>Ga0255341_1001005_pt1 | contig 42889 bp, 66 predicted proteins | sample wastewater_treat_8_FD_192418 | JGI IMG/M metagenome (GOLD analysis project Ga0255341, IMG submission 192418) | Wastewater microbial communities from Lulu Island WWTP, Vancouver, Canada - plant12 | ecosystem: Engineered > WWTP > Wastewater > Unclassified | place: Canada: Vancouver, British... | reverse complement strand
AAGTACACGAAGAACGGCGAACAGGTTATCACAACAAAAACCCTCGTATATCAGAAGGGTGTCAATGCAATAAGAAAACTTTTAGAAAAGGAGACAGCATGACAAGAGAAGAAGCTGAGTTGAACGATGCACCATTTTTGGCGGGTCATTCAACTGTACCAGGAAGTACAAAAGGAACTTGATAAAAGGCTTATAAGTGGGGGTATCAAATGATGAATAACAAGGAAATTAGAGAAAAGATAGCAAAAAAGAGATTGAAACATTATGAGGTAGCACAAGCAATAGGCATAACACAATATACCTTTTCGCATTGGTTACAAACTGAAATGGATACAGAAAAGAAAAGCATAGTGTTAAAGGCAATAGATAGCATAAAGATTTAGTAAAGGAACGTGTAACGGAATGAGCAGAAATAGAAAACCTAAGTTGAACGATGCACCATTTTTGGCGGGTCATTCAACTTAAAGTCGAGCTTACAGACAGGCGCAACGGAAAGGAGCGAAGCATGAACGAATTACAGATATTCAATAATGAAGAATTTGGAACAGTAAGAATATTTCAAGGTTTAAGCAATGTGTGGTTTGTAGGAAAAGATGTGGCAGCAGCCCTCGGATATTCCGACACGGCAGATGCTTTAAGAAACCATGTTGACGATGAAGATAAGCATCTTGTCAAGGTGGGCGAAATACCAACCTTGAAAGTTTCAAACTTCGGAGCTTATCTCATAAACGAAAGTGGCCTTTATTCATTGGTATTAAGTAGCAAGCTACCGAGTGCAAAGAAGTTTAAGCGGTGGGTAACATCCGAGGTATTACCTTCTATCCGTAAAACAGGTGGCTATCAGGTACCACAGACATATCCCGAAGCTTTAAGAGCTTATGCAGATGCCATAGAGCAGAAGCAGAGACTTGAAGCCGAGGTTATGGAAATGGCTGAGACCATAAGCGAAATGCAGCCGAAGGTATCGTACCTTGACGAAATCCTCGCAAGCAAAGAGACCATGTTGGTTACGCAGATAGCAAAGGATTACGGCATATCAGCCAAGACATTCAATGCAAAGCTCCATGCGCTAGGTATTCAGTATAAGGTTGGCGATCAATGGGTATTGTACGGCAAGTATCAGGGCAAAGGATATGTTCATAGTAAAACCCACACTTACCAAAAGCCTTCGGGTGAGAAAGGAACACGATTAAGCACCGAATGGACTCAGAAGGGAAGGTTATTCCTTTATGACCTTCTGAAAGCCGAGGGCATGATTCCAATGATTGAGAAAGGAGAGACAGCATGAGCGAAGAAAAGAACATACCTTATGTAGCACATGAATCAGATATGTATTTCAACGACAAGAAGAATAAAAGATTGTGGCTTACCATTGATGCCTTAGTCGGATTTTTGGCCGCAGCATTCATGATTCTTTTATTCAGGAGAAAATAAGATGCCTAAAGTGTTTATCACTCAGGAGCAAAGACAGCTTGAGCATATTTACAACTACATAAAGGCACAATGCCACATTAAGAAGATAAGCCAAGCTCTTATAGCTTCCGAGTTGGGGATAACACAACAGGCATATTCTTACAAGCTACGAAGTAAAACTCTTTCGTTAGAGGATTTTGTCGTAATTATGAACATTCTAGGAAAGGATGTTGAAGTATGTACCAGATGAACATTAAGGATTCCGATATATCGGAGATTAAGAAAATCATAAAGGCAACGATCATTCAAAAAGGGTTAAGCATTGATGATGTGGCAGATATGACAGGCTACTCAAAGCAGACCTTATACAACTTCTTTTCAAAAGATACTAAGCCTTCAAGGTTTTTAATCTTTGCTTTATTGGAAACATTAGGAATTGAGAGGGAGAGACCATGAAACAGTACATAGGAGCTTTTACATTCCTTATTGGAATTTTATTAACCGGGGGAGCGATAGACGGTACAGCTAATCCAATACCATACATGATTTTAGCAATTATCGGTGCCGGAATCCTCTTATCGTCAATATGGGGGAAACATGAAAAAGAAGATATGTTTAGCGATATTGATTAGCACGTTTCTTTTATGTGGTTACGGATATGAGGATATAAGCCTACCTACAGAAGTTATCGAGGATTGCATCGAGATAGGCGAGGAATACGATGTAGCACCAACCTTATTAATGAGTTTGGTATGGGAAGAATCGAGAGGACAGCTTACCAATGCAACGCAGATAACCAATGTCAAATGGTTTAAAGAGGGCATAGACCATGTTGGAACCAACAGCCCTAAAGGTAACAGGCGAGACAATATCGAGATATGCGCTTACTACTTACGCAAATGGTATCAAGAGGAAGATGATACATACCTAGTTTTGGATAGTTGGCATGAAGGCCGAGAAAATGCCATTGCCACACGTTCAGATAAACCAAGCTACTATGCGAAGTCAATAGATGATAGGTCGCAAAGGTGGTCAAAAATATTAGATGAAAGGGGGTATCAATATGACTAAACCAAATCCTAGTGATGTACGTTTAGCGGAAATGTCACCAAGCATGAGCCGAGAAGAATACGAAATCATTGTCAAGGATATACCGTATGACGTTTTGGTTAAAGAGCTTATGCACCGTTTGGCAAGGGGTGAAGAAGTAAAGCGATACTTAAAGGTCGTTGAAGAATTTGCCAATACAAAGTAAAAGAGCAAGCCAAAGGTCGGAAGCCGGCTCGCTCTTCGAGGGGGGAAATACTTGTCAGTATTCCAACGAGGTAAATTCTATACCGCAATTATAACAGAAAGGCGCAGATTATGGAACGTGCTAAATGCGATGTATGTGGGGCAGAGTTTGAGAAAGGCGATGAAGTCATAGTAGTAAATTCGTGGTTATGCTGCTCAGACAAATGTGCATGGAAGAAGTTAGAAGAATTACATTTAGACGAAATAGAAAGGAGAATAATTGGAGAAGATGAATCTTGACGGAAACTTAGCATTTTTAGACGAACATGAGAGGGAACAGGACGAAGCTTTAGAAAGCTTACCTAAATGTGACCAATGCGGAGAACCTATCCAGGATGATTATTATTTTCAGATTAATGGTGAACGGTTCTGCGAGGATTGCTTACATAAATACTACAAAAAATACATATAAGGAGACGAAAAACATGGATATTACAAAAGAAACGATTGTAAAAGTTAAAGACACAATAGGAAAGAACATTGCTCCCGGTACAATATGCCTTTTCACTACTAAGGATCATTGCTTATATGGCAAGTACACAGGTCTTACCGCAAGGGGCAATTTGAAGTTTGAGAGCGTACAGACAAAGACGAAAGTTACCTTTGCTATATCACCTAAGAGCATAGTTGAGATTTACGCACAGGACGAGGATTAAGCTATGGCAGAAAACGAAGTAAGAGTAAACATAAAGGAAACCCTCATAGATGGGTTAAACACAGTTACCGATGCACTTCCAAAGGATTTTAATAAGTCAAGATTCGTGCAGAACTCCATTGCACTTCTTAACGATAATTCCGACTTAAAGAAGTACGGTTCTAAGTTGGTTCCCGGATTGTTAAAGGCGGCATATTTAGGTTTAGATTTTATGAATAAAGAGTGCTACCTGATACCATACGGCGGTCAATTAAGATTCCAAACTTCATATATCGGAGAAATCAAATTCACGAAGAAGTATTCCAAGAGAGGTATTAAGAGCATATACGCAAAAGTGGTACGACAGGGCGATGAATTTACAGAGACTATTGTAAATGGTTTACCTTCTATCGACTTTAAGCCTTTACCTTTTAATGACGGTGATATTCAAGGTGCCTTTGCCGTATGTCTTTACGATGATAACGAGCTTATATACGAGTCAATGTCAGTTAAAGAGATTCAAGCGGTAAGGTCAACTTATTCACCCGCTAAAGATTCTCCGGCATGGAAAAACCCTTCAGCGTTTGGAGAAATGTGCAAGAAAACGGTGCTAAGAAGGCTATGTAAGCATATTGATACAGATTTCGAAAGTGTTGAAGCTAAACAGGCATGGGAAGAAGGCTCAGACGTTTCATTCAAGAAGGAAAAGCCCGAAGATTTTACAGCAGATCCGTTTGAAGAAGAAGCCATTGACGTTGAAGCCGTAGAAGTTGAAGAAGCAATCCCGAACCTAGACAACCTTGAAGTACCGTTTAAGTGAGGTTGAGCATGATAAACAAAACCAAAGCATTGAGGAATACATGAATGACATAGGAGATTCAGTATGAGCGATTTTGTATTAACAGCAGAAAACTATTACAGCCAAGAAGCCGATAGGAGATTCTTATCCGTCCACAAATATTTAGAGTTCTGCGGAAGTATGGGAATTATAGGTTGTGAAGCAAGGGCATTAGCTAAACTTGAAGGGAAATATACCGAGGAAACCACAACAGCTATGTTAGTAGGATCTTACGTTGATGCCTATTTTGAGGGTACTTTAGAGGATTTCAAACTTGAACATCCCGAAATATTCACTCAAAAAGGCACATTAAGGTCCGAATACAAACGTGCGGAGAAAATGATCGAACGATGCGAAAAGGACGAATTTTTTATGAAAATGATGTCCGGCGAGAAGCAAAAGATTATGACAGCACATTTTCTTGGGTGTGATTGGAAATGCAAGATAGATTCCTATATCCCCGATGTGGCGATAGTAGACCTTAAAACCACCGCAAACCTACATAAATCGTGGAACGTAGGCGATTATGGAAACGTGTCTTTTGTGGAATATTGGGGCTATACGATTCAGCTTGCCATATATCAGAAGATTGTGGAGATAAACACAGGTAAGAAGCTTCCTTGCTATGTAGCAGCGGTCACTAAAGAAGATTCACCAGATATAGAGGTTATAGCAATACCACAGACAGCACTTAATCATGCTTTTAATACCGTAGAAATGACTATTGACGGTGTATTAATGGTTAAAAACAAAGAGGTCGAGCCTATAAGGTGTGAAAAATGCGACTATTGCAAGGCCACAAAGAAGCTTACAAAGGCTATCTCAATGTTTGATTTAATAGAGGGTTAAATATGAAGGCATTTATTACCAATTATGAAGAATATTGCTTGCTATGCGGTTCACCTGATGCGACAGATACACATCACTTAATCTTTGGCCGTTATGAGCAGACAGAGACAAAGCAGACGAGGACGGTATTTACATTCCGCTATGTAGAACTTGCCATACATTGATACATAATTCCGGCACAGCTTGTAAATTATCAAAGATGCTCGGACAGGTATTATGGGAGCTTAACTATGTAGCAGACAAGGAGAAGATTGAAGATGCAAGAGAACACTTCCGCAAAAGATATTCAAAATCGTTTTTTTGAGATCAGAGGTTCATATTACGGTGATAAATGCTTTCCTTCCCTTAACAATCTTTTACACGAAGCAGAAAGGCATCCAATAGCATACGGAAAGTTAAAAAGACAGTTTCAGTATATCGCTATAAACGCTATAAGGGTAGGTTTAAGGGGCTATAAGGCTAAAGGGGTATTAATTCCCCACTATACCTTTTGTGAGCCTAAAAAGGGGCAAAAAAGAGACTACGACAATATTGTGGCGGCGGGTCGAAAGATTATCAATGATGCCTTAGTTGCTACACAGACGATTAAGGACGATAACCCCACATATTTAGGCTACGGCACAAATAAGTTTGTATACGGCGATGAACCTTATATAAGGGTAGAACTAGAGGAAAAAACGGATGGATGATAGCAAATACTTAGAGTGCATCCATTGTGAACGCTTCTTTGAATGCACCGTAAAGGCCGATAAAGCCGAACAATGCGTAAATTTTGAGGAAAGGAAGGGCATAAAGAGTGAGCCAACAAGGATGGATAAAGCTTCACAGACAGATCCAAGATAGCTTCTTATGGCAAGATAAACCATTCAACCGCAAAGATGCTTGGATTGATTTACTACTTTTAGCAAATCACGAAGATAAAACAATCCTTTTTAACGGTCAGGTCATGGTTATTAAAAGAGGTCAATTCTTAACCAGTATAAGAAAACTCGCAGACAGGTGGGGATGGAGTAAAGACCGCACATTGAAGTTTTTTAAGCTTCTTGAAAGTGAGCAAATGGTCGACAGAGATAGCGACAGCAATCGGACACTTCTAACCATTGTAAACTATGACAATTTTCAAGGTGAGACAGACAGTGACAAGGACAGTAATAAGGACAGTAACAAGGACAGTGAACGGACACTCACAAGGACAGTGAACGGACACCGACAAGGACAGTGGCACGCCACAAACAAGAATATAAAGAATGAAAAGAATGATAAGAATGTAAAGAATGAAAAGAAAAATAATATAAGAGTTTACTTCCCGGACGATGAAGCTCTTAACGATGCTTTTAAAGATTTTGTCGATATGAGAAAGAAGCTCAAGAAACCTTTAGCATCAGACAGAGCTATCACACTAGCGATTAATAAGCTTAACAAACTATCAAACGGCGATAGTCAGTTAGCGATAGACATTATTGAGCAATCTATCATGGGAAGTTGGTTATCATTCTATCCACTTACAGAAAGAAAGGGGGAAAGGCCAAACTCATACATGGAAGCAATTAATAATCGTGTAAATGTGGTTGACAGTTGGCTTGACGATAATGACGAAGGAACAGTTTAGCTTAATGGTTAAAGGTATGAAGGCCGTATATACAGATCCTAAATTCATACCAGATAAAGCCGCTTTTGAAACATGGTACGCACTATTAGCGGATTTAGAATATAAGACCGCAAATATAGCCTTACAAAAGTATATGATGACTAATCACTTTCCGCCTACTCCGGCAGATATAAGGAACAATATCGAGGTGCCGGAAGGAATGAACTCTAACGAAGCATGGAGCTTAGTGTTTAAGGCCGTGAGAAACGCATCATATCATGCACAGGAAGAATACGACAAGTTACCTTCTATCGTGCAAAAGGCGGTAGGCAGCGCAGACAGTTTAAGAAGTATGGCTTTAGATGCTAATTTCAATGAAGGTGTGGAGAAGTCACACTTCACAAGAGTATATGACACATTACAGGCAAGAGCCAAACAGGAAAGCAAACTTCCGATAGGCTTACGAACAGAAAATATTTTACAGATAGGAGTGGAAAAAGATGGGCTTAACAGTTAAGAGTGATGATAGGGGAGTAAAGGTTTTTAAGAATGATCGTGGATATTACTCCATAGGCATTTCAAGTAAGGACAAGGACGGAAACTGGGTAAAAGGATATATAGATGTTTTGTTTAAAAAGGGCGTAGAGCTTGAAAACAAGACAGAAATAGTTATCAAAAACGCTTTCCCGGTTGTGAACGAATACAAGGAAAAGAAGTATATCAAGCTTATGATTACAGACTTTGATGTAATTTCTAGCGGCGTGACGGATGACGGATTTATCAATATTCCTGACGGTGCCGAAGAAGAAGTACCATCTTACTAAGAGGGGAACTAAAGATGATAACACAGTACGAAAAGATGCAGATATGCGAAGAATACAAGAATAATAAAAGGGCAAGCATAGCGGTTTTGGCTATCAAGTACAAGCGGAATGAACGCACGATAAGGAATATCCTCGCAGAAAACAATGTGCCTATAACAAATAAGTTTAGGCTGCAAGAGGACGAAAAAGACCAGATAAGAACTATGTTCATGGATGGGGTTACGGTTTCAGACATAGCCGATAAGTTAGGGCATCAGAGAATCACTATCTCAAGGTTCCTTGTAAGTGAAGGCTTTAAGGAAAAGACCAACACCGATAAGGAAGAAGTGTTCGGAAAGATAGATGTTCTTTCATTGGACGATGTAAAAACTATCGGCACGAAGAAAACAGTATTGCGGCCGGGCTTAGTTATCCTTAACGCAAATAAGGCATTAAGAAAACAGATCCAGGGAGATTTTGATAACCTGGTCGAGAGTGGCACAAATTGGAAGCTGATAAATGACATATTACAGACACGTTATCCGAATCATATTGCATGGGATTACTTGAAAGTATATCAGTACGGTTGGGATCGTGGAATAAATGAATTTAAGTGGGTGAGGTGAGTATATGCAAGCAATAGCAACGATCAATGGTTGCCCCGAAAAATGTGAAAGGTACATAGTAGCCATAACAGCAAGACCTTTTGAAGGAGATGGTAGCTTTTGGTTTTGGGGAAGTTGGGAAGAAAAGGCAGAAGCCGAGAGAGTAGCTAGAGAGATAAGGGGTTATTTATTTGAAAAGCCCGAAAGTGCTAAAAGTGCTTGCTATGCAGAAATGTATGAAGTTGGGTTTTAATCCAATTATAAAGATAAAGCCGTTTGAGCCAAAGGAAAGTGAGGAAAGAATGAAATGAACAGAATAATACTAAACATAACAGGAAATGACGTTGACAAGATGGACGCAGAATCACTTGCAGAGTTTGTTTCCGCAAAACTTGATGATAACGGATGGGACGTAACAGTTATCGGATATAAGGATATATTAGGTGAAAGTGCTAAAAGTGCTTTAGACGATATGGATAATGCGGTCAATGAGTTTTTCGGAGAAGTAGAGCATATAGTCAATAACGGCACTATGAATATTACGTTATGAAAAAGGGGGAAATATGACAGAACAAGAAAAAGAAACAAAGAAGCACAGAGAAGAAGCCATTAAAACCTTGAAAGAAATGCGTGATATGATGATGAACTCTGACGAATGGGAAAGTATGATGCGGTTGGTTGATGCCGTGACATTGGGTGCGTTTGCTATTGCAAGGTTAAATGAGATTGATTATGGCAAAGAAGAAGGGGGCAAAGAATGACTAAAGAAGAAAGAGTTAGGAAATTAAGAAGTTTAATCACTTGTATGAAATGTGAAGTAAGCGGAAAAGTGTGTGATGATAATTGTCCTACTCAATACAACGCTGTAAAAACAATCATAGAAGCAGATAAGGAGAGTGAGGAATAGGAATGACTTGTGATAAATGCGAACACTTCAAAGTCCTATATGAGCCATTAAGAACAAAAGGCGAATTATGGGATATGGGTAAAGCCGAATGTGGAAAGCATAATCTCGAAACCAACTTCTCAACTCACGGGAAGTTTAAGCGGTTAAGCATTTGTGAAGATTTTGAGCCAAAGGAAAAAGAAGTAAGGACGAAAAGGTACATAGCCGTTTTAGAGATTGATGATGATTGCGAGATAGTGGGAAGTATTGACGCAACAGTATCTTACACATACCGCAATAATGGCACGAATTACGCAACAACTGAAAGTGTGGAGTTTAAAGAGGAAAGTGAGGCGAGCGAATGACAAAAGTAACAACAGATTTTGCCATAGTTGAACGATGCACCATTTTTGGCGGGTCATTCAACAAAACAACGGTTAGCTCTAAACCGTTACATTTTAATCGTATTCATTTGACTAAGAATGAGTGGAATCAGGCAAGCAGCGTACATGACAGATATTATGTGTATAGGCTGTTGTTAAGCAAAACGGAACGAAAACTGTTTCTATTGCAGGATCCAGTAGGACTGTATAAAAAAGATATGATTGATATGATTCCTTCGGATGGTGCTGATATCACATTTGACCCTAAAAAAGTTGGAGAATATGAGGAGTTGTTGACATGGAAAAGCTAAAGGTTGCGTCATTGTTTTGTGGTTGCGGCGGAACAGATGTGGGGCTGGTAGGCGGCTTTGATTTTCTTGGAAACTATTATGAAAAACATCAATTGGAAATAGTATATGCCAATGATATTGAGAAAGCAGCTTGCGATATTTTTGAAGAGAATTTCGGAATAAAGGTTGATAATCGTGATATACGAGATGTAAAAGGAAGCGACCTGCCGGATATTGATATCTTGACGGGGGGATTTCCTTGTCAGTCATTTTCTGTCGTTGCGCAAAATCCAAAGAGATTAGGCGTGAAAGATGAAAAGGGAAAACTATTCTTTGAGATGTGTCGGATACTCAAAGAAAAACAGCCTAAGTGCTTTATTGCAGAAAATGTTAAGGGTATTATGTCGGCTAATGGAGGAGAAGCCTTTCCGCTTATTTTGAAAGAATTTGAAAACAGTGGATATGATGTATTTCCTCATCTGGTTGGTGCAAAATACTATGGTGTTCCTCAGAAAAGAGAGAGGGTAATAATAGTTGGATTTAGGAAAGACCTTAATGTAAAAAAGTTTTCTCTTGATGCGCCACCACTGACAGATGATAATTTGGTTCCGCTTAGGAAAGTAGTTGAAAGAGATGTTGATGAAAAGTATTTTTTTAGTCAAAAAGCTGTTGATGGAATGATGAGAAACAGGGCGTCCATGAACAAAGGAAGAGAGCAGGATTTGGATCAGCCATGTAATACTGTGGGCGCACATCTTGCTAAAGTTTCTTTGAATAGCACCGACCCTGTTTTGAGTGTGGGCGGAAGATATCGGAGGTTTACACCAAGAGAGGTGGCTAGGATACAATCGTTTCCTGATACATTTAAGCTGTGTGGTTCAGAAAACTCGCAGTATAGAGCGTTAGGAAATGCAATTCCTCCGGTAATGTTCTGGTATATAACGCAGAATGTGATGGAACAGCTACAAATGGTATAGGTGGAGGGTACATATGAGTGAGCCGAAAAGAACAGGGTTGTTAGAATTACTGCGTGCAAGCCAAGGATGCCAATTTGTTATTCCTGTCTGTTGAACGATGCACCATTTTTGGCGGGTCATTCAACTGGGGGAGCGATGAGTATGGGTGTTCATTGCTTGACCACATACACGCAACACACATTGACAACTTGATTTCTGCATTGAGAGGAGCATAGAGATGAAAGCATACAAAGGTTTTAACAAAGATATGACTTGCCGAGACTTTCAGTATGAAGAAGGCAAAGAGTATAAAACAGAAAGAGCGAGCGTTTGCAACGAGGGGTTTCATTCTTGCAAATATCCGCTTGATGTATTTAGTTACTACAACCCTGCTGATAGCGAATATCACGAGGTAGAAGTGTCTGGTGAAATTGACGAAGCAGAAGATGACAGCAAGATTGCTTCAACCTACATAAAGATTGGGGCAAAGCTTGATATTGTCGGATTAGTGAAGGCTGCTATTAACTTCACAATGTCAAGGGTAAAGCCTGAAGCAAAGGCAACCGAAGATTATGGAGCTTCTTCCGCTACGGGTTATAAGGGAGCTTCTTCTGCTACGGGTGATTGCGGAGCTTCTTCTGCTACGGGTGATAAGGGAGCTTCTTCTGCTACGGGTGATTGTGGAGCTTCTTCTGCTACGGGTGATTGTGGGGCTTCTTCTGCTACGGGTTATAAGGGAGCTTCTTCTGCTACGGGTGATTGTGGAGCTTCTTCCGCTACGGGTAATTGTGGAGCTTCACTTACTACCGGCTATTGCTCTTCAGCCGAGTCGGGAAATCCCCAGGCATTAGCCATTGCTTTTGGTTATAAATCTAAAGCAAAGGGCGTTAAGGGGTCATATATAGTCCTTGCTGATTGGGAAGATGTAACTGGAGATGGTTCATATTGGAAACCCGAAGATTGGAAACTCAAAGGTGTACGGGTTGTTCATATAGACGGAAAAAAATACAAAGCAGATACATTTTATACGATGAGAGACGGAAAGGTGGTAGAAGTCGATGAATAGGCTTGATGAGCTAAAGGTATTAGTTGAACGATGCACCATTTTTGGCGGGTCATTCAACGAAAAGGAGTGTGGGGTAAAAGAAGTATGACAGTAGGACAGCTAATATTAATATTCACAATCGGTATGATACTTGCCTTTTGGATAGGCATTGCAATAGGTGAATTGTTGAAAAGGAGATAAGATGAAGATTGTTATAGGTATACCAACAGCAAATGATATGATACCTGTTCAAGTGGCCGGGGCTATAATGTCAGCTTGCTTTACTTCTAAGCATACATTGATACCTGAGTTTTTATCCGGGGCTTTAGTCTATGATGCAAGAGCACAGATAATCAATGATGCCATAAGACAAGGTGCAGATTATGTATTATTTGTCGATTCGGATATAGTTTTTCCGCCTGATGCAATAGATACACTACTAGCACATAACAAAGATATGGTTTCGGGGCTTTATTTTGGCCGTATAAGCCCGCATAATCCAATAGCCTATAAAAGCATCGAGCCGTTAAGAATCTTTCAAAAAAACGCCAAATCTGAAACGATAAGCGATATAAATACACCGTTGCAAGAAGTGGCGGCTGCGGGTCTTGGTTTTTGCCTTATCAAAATGGATGCTATCAGGAAGATTTCAAAGCGGTATAAGGTGCCTTTTGAGCCGATGCGGGGATTAGGTGAGGATTTCAGTTTCTTTATCAGGGCGAAAAAATGCGGATGTAAACTGTTCCTAGATACCACTATTGATTTAAAGCACGTTGGCACAAAAGCTTTTGACAGACAAGACTTTATAAGGGGGCAACAATGAATATTAAAAATCTATTTTGGAACTACAACAAAGAGCGTAGAAAATTAAAACGCCTTATGGAAAAAATAGAAACGCTTGAAACAAAAGCGGAGAAGATAACACCGACCTACAGCAAAAACGAATCAAGCGGAAGTGTTTTCAATTCAAGCTCAAAGGTAGAATCAAACTGTGTCGATATAGTGGACTATCAAAGACAAGCAGAGACAATAGCAAAACAGCTTAATTATGCCGATACGCTCTTAAAGATGCTTAAAAGCTATCAAAGATACTTAGTAAAGCGGGCTTACATATACCACAATTCAATAAAAAGTATAGCCATAAGCGAACACACAAGCACAAAGAATATACAAAGAATCCTTGATAATGCTATTAAAAGCCTTGAATAGTAAAACCCCCGAAAGACCTTTTATAAGTCAATCGGGGGCTTTTTACACAAACATCACACTTCGAAAAGATAGTTATATTATAACATTGCGGTTATTTTTCCTCAAGCTTCATGCGCTCAATTTTTTCCATAACAGCGTCTGCGATAAAACCGTTTAGGCTGTCTCCGGCATACTTGCGGATTACTTCCTCGTCCTCTTTTCTAAAACGAATAGTTGGCCGCCAGTAGTTATTAAGATCATATTTCATAGTAGCTCTTTTATGGGCTTCTGATTGTGCCATTGTTTAACCCTCCATAGTTTGATTATATCATTGTTAGTCAATACCTATTGAGCCAATAAAGCCTTTTCAACCCTTGCAAGTGAATATTTGGCGTTATCTGTGAGTTGACGCTGCCAGGCCATATTTTTAGGGGACCATTTAAAACCATTGGATTTTAATATATTTCTTGTTTCTTCGTCCGGCTTACCGTCAAATATAAGCTGTAAGCGCATAAGCTCTGTATTTTCAACAACTTTGAATAAATCATTTTCTCTTTCGGTGGTTCCTTTTTCCTTAATAGCCGTTAAGCTTTCCAAACGATCCTTTAAACGCTTAATATTAGCATTGTTATTCTGCAAAGTATAAGATCCATAAGGAACTTTGCACCAGGAATATTTATCTTCGATAAACTCGTCAATCTTTCGGGCGTTTTCTTCCGTTAAGTCCTCGCAGCCTACGCAAGTATTGTTTTTGCGATAATAGGCGTTTATACGCTTCATTCTTTCTTGATCTTCGGTTAAGTCGTTTATTTTATCCTGAAGGCGTTCTATTGCGTCCTCGTCTGATGATAGTATAGGTTGATTACAAGTGATAAGGTTCTCGATTTTATCAACATAGGCCATAAGATACTTATATACACCGTTTAAAGTTTCACGGCGGGAGTTCTGGCGATCTTTTTTCTTTGTTGGAAAGTTAGCCGGGCCACAAATTAAAACCGAGGGGCAACTGGCTTCGTTCCTGTAATAATCATTTAGATAATTAGCGTACTTTTTAGCAAAGCGATCCGCCATATATTGTGCCTTGTCTAAATACTGGGGCTTTTTCTCGGCTACTTCTTCAACGATAGCCCAAACTTTGTCAACTGTGGCCTTGTATTCGTTTGTAGCTTCATTCTCTTTATAGCTTGAAAAACTGTTAACTTCTTTTGCTATTCTTGCGGTGTTCTCGTTTATTGCATAATATGTTTTATCCATTGTTTTCCCTTTCTGCCCTCGTAACCTCCGGGGCGGGTTCTGTTCTATGCTTCGTATCTGATAATTACTCGACCGCTTTCCGTGTCGATACCGTTATACATTGGCCCCACATATCCTTTTAAATGCGGTTGGTTGTCAAGCTCCTCACGATATACCAACATCCCGGCGGGCCGTTGTTTTCTTTATGCTGTCTTTTTTGCTTTCCTTGCTGCTATTGCCGCCTGGATCTTAGCTTCCTTTTCGGGATCTGTGGGTTCTACCTGATCGGCTGTGAAGAAGAAAGCTTTTTTCATAAACATTGAGGAAGTCTTAATAGTATCGCTGTCGGGCTGTCCGTCCGTCATCATTAATATTGTCGCTTCGCTCATGCTCTTTTTTTCTTCTTCGGTTAAATCTCTTTCCTTTTCGGTGTACTTCCAGATCATGATAGTTGCCTTTGCCTTTTCGCCCTTCTTAACTGAATAGCCGAGCTGCTTCCACATTGCAAAAGTGTGTATTGTTTCCACTTCCTTAACTTCGACTTCTTCGCCCTTTTCATTTTTGGCCTTGAAGGATTTTCCAGTGTACTTCAAGATTCCTTCCTTTGCGAGTTCCTGTGATGCTCTTTCAATAATTTCTGCGTTTGTCATGTTTGTTTTCTCCTTTTCTGTTTGTGTGTTTGTGTGTCAAGAGGTCTTGTCGTCTGACAATGCAATCATAACAAGGTGTCTGTATATTGTCAACCCCTTTTTGAAAAAAATTTTAAAAAGTTTCGGAATGCCGGAAAACATAAGGAAAAATGATAGAAAAAGTTTTTGAAACAATAAAAAATCGGTAGATTTTTACCGATTGTGTCCAAATACATTGCAATAATCGGGAAAATGTGAAATATTAAATATAAGTAAAAGTGGGCTTACAAGTTAGTAAGTCCTTTTTTAATGCAATTAATAAACAGGAAAGGAGTTAAGGAAATATGGAGAACGTAACAAATCAAAGTGAAATAATTAATCCTGAGAATAATATCATCCGTCCTGTTATTAATTCCAATAATACAATCACTGATCCCAATACAGATACAGTTATCATTGATTGTGTATTACAAGACAATGGAGATATTAAAGGACATACACAAGATAATACTAAGGTCTTATACAAGTATAATGATAATAAGTTTTATTATGGTATTGAAATTGGTAAATGTAATCTTATAAACCTTAGAGAACGTACAGAAGATGAAAGGCTTGCTATAATAGCTAAGGCAAACGAGAGTAAAAGAGCCAATAATGAGCGAAAAAGGAACCTAAAAGAGATAGCAAAAGCTCTTTTGGAATACTCAACAGGAGAACGGCAGAAGAAGCAAACACTAGGCGAAAACTATGCAGAAACCTTCGGAGAGCTTGAAACCAACGGCGAAGTGATGTTGGCTAGAATGATATTGGGCGCAATGGATGGCTCTTTTAAGTGTGCGGAGTTTGTAAGAGATACAGCCGGAGAAAAACCGAAAAACGAGGTTGAAGTATCTGCTGATATAATGACCGATGCGGATCGCGCATTGATAGAAAAACTGGAAAAGAGAACGAACTAAATAGAAATATATTGCTAAATAAGCATAAATTGAATAGGTGAATAGATAGTAAAACCCTAAAAACCCTTTAAATACAAGGCTTTCGGGGTTTTTTATTTGTTCGTGAAACAGAGGTTTTGCGAATAGTTAGGATCAGGGATAGGCTACAGGGCTTATTTTCTCAGGATTTTTGTATCTTGTGATTTTTTTATTTTTTTTCTTGTTATTACAGTAGATACTACCCCCCCCCCCTACCCCCACCCCCCTGGCACCCCCTACCATCCAAAAAAATTTTTTTCCAAAAAAATAATTCCTAGCCCCTCGCAAAATTTTATAAAAATTTACTGGGGCCGAGATGGACATACAAGGATTAAGAGAGAAGGAAATAGAATATTGCAGAAGGAACGTAGACTACTTTGTGGACACATACGGGCATATAGAGGATAAGGATGCAGATGAATTAATCCAACCTTTTAACTTATGGCCCGCACAAAGAGAAGCGTTGCATAGTTTAGTAAAGCATAGATGGAATGTAATACTAAAAGCAAGACAGTTAGGCTTTTCATGGTTAGTGCTTCACATAGCAGCATGGACCTTAATAAGTCCGGGAAAAACTGTTATCGGTCTATCACGTACAGAAGAAGAAGCAAAAGAGCTTGTACGAAGATTGAAGATGATATTTACCTATATGCCTGAGTTGGTAGCAGATAAAGACTATCTACCGATAAATTGGAAAGGTGCGATATTTTCATCAACCGCATTAACCTTAACAATAAAGTTTCCCGATGGTACAGAATCGGTATTTAAAGCATTTGCAAGTAGCCCAGGTGTAGGCCGTTCATTTACGGCAAACCTAATAATCTTAGATGAATGGGCGTTTCAGCAATTCGCTAGAGAGATATGGCAAGGTGGATTTCCTACTATCAACAGACCTAATGGCGGTAAAGTCATAGGATTATCTACTATTGAGCGTGGTTCCTTGTTTGAGGAAATATTTACAGATCCCGATAATGGATTTAATAAAATATTCATTCCGTGGAATGCAGACCCTAGACGAGACGAAGCATGGTACGAAAAGACAAAAAGAGCTTTAGGAGATTTAATCACGGCAGAGTACCCGGCAACCATTGAGGAAGCCTTGATGGTACCGGGTGGTGCTTACTTCCCCGAAGTTAAAAAAGATACACACGAAACCGACACAGAATTAGTCGGAAAACTGAAACGATATGTAAGTATCGACTACGGATTAGATATGTTCTCTGCTCATTGGATAGCACTTGATACATTTGGCGATGCACAAGTATACAGAGAATACGATATGCCTGATTTAACGATTGCACAAGCAGCCGAGGTTTTGATAAAGCTAAGTTCAGATGAAGTAATAGAAGCCTACTTAGCACCCCCAGATTTATGGAATAGGCGGCAAGAGACAGGTAAATCCGTAGCCGATATTATGGCAGAGCATGGAGTAGTCCTTACAAAGACTTCCAATGATCTGTTTAACGGCTGTATGGCAATGAAAGAGTGGTTAAGAGTGCCGGAAGATGGTAAGCCACCCGCTTTGACATTCCTAAAAGATACAGCCCCTAACTTAATACGGTGCTTACAAAAAATCCAAAAGGATAAGAATAAGCCTAAAGTTTATGCGAAACAGCCCCATGACTTGACACACGATGTAGACAGTCTAAGGGCTTTTTGTATTTGGTGGACTAAAGCACCCTTACCCGACAAGAAAAAGGATACTAAGCCCAAGTGGAGAGCAGACTTGATAGACGATTTCAAGAATGGCTCAGAAGCAATACGGAAACTTATGATTAAGCAACTAGGAGAGCCGAGGTTATGAATTGGCTTAAAAGAACGATGGAAAAAATCAAGAATCCCGAAGAAAACAAGAAACTCACAAAATGGCGTGGCAAATATGAAGATGCCAAGAATAAGTATAGCGAAGCTTTAGAAGATATAAAGCTATGCGAAGAATATTACGAAGGCACAAAGACCGTGTATAGAGAAAATCACGGCACACGTTCAACGGCCAATAAAGAAGCTATAAATGTTCGTAACATCATTTATGAGTTGATAGAATCACAGGTTGATGTATCTATCCCTATGCCGAAAGTAACGGCTATTCACGCAGAAGATGAAGATTTAGCGAAAAAGATAGAGAAGTTTCTTGAAAACGAAGTGCGTACACTTGATTTAAAAACCCTTAACGATTTGCAAGAGCGTACAGTTCCGATTCAAGGTGGCGATTTCTTCTTGATCGAGTGGGATAACACAAAGGGATTTCATTGTAATATCGGTGATTTATCCGTTACGACAATGCACCCTAGAAACGTAATACCTCAACCGGGAATCACAGATATAGACAAAATGGACTATATCTTCACAAGAACGGCTCAAACCAAGGAATACGTTAAGCAGAGATTCGGTAAGGATGTCACGGACGAGGACGAAACCGACAGAGAGATAAGGGATAATGCCGTAAGTGATGATATTGTTACGGTTATCACGGCATATTACAAGAATGAAGAAGGTGGCGTAGGTCTTTATCGTTGGTGTGGCGATGTAGTTCTTGAGGATTTAGAGGATTATCAAGCCAGACAGTATGAAATATGCGAAAAATGTGGAAAACCCCGCCGTGGAACAGAAAAAACGTGCGATTGTGGCGGCAAAAAGTTCAAAAAGGTGGTAGATTCCACAGAAAGTATTACAGTTACGGATGAAATTATCGTAGTCAATCCCATAACAGGCGAAGAAATGATACAAAATCAAGAAAAAACCATTGAGATTGAGTATTATAAGCCTTCTAAATACCCCTTAATCATCCGTAAGAACATATCAAGGGATAAAAACCTACTTGGTTTTTCTGATTGTATGGCTATTAAAGACCAACAGGAAACCATAAAGAAGTTAGGCTCAAAGATAAATGAAAAGCTTTTAAAAGGTGGCTCTTATGTAACACTTCCGAGGGGTATCGGAGTTGAAACCACAGACGAAGAATTTAAGGTTTTAAGAATAGAAAACCCCGCAGAAAAGGCTTTGATTGATGTTATCACAGTTCAGGCCGATTGCGGGCAAGATAGGATAGTTTTAGAGGAAAATTACCAATGGGCTAGATCAACACTTGGTATTACAGATTCATTCCAAGGTAAATACGACAGTTCAGCTTTATCTGGTACCGCTAAACAGTATTCTATCAATCAGGCCGCCGGACGATTAGAGAGTAAGCGTGTTATGAAGAACAATGCTTATGCGAAACTTTACGAAATGATGTTCAAGTTTGCATTAGCTTATTCGGACCAGCCTATTCCTGTTATCTCACAAGATACGGAAGGTGCAAACGTATACTCACATTTCGATAAAAAAGACTTCTTAAAGATTGATAGTGCCGGAGTTCCTTATTGGAATGATGAATTTATATTTGAAACAGATCCTACAAGCACACTTCTAGTAAACAGAGAAGCAATGTGGAATCAGGCAGATATGAAGTTACAGAGTGGCGCATTCGGCAATTTGGGAGATTTAGAAACCGCAAGGCTTTATTGGCTAGAGCAAGAAAGAAACTCTTATCCCCATGCCGGAGAAATAAGAACAATCATAGAAGAACGATTAGCAGAGCAAAAGCAGATGCAAGAAGCCATGCAACAGATAGGGGGTGCGCAAAATGCAATGCCCGGTATGTAAAACAGAAGCGGTTATAACCAAACAAAAAATGGTTTATTCAACCGAAGAAGGAAAACTTTATAGAGTTTTAACCTACTCATGTAGGAATAAGAAGTGTAAAAACTTCGAAAAAGAGATAGGCGAGGTCAGAAATGAATTGCCTGTCGAAACAGAGTGATTAAGGAGCATCCGAAAGGGTGCTTTTTTAATACAAATAAAAAATTACGCAATGCTCAAGAGCGCAAAAATGAGCAGAAAGGAAATTGAATAATGGACGAAAACGAAAACCTTACCACTACCGAAGAAACAACGGAAACCGTTGATACTTCAAGCGAAACAGATGCGGAAGCCGCTAACCCGCAGGAGCCGGAAAGTACACAAGCTGAGAGCGTAGACATTAACGCAATAGCCGCAGCCGCAAGAAGAAAGTCAGAAGAACGGATAAAAGCTATTGATGCAGAATACGCAAGAAGATTCGGACACTTAAACAATCCGATAACAGGTCAGCCTATTCGTTCACAGGCCGATTATTTGGCGGCACTTGATGCACAAGAAGAATTGCAAGCAAAGGAACAGTTACAGCAGAACGGTGTAGATCCGTCATTGTTGGATAAGCTCATTGCTAATAATCCCGCAGTTCGACAGGCACAAGAAGTTATGCAGCAAGCACAGAAATTTCAGTTGATTAATGACATCAACAATCAAGTTGCGGTGCTTTCACAGATTGACCCTTCTATCAAATCCTTAGAGACCATCCCACCAGATGTTATCGCTTTGAGTGCAGATAGAAATATGAGCCTTGTAGATGCTTATAAGTTGGTCAATTTCGGTAAAGTTTCAACCGCACAGCAAGCCGCATTAACACAGCAAGCCATTAATCAGGCAAAAGGAAAGTCACATCTTAACCCGGTAAACGGTGTAACAACCCCGGATGAAGGCGTTGACATTCCACAGCAAGAGCTTGCCATGTGGAGAGAATACTTCCCCGACAAGTCCGAAGCTGAATTAAAGAAGCTTTATAACAAGACTATTTAATAGGAGGAAAAAGATATGTTCAGTTTATTAAGAGCTGATAAGGGGAACAACCCCGCTATCAAGGAAATTGCCGTAGCCGCAGCAACATATGGCATCGGAGAAGTCCTTGCAGAATCAAACGGTTTACTTACAAAAGTTACAGGATCAGTAATGCCCACTCACGTTTCATGTGGAGTAGGCACAAAGGCATCAGGCGATCTTTTAGCTGTTAATCCTATCTATAAGGATATGGAGTTCACGACAACTTTGTCCGCTTCCGGCGCACTTAAAGTTGGTGAGAAGGTAACAATTCATTCAGACTCAGCACAGGTAACAGCAACTAAGACAAACGGTGTAGCAACACTTCTTGAAGTCACAGGTACCGCAATAGGTAGCAAGGTCGTAGTTAAGTTCGAATAAAGAGAGGAGATAAGAAAATGGCTATTGTAATTTCTAAAAATAGTGGGCTTAATGATGATTTTTGGAAGCCCACAGCACAGGTAGTTAATGCGGTATTGTTAGATTCAGATTCAGAAAAGACCGAGTATGACAAGCTCGTAGGACAGCTTGCGGTTGAGAAGAAGTCTAAGAAGTATGCAGAAAAGCAGACTTCAAGAACATCTTTAGCTAACTTTGAGATCGTTGGCGAAGGTGATGTAGCTCCTATGGATGATTTCCAGGAAGGCACACCGAAGCTTATCGTTCATAACTCATTTATGAAAGAAGTTGCGATCACTAAGGAAATGGTTGACGATGCAGAGCATGACGAGATTAAGGGTATAGCAAGAGATCTTGTTATGGCTTATAAGAGATCACGTGCTCAGTTTATTACAGATTTCCTTGCAACAGAAGCTTCAACCTTCTCATTTGGATCTAAGACCGGCTTAGATCGTACCACAGGTGACGGTAAGTCTTTATTTGCTACAAACCATAACTCAGTTAAGGCAGATGTAGCCGCACAGTCAAACGTATATACCAACGCATTCTCAGCTAATATGCTTATCCGCTTGGCATCAATCGGTAGAAACTTTAAGAATGAATCAGGTAACGTAACAGGCTACGCATTTAACAAGATCATTATCCCCGGCAACTGTTGGGAGCTTGAGGAAACAATTAAGCGTCTTATTGCTTCCGATCACATCATTTCATCAAACAACAACGATGTGAATACTCAGAAGGGTAAGTGGGAATTGGTAGTTGATCCTTTGTGGGAAGCAGCTTCCGGCACCGCACCTTATATCTTAATGTCAGACGAAGCTAACAAGGCTTACAACGGTACTGTATTCTATGACCGTGTAGCACTCGATGTTAAGAACGAGGTTGATATTCATTCTCGTAACCTTATCTACAATGCTTATACACGTTTCAGCACAGGCGCAAACAACTGGAGACACGTTATTCTTGGAGGCGCAAGTGCAGGTACAGCTCTTACCTAAACTACGCACAAAGTACATCACACTACACTTTTTAAACCCATGTAAATAGTGTATGTCGTGAAGAAAAAAACTTACAAAGGTTATGTTTTCAAATCAACATAAGCTTTCATGTATTTCCCCTTTCTTACGGCCCCTTGCGTTGTATAGACAGCGTAGGGGGCTAAAGTGGGGAGAAAGGATAAATATGATTCCTCAGAATTTAAAAATAGGCGATACATTCGAAGATGGCGGTAGGATGTATGAAGTAACAAAGATAGTTCCCAACATAGGCTATGAATCTAAGGTCATAGAGGGAAAGAAACCCGCCAAAGAAGAAAAGGAAGAAAAACAGCTTGATTCCTTTAACAGTTACACAAAGACGGAGATAAACCGCCTTAACAATGCAGAGCTTGAAAAGGTATGTGAACAGCTTGGCCTTGAAAAAGGTACAGGTATGGCAATGAAGAAAGCAATTATTGACAAATTGGGGTTATAAAAATGATAACATGGTATGATATTAAACTTAAAACATTACAAAAGATGTTCTCAACGAACAATGGCTCAACCACTATCCCTACAGATAATGCCACAAGAGAATATCTTTCATCTATGCCGGGTGCCGCCAATGAAGCATTACAGATGTTGGCAACGGCTGGAAAGTTTATAATCAAGACTATCAACATAGCCCACATACCAGTTAGAAACCTTCTCTTAAACACATCTAACATTAAAAGCCTTGAAAGCGGTGTTATTGAATATTCCGCAGAAAAGGCACGTTCAATGTACTATGAGATTAAGGGAAAAGGCACGATCACTCTTACAGTTGGCGAAAGTGAGCCGATTGTAACAGAATTTGATTCTAAAACCACATCTCAGCTTGGATATATGCCTATTAAACAGCTTATATCTAATCCGAACAATGCACTTGTGAAAATATCTTTTGCAAGTGATTATCCGTTTTCATTAAGAAATGTTGCTATGTATACAGCAACTTATGAGACAGCAGATGAAATACCGCCCTATTCGGAATACATAAGATATTATTTGCCTGATTTAGCAGATGATTTCTACATGGTAGATGCCGAAGAAGTTATATACGAAGGCGATGAAACCGTAAAGTATACGGCTACAAGTGATTTCTTCCAAGAGGGATTTAAGGTCTTATTGCTCAGAAGGGATAAGCCCGGTAATTACAAAATACATTACAAGTCTTATCCTCAGACGATAACCAACGACACCCCCGATGATACGGTATTATCACTCGATCCCGAAGTAGCCGCACTCTTACCCTTATATATGGCATCACAGCTCTTTAAAGAGGATGATAACGGCTTGGCCACTTCTTATAGAAATGAATTTGAGGTAGCTTATGAGAGATTGGTTAAGAATGTAAACGCTCCTAGTTCGGAGAAATTTAAGTCAGTAAGTGGATGGATTTAAACAATGGCTGTTAGCTTTAAAGTTCCGGCTAGTCCGGCAAAATCAATACTAACAATAGATAACTTCCTCGGTGTAGACTTTACTAATTCTGCGGCGACGGTAGAGGAAACAAAAAGCCCTAGTGCGGTAAATATGATTCGTGATGTTCCCGGTAAGGTCCGCAAATGTATGGGATATGAAACCTTAGAGACTTACGAAGAAAAAGAAGAACCTTTAAGGATTAATGGATATTACACTCTTAGGGGCGATGAATACGGCCTTATTCATGCGGGTAAAAACATATACAGAAACCACGTATTATTGTACTCAGATGCGGCAGATGCAAGGAGTAAAGCTTGGCAATTTGAAGATAGGCTTTACATAGTAGACGGTAAAAAGATGCTTGTCTACTACAAGGAAACCAAAAACAATAAAACAACTTATCACGTTGAGAAGGTCGAAGATAACGCTCACACACCTACTTTGACTATCTCAAAAGATCCCGAAGGTGGCGGTCAATCTTATGAGGATTTAAACCTTTTAACTCCCGCTTTCACAGAGTTGTTTTTAGGAAAACCCGCAATAAAAGATTATTGTATGTCGTTTGAAAATCTTGACAAAACGCCACCGATAGTAGAGGTTATGGATGCAAACGGAGACTTCCAACCCAAAACTTTAGGTACGGATTATACGGTTGACTATTCGACAGGAATAATATCTTTTATAAATGCCCCAGGAGAAAGCCCCTTAACAGGTGAAGATAACGTAAAAATCACCGCATATAGGACGGTAGAGGGTTATTCCGATAGAATTAACCATTGTACGATTGGGACGCTATTTGGGGTAAATGGTGCGCTTGACAGGCTATTCCTAAGTGGCAATCCCGATTATATAAATTACGATTGGTACTCAGGCCAATATGACCCCACTTACTTTACAGATACTTCATATTCCTTGTTGGGTAGTTCAAGTAGTGCGGTAGTAGGATATTCAATCATATCTAACTACTTAGCGGCTCATAAAGATTATATGGAGCGAGATCAGAACATAATTCTAAGAGAGGGTGATTTAGTTGAGAGTGAGCCTTCTTTTAGAATCATAAATACATTACAAGGCGCCGGAGCTATCGCACCTTTTTCTTTTGCATACTTAGCAACAGAGCCATTGTTTTTAACAAGGCAAGGCGTGTTCGCTGTTACGGCACAAGATATAACAGGCGAAAAGTACGCACAGAATAGAAGTTATTTCTTAGACGGAAAACTTCTTGACGAGCCAAATTTGGAAGATTCTTTCGGTTTTGTATACAAAGATATGTATTGGTTATGCGTGAATAATGTCGCATATATCCTTGACGGATTACAGCCTATACATACAGATAAATCAAAGCCGTATGCTACAAGGCAATATGTAGGCTTTTACAGAGATAACTTACCCGCAAGAATAATGTGGGAGCAAGACGGAAGATTATTCTTTGGTACGTCAGACGGTAGGATATGCAGATTCTTTAATGATAAGTATGCTTTGGAATCTTACAACGATGATGGTGAGCCAATAGTAGCATCATGGGAAACCCCCGATATAGACGGAAAGTTATTCTACAAAAATAAGACTTTGCGATATATAGCTTTAAGATTGGATTCAGCTTTAGCCACATCGGTAAATATATGGGTTATGAACAGGGGCATTTGGCAATTTGCTATGACGGATAATACATCAGGCCGATACCTTTCATTCTCACATTTAGTTTTTTCAAAGCTTTCATTTAGCGGAGATAAAACGCAACATACATTCTCGACAAAGGTAAAAGTAAAGAAGGTCGATAAGTTCCGATTAAGAATAACTAACGATAGTCTTAACGAGCCTTTTGGTTTATTTAACATAGCTTTCGAATATATTGAAAGCGGCAATTACAAGGGATAAGGAGATAAAAAATGTCTTATACCAAAATAACAGAAGCAGATTTAACAGGAAAAGGCGTTACAGGTTTACCTGATACACCTAATTTAAGTACATCGGATATACAAGCAAAGTTTGACGAGCTTGTAAAGGATGTTGTTGTACCGAAGCATAACACCTTAATAGACGAACTGGAAGCATCTACTGGCGCAAGTTCAGTAGGAGCAAAGGATATCAATGGTGCAAATTCAACGGTACAGAACGAGTTTGATAATCGTTATGCAAAGAGTGAGATAAACGTACTTCTTGAAAACAAGGTTGATAAAGAAGTAGGCAAAGGACTTTCTACGTTTGATTTTACGACAGCGTATAAGAATAAGTTAAACGGCATAGAAGATAACGCTAATAACTATGTATTGCCTAAAGGTACTCAGACTACTTTAGGTGGTGTAAAAGGTGACGGTAAAACCTTTACCATTGATGAAAATGGTGTCGGACACGCAATAGGCGGTGGCGGTGGCGGTACGGCTAATTACAACGCCCTTGTAAATAAGCCTACTGTAAATGGCGTAACAGTAATAGGAGACAAGGCAAGTGAAGAATACGGACTATTAAGACCTTATCTTGTTGTTACATCGGAAGCCGGAAGCACCGTAAAGATTAAAAAAGGCACAACAGAGATAGTAGCAACGCCAAAGACCTCAACCACATGGGAAGTATGCCCTACTTCTTATGGTACATGGACGGTTATATCGGCGTTGACAGGGGCAGACGTAGCAAGTGACACAATTACAATAGATGCCGTAAAGACTTATGCAATAACAGTAAATCACATGACGGCTACTATCACGGCTACATTCCCTAGTGGGGCAACGTATTGTAAGTGCTACAAGGGTTCAACCGAATATGTAGCAATATCAAATCCTCATACCTTTACCGTAAGAAGTAAGGGAACATGGACGATAGAAACCGAGTTAAACGGCATAGTAAAGACCGCTTCGGCTACCATTTCAGCAGACGGAGATAGCCAGAGCGTAAATATTGAGTATGCGGATATCACGGTTACGTATGATAACAACTTTATGGGCAAGACCATAACGTGTACGGATGGAGTTACAACCTACACTGCAACAGCCCCTAGTGAATCAAACACAGTATCATTTACCATTCCGAATTTAGGAACATGGACTGTAAGAGCAACAGTATCGGGAAACCCTTATGCAGACCAAGTAACAGTATCATCGTACACTTCATACTCTGCTACATTGGCATTGTTTAACGCCACTATTGTTGCCACATTCCCCACAGGAGCAACAGTAACTTGTAACAAAGTAACGGCTTCAACATCACCCCATACCTTTTACATCGGAAAGACAGGGGTATATCCAGTTGTATGTACGTTAGACGGAATAAGTAAAACAAGTAGTGTTGAGATAACCACAGACGGACAGACCGAGAGTGTTACGTTTGAGTTCGGTACTATCAATTTAACCTTTAACAACGAGTTCAGAGGTCTTAACATCACCGCAACAGACGGAATATCAACCATTGTTAAACAGGCTCCTATGAGCGGAAATACAATGGTGTTATATCCAAATGCGACAGGAAATTGGACTATATCGGGAACATATAGCGGAACAACGTATGTATCTTATCCTAACCCTGTTGTAGTAAGTAGTTTGTATACTCCTGTTAGTGCTACGTTGCAGAGTTTTATAATATATGGTTTTAAGATCGAAAGTACCGAAAGCGATCCGTCAAGCAATATTAGTTATGCCGTTCAGTATGAGGGGGAGAATGTAGATAATTATAATTATACACCCGCTTATATGGACTACACTAATAACTCATTCAATTATGGAAGTTGGGAAAATGCTTTCTTTATGCCACGTCCTTGTATGCTGAAGAACGACGGAACTGTTGACTATTATCTGAATCCTAACGACTACACCAAGAAAGCCGATGGAACGGCATCTGATGTTGCGGACACTTCTTACGGTGGTAATGCAATGATGGAATGGGGAAAGGGCGGTAGAAAGATATGGTACAAAATTGTTCCCGACAGTACAAATAATGGTGCAACAGTTTATATTTCTGACAAACAAGTAGATAGTGATTTCCACGCATACTCTTTCATAGGTTCAGACGGAACAACACTTAAAGACCATTTTTATACCCCGATTTATAATGGTTCAGTTGTTGATTCAAAATTGCGTTCGATTTCAGGTCAGACCATCATGAACAACGTTGCCGGTGGAACTGAAATCACATATGCAACCGCAAACGGAACAGGATACTACATCGAAACGTTTGCAGACAGAATCTTGATAAATCTGTTGTTGATGCTCATTGGTAAGAGTACCAACACACAGGCAACATTCGGGAACGGACATTATACAGGTGGTAGTGCTGCCGGAAACCTTTTGAAGTCCGGCACAATGAACGACAAAGGTCTGTTCTACGGCACAAACGGAACAGGTGTTGGTGTAAAAGTCTTTGGTATGGAAAACTGGTGGGGTAATCAGTGGAGAAGAACGGCTGGTCTTCTCAATCTGTCAGGAACACAGAAATACAAGCTGACAGCACCATACAATGACAGTGGTTCGAACTACAACACCGTATCAGGTGGAACACCTGACGGAACATCAGGTGGATATGTCAACAAGATGATATATACATCAGACGGTGCGATGACCACAAAGACGGCATCAGGATCCGATTCGACATTCTATGCAGACGGAATGTGGTTCAACAATTCACAGACCGATTATGCGTTGCTTGGCGGTGGTTGCTACGACGGGCTGGCTTGCGGTGCGTTTGCGTGTAATCTGAGCGGCACTCTTTCGGCTGCTGTTTGGTACGTTGGCGCTGCCCTTTCTTATCACGAATAGGAGATTAAAATATGGATTGGAAATTAAGTGAAAGTACAATAAGACCTTTAAAAGTAGATGATACAAGTTCAAAAACTACCACCTACTTTAGAAGAAATATAAAAGAAGAAAAGCGTGGTGATACGACTTGGTTTGTTTATGAAGAAGCAACAATGCCAAAAGAAGATTATCACGAAATATTGGTTTGCACCGAGGAAATAAGTGCAAATATTGATTACTTAGCAATGATGACCGATGTAGAGTTGCCGGAGGTGTAAAATGAAATATTCCCCTAAGTATGAGAAAGTCAAAAACTACTATGACAAAGGTTTATGGACTAAGGAAATGGTACATAATGCCGTTATAAAAGGATGGATCACCGCAGAAGAATATGAATTGATAGTTGGCGAACCATACGAAGAATAAGCACTCTTAAAGGGTGCTTTTTTAATTATTGAGTAAAAGGAGATATGAACCCAATGGATGATTTTATAACAAGAGCAGAACATAGAGAGTTTGCGGAGCGAATAGATGCCGAAAACAACAGACAGAACAAGAGGATTGATAAGTTGGAAAGAGATATATCGGATATAACACAGCTTACATTAAGCGTACAGAAGATTGCTAATTCCGTAGAGAATATGCAAAAAGAGTTATGCGCTCAAGGTCATAGATTAAAGGACATTGAGGATAAGCCTAAGAACGAATGGGATAAACTCAAATGGCTTATAATCGGAGCTTTGGTAAGTGGTACAATAGCTTTTTTTCTTGGTAGGTTTTTGGTATGAAAATAAAGAGCTTAACAATATATGTTTGCTTTTCCATAGGGTTTACTATCCTTTACACAATAGCGGAGTTTATAACCGCATCAATAACAGGCATTTCACACGATACTTTAACCACTTGCGTATATGGCTTTTTTGCGGGTGAAGTTATTTCATGTGCGATATTAAAAGCATTCAAGATTAAAAAGGAGAATGATTATGACAGTTGAGATTTTTGTTTCAATGTTGGGTGGATGTGCATTAGTGACAGGCTTAATCACCGAAGCGGTGAAAAAGCTTAACATCCTTAAATCCAACAACGTATTGGCTTTGATAGTATCAATATTGGTAGGTGGCTTTGCACTTGCCTTTTTCTTTATTCAGACAGCCACACCTTTGGATGCCATTAATATTATGGTTTCCATTGCTTTCCTTGTGGCTAATTGGCTTTCAGCCACACTTGGATATGACAAAGTTTTACAGACTATCAATCAGATCATCAACAGAGGTGCATAATGAAAATCTTATGGGGACTTTTCGGAATTGCGGTTATAGCTTTAATCGTAATCGTAACTATTAACATAGCAAGACATTATTTTGAGGATTACAGATAGGGAGGGCATTATGGCAACGGCACAAGAATTAGTCAAAATCAGCTATGACAGAATAGGTGTTAAAGAAAACCCACCGAACAGTAATTCGGTTGACGCAAATGATTGGTTTTACGGCAGACACGTTCAAGGCAATTATCCGTGGTGTTGTACTTCAATCTGTTATCGGTTTCACTTAGCAAATGCGGATAACCTTGTTAAGCACACGGCTTCGTGTTCAGATATGTATAATTGGTTTAAGGCAAAGGGCAGAATATACAGTACACCTAAAGTCGGTGATTTGGTATTCTTCAAATTTGATAAAAGCTTATCTTGCATAGCACAACACATAGGTTTAGTAGTAGAAGTTTTAAGCAACGGCAAGATTAAATCAATCGAGGGTAACACATCTTCGGGTAATAGTGGCTCACAGGACAACGGTGGCATGGTCGCACTTAGGACACGTTCAGCAAGTCAGATTGTGGGTTATGGAAGACCCGCTTATTCTGATAGTCCAAAACCAAAAGAACACAGACCTACTATTAAAAAAGGTGATAAAGGCCAAGATGTAAAAGACCTTCAGAACGCATTAAGGGATTTACATTATGGATGTCAGGCCGATGGTATATTCAACAAGCTAACGAAACAATGCGTAGAATATTACCAAGTAACTCATGCATTAGAGCCGGACGGAATTGTGGGTCCGAAGACATGGCAGAGTTTAGGACTTTGGTATTAAAGACTTTAGTCTTTTTTAAATAGATTATTACGAGGTGGTGGACTCGGTAGTTTATTAAATTACACGAAAAGGAGTAAAAAATGGCAAAGAAATTCACTTATAATGTCGAGTTTGACGGAAACGATTACAGCACATTAAGAGATACCGTTTATGACATGCGAGCCAAGAACGATTTATCGGGTGGTGGAAACACGGCCTTAATACAAATGGAAAAAGCTATACCCGCCCCCGAAGGTGGGGTAGGTGGCCCTCTTGCGGGTCTCATAAGAGGTATGGAAAGGGCAACGTCGGTTACACCGACTTCATCGGGAACATCAGGTTCTACAACAACAAAAGCGGCCGCACCAACTATAAGCGGTTCCTCACAGGGCGGCGGATATGATTACGCTTCAATGGTTAATGATATGCTCGCTAGACAGAGAGCAGCAGCCGAAGCCGCATACGCTAATTCAATGAGAAGATTGACAGCAGCAAGAGACAATTCATTGGCAGCATTAAGGAGCAATCTTGATGCCACATTGGAAAGATTAAAAAATCAGTACGACTATTCAAGTGGAGTAGTCAACGATGATGCGGCTAAATCCCTTAGAGAAGCATACGTTAATTATATGCTTAACCGTAAAAACCTTAATCAGAATCTTTCTGCGGCGGGTCTTTCGGGTGGAGCAACAGAGAGTACGAATGCCAATATGTATAACAATTATGGCAATTCAAGAAATGGTATAAATCAGCAGTTGGCCGATAACTTGGCACAGCTCTTGAATGAGCACCAGAACAATGCTTCAACGGCACAGCAAGCTTACAATTCACAGTATGCCGATGTTATGAACAGTTATGCTAACAATATGAATCAGCTTGAATCAGCTTTAGCAAATAACCTTGTATCAAGCTTTGACGGTGGCTCTTTAAGCAACCTTGCTAACTATGCTCAGACTTTGGCTAAGCTTAATAACACAGGCGCTTATACACCTACAGAAAACACAATGGGTGTAAATGCCATTTCAACCACTCAGGGTAACGATATGGGCGAAGCAACCACTTATGCGAGATACAAGAACATGGTCGATGATCTTACTTCACAGGGCGCAAATTCCTCTCAGATTATTCAGCAGCTTAGAAGAAATGGCGCAAGCTTGGATGATATTTTTGGATTATTCAATGTTTAATTCATAAGGAGTAGAAACAATGAGTCTTGGATTTACAAGAGAAGAAATAGCAAAATATTATTACGGCACACCTCAGAACGTGTCGCAAAACACACAGAGCATACCTAAGTTGAATCCTCAACCTAGTACGCAACTTCCCCCTATAAACAATCCTAACATTCCCGATGATGAAACGAGAATGAAAGCAAGAAACTATATTCAGACCGTATATGAATCGCAAGATGATGTTTCTACTCCCGAATTAAAGCCTATTAATAATCCGAATATCCCGGATAATGATACACGTATGCAAGCAAGGAACTTCATTCAAGCGGCATACAACGGAGATATTGACGAGAACGGCGCACTTGTAAGCCAGAATAAACCTTCCAACAATTCCTCACGAAAGAAAACAACCCAAAACAAAACTACGAGTGCGCCTTTTTCTACAAAAGAAAATGTAAAACCTTCCGAGAAAGAAATCACAAAGGAAGATGTAAAAACTCCCGCTACAAATTGGGATGATGTAGAAAAAGCAAAGAAAATCGGAAACTACTATGCTCAGAAAGAAGCTTATAAGGCTAAATATGCCACAACAAGCAAGTATGCAGAGCAGAAGAAAAAATATGAAGAAAACAAAAAGAAAAAGGAACAGGCTAAGTTATCGGCAGAAGAAGTAAAAGCAGAGAACGCTCCCGCTTACGGCTCAAATATGTTCTTAGATGTGAATAATTTGAATAAAACAGAGCAGACTTCGCCACTTCCTACACCTACTCCAAATGCTAACGAGTTATTTAATACGGATCTTGAGGGCATAAAAGAAAAGGCCAACAGCGTTCAGACACAAGACCATTTTACAACAAGGACAGATACAACCCGACAGAGAATGATTGATAAAGTCGGTGAAGATACGATCAATAATCTTGTCAATGATTTATCTGGTGTATTGAATAATGGCGGTAATTCTTTTCCGTCTTTGCCTAAAGGAATGTGTCTTATGGTCTCTATTCCAAGAGAAAGTATCCTTGATAATCTTTTAGACAACAACACAAAAGAAATCAAAGATAGCTTAACGAAAGATGAATATAAAAGCTTCCGCAAAGAAGTTAAAGCAAGATATAGAGAACAGTTTAACCAAAAGGTTGAGGACAAAGCTCGTAGTTTTGCTACAGAGAATCCGGCTCTAGGTACTTTAGCATCGTTTGGCCGTACAGCTCTTATGCCTGTTGAATCACTTGGAAACATATCGACAGGCTTTTTAACAGACGATAAAAGAGATTTAGACTATCAGCATCTTAGGGCTAGGCAAGCAAGCCGAGAAGGTGCGAAATACAATATTGACAGTACCATAGGACAGACAGCTTATGACTTAGGTACTGGATTAGGTGATTTTGGAGTAAGTGTCGGAACAGGTGCCGTTACAGGTTTACCCACTATGCTTCCGTCAGCTTTAAATACCGCAGAAGAAGCGCAGAACAGAGCATTAGAAAACGGATCAAGTGTCCGTAAGGCTTCCGCTTTTGGTACAGGTGCGGGAATTGCAGATTATATTTTAAATACAAGAGGATTAAACTTTATATCCGACAAACTTACATCCGAAACTGTAAAAACTGTAGGACAGGCTTTAAAGAATATCGGTGTAGGTGCGCTTACAGAAGGCGGAGAAAATCTTGCACAGGAAGTAGTTGAGAACGTTCTTGATAATATTATCAATGGGGAAAACTCAGAGATAAGAAATACCTTTGGAAATTACATTGCCGATGGTAAATCTGCGGAAGATGCTTTCAAACAGACCGCTATTGATACAGCTAAAAACCTAGGTATGGCTTTCGGTACAGGTGCGCTTATGGGTGGTGCCTTTGCCGGGGGTAAAATGGCGATAAATGATATTAAAAATCCCAGAAATATCATTCCTAGAGTTGCCGAAAATGCTCCTACGGAAGTACCTACCAATAGGTTAGTTGAAAATACCCCTCAGAATAACGCAGATAGGGCAAATTTGGCTCAAAACAATGTGGTTAATGAAATACCCACAATGAAAGAAAATGTCGTAAATGAGCCTTTAAATGATTCGGCAAATGTAAACGAAACAATTACACCGACAGATGTAAATGATTCGGAGCCTTTAAGAGTTGCTACAGAAGCCGTAAATCATAGACAGCTTAATGCTAATATGAACTCACTTTTAAATATGTTCGGAAGAAGAAGTGAGGAAAATATCGGTCAGTTGAGAGCTTTGTTAAATGAATATGCACAGACAGGTAATGAAAACACCATTAAGGAAGCACGTTCACTTGCAAAGGAAATTGATAAAGACTATGACGGTGCAAAGTACACTAGCAAAAAAGGTACAGTAACAGAGTATGGTTACGGCAATTTTGGTAAATTCTCCGACCAAGTTGATATGTTCCAGAACGCTTTAAAGAATCAATCTGCACTCAGCAAAACTTCTTTAACCCCCGGAATGGAAGATTTAAACGGAAGAATAAACGATTTATTCTCACGTTATGACTTATCGGATGATGTTTCAAAAGATATTCGCAAGTGGAAACAATCTATTAGGAATCTTGCCAATGAAACTAACGGTGATAACTTTGATAACTATTTCGATGCCACAAGCAAATTGTTTGATGATATTCGAGAAAGCAAAGAGTTTGTAAGTAGCTATCGAGGAAAAGTTAAGGCTAATGATTTTGACGTTCCTGAGTATATGGCTATCAACGATGCTATCGAGGATATGTACCGAAATAAATCATTCCCTAAGTCAATGGCAGAAGATATAGGCTTAAAGAACGATAACACTCTTACCGTAGATATGAGCGATATACCGCCTATGGATGAAACGGATATTACAAGCGGTAATGAAAAACATCGTAGGGTTATTACTAATAGCGCACAGAACGCTGGCATTATCACAGATGCGGATATTGAAGCAGATCCCGAATTAAAAGCCATAAGAGATTATGAGGAACACAGTAATAAACGTACCTATTTACAAGCTTTGGATGATGTAGACCATAACCGTTCACAGTTTGAACAGGAATACATGAACGGTGATAGAGCAATAAACACCGACCTTGATGTAGACCGAGGTATGATTATCTTAAAGCGTATGGCTAATGAGATAGGAGAGAGTGACAATCCACAGGCAATAATCGCTAAGAGAAATGCTATTCTCCGTAATATGGCTACAAACGGAACAGAAGCCGGACAGTTTATACAGGCTTTTGCTAAGTATGCCAATACCGCCGAAGATGCCCTTGTTAAAGCAGAAAAGCTTGATATGGAAAATGTTGAGCGTTGGGGCAAGAGGAATAAGAAGGCCAAAGATACAAACGAAAAATTAGCTAATGCTTTGAGAATGCAAGGCTATGACGGTTCAATGGATGTTACGGCTCCACAGGAAAGACCTAGTATTGATGTATACCGTAATCAAGTCCGTAACACTTTAGCAAGGGAATTTGGCTCAATTAACAAGCAATTTACAGATAGCGATGTAGATTATCTTGCTAACCTTATCGAACAAGGAGCCACAACCAAGGAGCTTACAGATGCCTTAAATACCAAAATGGCAACAGGAAAATGGGGCATTTCCGCAGAAACGCAAGCAAAGGTTAATGATATATTTGATTATATCCGTCAGTTTGATGAAAACAGCAAGGATTTTGTAGAAGGTCAGGCCGAAGCATTCAGATTGTTAGCCGAGGAAGTAGCACCAAAAGCTACACCAATGGAGAAGTTTGATGCTTGGCGTTATATTGCTATGCTTGGCAACCCTAAAACAATGTTGCGTAACTATGTAGGCAATAAGATGTTCGGTACGGTAGTGGGTGCTTCTAATACCTTATCGGCTGCTTTAGAGGGTTTGGCAGACAAAGCATATCACGCAAAAACAGGAAACCATATCCAAAGACAGAAAGCCGTACTTAATCCTGTCAAAGATAAGCCCCTTATAGATGCAAGCTTTAATGATGCCGTAAATAAGAGATTTAGGCAGATAGAAGGCTCTAAGTACGAAAAACCTACTAGGGATGCTATAGCACAAGTGAGGTCGCCGTTTGAATCAAGGCTTATGAGGTTTATTGATAATGCAGTCGATGCCGGAATAAGTGATACAAAGGCGATTGAAAAGAAGTATTCTACTTCCCTTGCGGGTTATTTAAAGGCCAACGGTTATGATGCTTCGGTATTTGATGCACAAGCCGAATACGATTATCTTAACAAGGCAAAACGTGACGGAAGAATCACACAGCAAGACTTGGCAAGAATGGAACAGCTTAAACCTACCGTAGACTTCTTAGAAAAGGCTAGAGATTATGCTTTAAGTCAGGCAGAATACGCAACCTTCCATGAGCCTAATGTAGTTGCAGATATGTTATCAAGCCATGTGCGAGATTTGCGAAAAGGCTATATTACATATAACAACAAAAAGACAGGCAAAAAGGAATATATTTATTCACCCGTAGCAAAAACCCTTGGTTATGCGGCAGAAGGTGTTTTGCCTTTTAAGAAAACTCCCGCAAATATCCTACGTAGCGGTTGGGAATACTCTCCATTTAGCATTATCAATAATATTGGAAAAACAGGCAAGTTAATATACGAGAACACAGGCCGCAACAAAGATAATTTAGATGAAACCTATACTACAAGAAGCGGTAAAGAAGTACAGAGATCACTTGCATCCGATGTTATTGATAGTTGGTCTAAGACCTTAACAGGTTCGGCCTTAACAGGTTTAGGATATTACTTGTTTAACAAGGGTATTCTTACATCTTCCAACAAAGACGAAAAATATCAAGACCAATTAGAAGGTATACAGAATTATGGAATCAACATAAACGGACATACCTATTCACTTGATTGGGCGGCCCCAGGTGTTATGCCTTTGCTTTTAGGTGCAGAAGTAAACAAGGTGCTTAAAGCTAACGCTGTTTCAGATAAAGAATGGTATCAGAATTTAGATGCTTGGGTAAGCTCTTTAAATGCTATTCTTGATCCGATGTTTGAAACCTCAATGCTGTCTGGAATAAAAGACACGTTTGAAACTGCGGCTAACGAAATCAGATACAATGAAGAAGGAGCCGTAGGCGGTATACTTGGTTCTTTACTTGGCAATGCGGCCACAGGTTATCTTACACAAGCTATTCCCACCGTCTCAGGACAGTTAGCAAGAACTATTGACCCTATAAGAAGAACGACAGATACGGCTAGTGAAGGATTTTTAGAGCCAATAGAAAAACAGGGAAGAAAGATAATGAACAAAATACCGTTCTTATCTATGCTTAACCCCGAATATCGTGATGCTAGAGGTGAAAGACAGTATAATAGTCCATTTCCTGTTGACTATGAGAAAGATAGTATACCTAGTGTATTAGGCAAGACATACGGCAACTTTATGTATCAGACTTTAAGCCCCGGCTATTATAGTAGAGTTAATACAACCGATGCCGACAGAATGGCAAGAGATACTTATAACGCTCTTGACGAAAGCGGAAATCTTATTAAGGATTCTAAGGTATTTGCCGATTGGAAATCCACAAAGAAGATTAATGGCGAAAAACTTAATCCTTATCAGATGCAAGACTTTAGAGAAAGCATGGGTAAAGCTAATACGGCTATGCGTGATGCTATCGCTAGTGAAGATTGGTTTAATGAGTTGTCAGGCACCGAACAGACCGAAATCTTGAAGAAGCTTAATTCCGTATCAGAGAAGATAGGCCAATATACCGTTGCTCCTGATTCCGTAAATATCAAGGATGAATTGGAAACATACGTCAATGCGGGAGAAGGTCAAGACGGTCTTGATGCAATCGTGAAAGAATTAAAATATAAATATAATCCTTACGGTATTAAAGCTAGTAAATATGCTGAACTTGTGGAAAGTGGAGCCACTAAACAAGAATTTGAAAAGGCGGTCGAGGAAGCAAAGGTAGAAGCAGAAAAGGCCGAAGTATTCAAAGAACTTGGTATGACAAGTGCAACAAAATCTTTCGAAGCAGCGTATGAGAACGACCAAATGGATTTATACGAGGACTATCGTAAATATCTTAAAGATAACGATATGGGAGATTCTGCAAAGCATTGGGAAGATTATCAGAAACAACATGGAGTGCAACCCACTTCCAATAGTTTTAGCAAGTACAAGAAAGAATCTTGGGGCAGAGTACAAAGGTTATTTCCTAATACGACAGAAGAAGGATTTTCTAAGACTTTCGATAATATGGATCGTGATAACAACGGCTCTATAAAACAAGATGAATTTCTCCGTTATCTTATCCGAGAGAAGTATACTGACGAAGCAGAAGCACAAAAACTTGCAAAAGCGTATGGCAACTGGAAGACAATACCTGTTCTTAAAGGTGGCGAGTGGGATTTTAAAAAGAAGAAGTAACATTATTAAGGGCATCCGCTACGGCGGGTGTCCTTTTTTGGTGGGGAAATATGAAAAACCTTGATAACATAACCAACACAGAAATCAAAGAAGTAATAGACGAGTATATACATTCAGAGAGAGACAGAGCGATATTAAAGAGAAGATACATTGATGGTATATGTTATGAACCGTTAGCGGAAGAATTTTATTTATCTACAGTACAAGTAAAGAGAATAATCTACAAACAATCTGAAATCTTATTCAAACACTTGATACGAAATTGATACTTTCATGTTATTTTAGCTTTAATTCATATCTTATATCATAGGCTTAGAAAGGATAAGCCTATGTTCATCTACACAAACCCAAATCCATTTAACAAAAATACCGGAGATTGAGTTATAAGAGCAATCGCGGTCATAACGGAAAGCACTTGGGAGAAGGTATATATAGATTTATGTGCGGAAGGCTTAGAGCTTGCAGACTTGCCAAATTCTAACAAAGTATGGGGAGCCTATTTAAAAAAGCTTAAGGAAGCAAAACGAAGCTAAAAGTTGTCACGATTGTCACGAAATCACAAAGAATGTTGTAAAATCAACGCATTTAATGAGTGCATAGGGGGTTCGAATCCCCCGTGTCTCAGATAAAGAAAACCCTTAATTTCAAGGCTTTAAGCCCGATTTTAAGGGTTTTTTGTTTGGAAAAATACAAACGTATTTTGTACGATACAAAGCCGTTTTGTGAAAAAAGTTGTCACGAGTTGTCACGAAAAAGCATTATTTTAATAAGTCCTCTGCCAATGCTTTTTGATAGTATTCAATATCTTCTTGCATAGCTCTTGTGTAAATTTTTCTCATGCAGAAATCGGAGGACCAGCCACAATTATTTTTTATCACTACGTCAGGGATTCCGCACGCATGAGAATAAGAAGCATAGAAAGCTCTTAAATCGTGAAATCTGAATTTAGGTATGCCTAGTTTTTCCTGTACGGAATGTAATTTGTTAGTCAAAGACGAAGGAAAACCGTCATAAATACATCCGGCATTGTAAATTTCCTGTATCAATCCGTCAGACAGATATACTTTTCTGTCACTACTTGTAGTTTTAGGATAGTCTTTTATAACATACCCTTCGGAGCTGTCTACCATTGCACGTTGAATATGAAGATAATTCCCTTCAATATCCTCGATTCTTGCACCACATATTTCTGAACGTCTTAATCCCATAACTCCTAATTGAAATGGTATGGAATAAATAGTGTTTTTCACTTCACTAAGAATAGCCCTAACATCATCCTCAGAAGGTGTGTAAGGTTCAAATTTACGTTTTTGCGGTAAAGTAGTGGAAATATTAAGACTAGGGTTGAAAGCCTTTAAAACAGCCGAAATAAATGCGTGATAATTGCGTACTGTCTTTGGTGCTTTGGTACTGGATAATCTATTTATTTCAAGCTGTATATCATTATTGGTTATGCGGTTTATATTCTTACTTGTGAATCCATCAGATAACATATCGCTATATCTTTCATACTTCCGCATAGTAGAAGGGGATAATATATTATCTTTCATAGCACAGTATTGTATGGCAGCAGCCTTAAAGGAAATATCCTCACTTATCACAGATGTTTCCTTTACCTTTGTGGCAACGGCAAGCATTATCTCACTTTCACTAGGTTTATGGTCGAATGTTGCTATTACCTGTTTACCATTAAATTGTTTTCTGTATCTCCATGATCCAGAGGGGAGTTGATCTAGGTTTTTCATTCTGTCACCTTATTTTTCTCAATAAACGCATCCATAAGAATATCAATGCGCTTATCCTTCAATTCTATCTGATGCAGTAAAAAGTCTATACTTCTGCGTGATTGTGCTCTTTCCTTTTCAATTTTGGCATCGAATTTGACCTGAACATGGTCGAGTTGAGCTTGTAATTCTTTAATCTTTTCATTCTTGAGACGGATTATTGTTTTCAATGCGTTTATATCAGGTGTATCTGTTTCATCCATGAGATCAAGACCGAGTAAAACATTGGCTATTGGTCTAATGGTATCTTCATAGCGAAATTTGACGTTTTCTGAATCTTTAGCGAATATCCTGGATAACGTGGTTTTAGATACATAGTCTCCGTTTTTCTCCAACATATCAAGAATATCCGATAAGGATAATCCCCTTTCTTCCCTTACTTCTTTGAGCTTTATGATTATATCCCTTGAGTTTGTCATAAATGAAATTTCCTTGTTTCAAAAGTGGTTTATGGGTGCCAAAAGTGTAACTTCTATCGGAAACCTTTATCTTATATCATCGAGATAAAGGAGAGTTGCCATGATTGATTTAATTATTAAAGAGCTTGAAGGTACAAATGAAGTGTTATTAAAGTTTATCTATGGTTTTATAAAGGCGGTTAAGAATGAGTGGTATTAGATTGTTGTGCAAGCGCATCTATCATGTTATATACTATATCTTTCTTAGAGTTATCGAGATAATACAGTTTTACGGCATATTCTAATAAGAGCCTATCCCTAGAAATCTTTGCGAGATTTTGAGGTATGCTTTCGATTATAACTGGTCCGGCAGCAGTATCAACCGTATAATCAGGATTGCTCCATCCCATTAAATATGTTTCATAGCATTCAAGAGCCCTTGCCATTAAAGAAACCTTTTTTAAAGGCAATTCCCTAGAATTTTCTAATTTCTGAACAGAAGAACGAGACTTATAACCACATTTCTTTGCCACTTCATCCTGTGATAATCCTAATTCAAGCCTTCGTTGTTTTATTCTTTCACCTATATTCATATAATCACCATCCTCTTATTGGAAATAGGATAATTTCTACTCCCATCTTGAATATATCATTATGTTGAAAAAAATTCTACATAATTTTGAAAAAGTATGTTGACAGATAGGAAACATAGTGATAAGGTATAACCATGTAGACAGGTTGGCTACACCAAATATAGAAGAAAGGAGCATGAAACATTGGTAGACACACAACATCTTGAAAACATCATTAAGGAAAAGGGGATAAAAAAATCATATCTTGCCGAGAAATTAGGCATATCTATTCAGAGCTTAAGGCTCAAGATCAATAATATTTCCGATTTTAAGAACACCGAGACAGATACAATGTGCAAAGAGCTTGGAATTACAAGCTTAGTATTGAAGGAAAAAATTTTCTTCAAAAAGTAGACGGATAGTCTACAAGGGAGAGGAAGCATGAAAGAGATAACCATAAAGGTACAAGTAGACAATGGCGAGACACCTGATCCTGATAATTTAGCTTTTGCGATATTCCAAATGCTTACAGAGGATGGTTACGAAGTATCGGTAAGTGTGGAGGAAGCATGAGAGAACAAAGGAAGTTGCAAGTAGGAGACACAATCAAGTGCCGTGATGTCGATGACATGGTGGAAACAATGACCGATTTAGCACAAGAAGGTGTCGAGACAGATTTTCACGATAATAAGCAATTTATTTTAATCGTAACAGGAGTGGAAGCTTGAAAGGACAATATAGCATCTTCGACGAAAAGGGCAAGCCGTATTCTTACAGTTTTGAAAGATACATAGGGCAAAAGGTTGAGTTTTGGAGAGATCATCCGGCAACAGTTGGAACAATCAAGCGAATTGAGCCGTATTACACGATTGTTGAAGTAAACGGTAGGGAATGGGCAGGAATAAACGTAACGATTAGGCCAGTAGATGAAAAGGAAAGGAGCAAAGCATGAACGAGATTATCAAAGTTGATTTTGAAAAGGAAACAGTATCGGCAAGAGAGCTTTACGGAACATTAGGGATAGAGAAAAGATTTTCCGCATGGTTCGAAACCAATTCTCAGGGATTTGTAGAGGGAGAAGATTTTACAAGTGTACCTACAAGTACGGTTGTAAATAACGGCGCTGAAAGAGTATTGGACGATTACCAATTAACAATGGATATGGCAAAGCATATATGCCTTATGTCGAGAAGTGAAAAAGGTAAAGAGTGCCGGCAATATCTTATTGATTTGGAAAAGGCATGGAACACACCTGAGCAGATCATGGCGAGAGCCTTAAAGGTAGCAGACCATACTATCACAGGGCTAAAAGCACAGATTGAAACCTTGAAGCCCAAAGCAGACTTTTTCGATGCAGTAGCAGACAGTAAAACCGCAATATCAATGAGTGAGGTTGCAAAGGTACTTAATGTCAAAGGCTACGGAAGAAACAACTTATTTGAGTTTTTAAGGAGTAAAGGCATATTGGATAACCGCAATGTTCCTTATCAGCGATATGTAGACAACGGATATTTCCGAGTAATCGAGCAGAAGTACACGAAGAACGGCGAACAGGTTATCACAACAAAAACCCTCGTATATCAGAAGGGTGTCAATGCAATAAGAAAACTTTTAGAAAAGGAGACAGCATGACAAGAGAAGAAGCTGAAAAAATAATTAAAGAGCGCTTCAAACCTGTTGAAGATAAACCTGGGTATGTTTGGTTTAGCCATTTTCAAATGATCAGTATAGAAACCCTTGCAAAGTCTCTAGAAAAATGGTGTCCGAAAAGCTTATACAATACACCTTTAGCAGAAAGTGAGGGTAAGGCACTAGAGCAAGAGCCAAAGATAGGGCATTGGGTTGAACGATGCACCATTTTTGGCGGGTCATTCAACTGTACCACATACAAGAAAAACAAGTATTATTTCGTAGAGGATTAAGACAATGGTTATAGATTTACTCGATACAGACAAGAGGTACGACCTCATATATGCAGACCCACCTTGGAAACAGTCCAAGGGAGGTAAGAAATCGGTAAGACCTGTCAGTAGTGGTACAGAACTCGATTACCCGACAGCAAGTCTCGATGTGATAAAAGGTCACTTGGCTATGGCTGACGGATTGACCGGGGAAAACTCAATCCTGTTCCTATGGACGATTGATAAGTACCTGTTTGAAGCCGAGGAAATGGCGAAATCTCTCGGGTATAAGTTACACGCCCGGATGATTTGGAACAAAGTTACAGGCATACCAGCGGCGTTTACCGTGAGGTTCGGACACGAATACCTACTCTATATGTACAAAGGCAAATTAACGCCTGTAGACAAGAGAGAGAGAGGTAAGATACACACCGTTTTCACAGAACAGGTTAAACGCCACTCGCAGAAGCCCGAAGAAGCCTATCGCATTATTGAACGGCTCTACCCCGACCTTCAGAAACTCGAACTCTACGCAAGAGCCGAGAGACCCGGTTGGGATTGCTGGGGAAATGAGGTAGTAGCCAAGTGAGATTGATTGTGTATGACTTCGAGGTTACTAAATATGACTGGCTGGTAGTTGAACGATGCACCATTTTTGGCGGGTCATTCAACTTAAAGTCGAGCTTACAGACAGGCGCAACGGAAAGGAGCAAAGCATGAACGAATTACAGATATTCAATAATGAAGAATTTGGAACAGT
>Ga0255341_1001000_pt1 | contig 43041 bp, 39 predicted proteins | sample wastewater_treat_8_FD_192418 | JGI IMG/M metagenome (GOLD analysis project Ga0255341, IMG submission 192418) | Wastewater microbial communities from Lulu Island WWTP, Vancouver, Canada - plant12 | ecosystem: Engineered > WWTP > Wastewater > Unclassified | place: Canada: Vancouver, British... | reverse complement strand
TTTTTTCTGTAGTCATGCTATTGCTAAGGCGTTCTTTTAAATGATGGAACGGACAACGGATAAAGGGTTAAGATAATATAACAACACCTGAAAACCGGCAGAAAATGAAGAATGTTTTTCTACAACAGCGGGAGAAGTCGTTGGGGGAGGTCAGACGAATCGGCCTGATCGCCGACAGCCACGGCGACTTTGAGCGAACGGCGTTGGCCGCCGACGCTCTCCTGGTTGCCGGCGCCGAACGACTGATCCATTTAGGTGATTTCTGCGATACGTTGCAGGAATCCTCCTGGATAAACACCATGCAGGTTCTGCAACGGCGCCGGATGCTGACGGTCAAAGGGAACAATGATTTCCAGGTAGAGACACTTCTCCATGAGAGACATCTGGGGCAGGATCAAGCGGAAGTTGAACTGCGGGCGTATCTCAAGTCGCTGCAAACGACCATCATCATGGATGATCTCTGTTTTGCGCACTCCCTGCCCTATGACTCCCTCCGGTCATTCTATGAACCTGTTGATGACGGCACAACGGTTAAGGCCAGTAAGATCTTCCATCAGACGACGCATCATATCATTTTCTGCGGCCACTCCCACACCCCGGTCCTGTTCCGCTGGAGGAATGAAAGAGTGACTCGGGAGGAGATTCCCCGAGACATAACGTTTTCGATGAAAGATTCAGAACGCTACATTGTCGTCGTCGGGGCGGTGGCGAACAACGATTGTGCCCTGTACGACAGAGAGGCGGCTTGCTACCGGCGAATCCGGTTGGATTGAACATTCCCCACAATAGCCTGCCGGTTTTCTATACCATATGAAAAAACTCGGTTGACGGATAAAGTTACAGATCTTATCCGACACCGGCGACTGCTGGACATTCGAGATGGAGCCCGGGGGGGATAAACCGTGGCGTGTAAATATCGGACAGCCGGAAAGACGAATGGTCAAATCACAGGGGTGAAGAACCTAAAAATTTAAGAGGGGGGAGTCTCATGGAATACAAACAGGTGCAGTATAAGCCCGGCAAGGTAACGCAGATCATCTTTAACCGGCCCGAATATCTGAACGCCCAGAGTTATCAAATGCTTGCCGAAGCCGACCAGGCCTTCACGGCAGCCGCCTCCGACCAGAATTGCGGAGCAATTGTCCTGTCCGGTGCGGGGCGGGCCTTTTCCGCAGGCCACGATCTGGGGACGGAGGAAGAAATCCAATATTGCCGGGAACACGGCCTGACGGTGCCCACTGATGGAGACCTGCCGAAGAAAGTGGCGGACATGCACGAATGGTTTGTGAAAAAAACATTAGACTGGCGCAACTGTCCAAAACCGACCGTGGCCATGGTGCATGGTTATTGTATTTATGCCGGATGGATGCTGGCCGCGGCGACGGATGTCATTTTTGCCGCCGAGGATGCTCTGTTTCTTCCCGGCATGGTCGAATACTTCTCCATCCCCTGGGACATGGGGCCGCGCAAGGCCAAAGAAATCCTCCTGGAGCATCGGTTCATTACGGCGGCTGAGGCCCTTGCATATGGGTTCGTCAATCGGATCTACCCTGCGGGCCAGCTGGAGAAAGAGACCCTCGCCTATGCCGAACGCGTGGCTGACAATTACCTGATGGCTCCCGCATGGACAGGAACGATCAAAGCATCCATCAATCACATGCAGGACACTATGGGATTCAGCGCTGAAATGGAGACCGCCTATGTAAGCTTCTGTCTCATGCTCGGACTCGGCGCCTATTCCGGAGCGAAACCTGATGAGGGTGGTTTTGCCCGCACAAGCATTGCCCGCAGGAACTTCGAGTTGGCCAAACCCTGGCTTTCCAGACGAGGACTCTGAGTTGAAACCATTCGGATAAGATCTCGCCACAATGGCCACAAGCACTGCAAACCAAAATAATGGATCTGCATCCTGCTGTTTGTTGTGGCGGCGATCTTCGCCGTCGCATGGGATTTGAACCATCTAAACAAAGATTTCAACAATCTGTTTGCGTTGTTAAGAGCTGCGCGCTCGGATGCATTCTACAAGGATATGACCATCATTGTAAGATTCAATGACAAAACGGTCACCAGCCGCATTTTCATCATTGACAGCCCGCCTTTTCGGTATTACTACAAAATCGTAATCTTTGTGTTAAGGAGAAAGAAAAAATGATCATTGTCACCGGCGGAGCCGGATTTATCGGCAGCGCCTTTGTCTGGAAGCTCAATTGCGAAGGGATCGAAGACGTCATCGTTGTGGACCATCTTGGAACATCGGACAAGTGGAAGAATCTGGTCCCTTTACGGTTTGAAGACTACCTCCGTAAGGACGATTTCTTCGAGATGGTTTGCGATGACGACGTGCCGTTTGAGGTCAGCGCCGTTGTTCACATGGGCGCCTGCTCTTCGACGACCGAGCGCGACGCGGACTACCTGTGGGAGAATAATTTTGCCTACACGCGGACGCTCGCCGAATGGGCGCTGGATCACGATATCCGCTTCATCTACGCCAGTTCCGCCGCGACGTACGGCGACGGAACGCAGGGATTTTCCGACGAGCACGCGAAAATTCCGGAACTCAGACCGATCAACATGTACGGCTACTCCAAGCAGGTTTTCGATTTGTGGGTTCTGCGGCACAAGCTGGAAAATCAAATGGCGGGCATCAAGTTTTTCAACGTGTTCGGCCCCAATGAATATCACAAGGGCGACATGACCAGCGTCATTTTCAAAGCCTTTCACCAGATCCGGCAAACGGGCAAAGTCCGCCTTTTCAAATCCTATCTGCCGGCGTATCCCGACGGTGGTCAGATGCGGGATTTCGTGTATGTGAAAAACTGCGTGGATGTCCTGTGGTGGCTTTTAAAGCATCCGAAGACGAACGGCATTTTCAATCTGGGCACGGGCAGGGCCAGAACCTGGAACGACCTGATTAACGCGGTTTACGCGGCGATGAACCTGGCGCCCGACATCGAATACATCGAAATGCCGGAAGGGCTGCGCAATCAGTACCAGTATTTTACCGAAGCCGACATGGGCAAGCTCAAAAAAGCCGGTGCTCCGGTGGACTTTCCCGCGCTGGAAGATTCCGTCCGGGATTACGTGCAGAATTACCTGCAAAAGCCCGATCCGCATTTATAAAAAGAGATTTGACCGCATTGTCGCTATAATATATACTTACAAACGTAACCTACTTGATGGAGGTATATTTATGGCGCAGAATTCCCGGAAACTGAATTTCATGATTGATAACGACGTGGCAAGCGAATTGGAAAAGCTTGTGCCCGCCGGGCAAAGAAGCAAAGTCGTGACTCAGGCGATTGTTCATGAACTGGCCCTGCACCGCCGAAAAAACATTACGGATCGCCTTCTTAACCTTCGATCACAGACGCCTAAGGCATCAGGCAAAAAACTGCTTTCTGAGTTAGCCGCAGACAGGCAAAGGAATTGAAATGACATCTTCGAGACTCTATGTTCCGGATGCATCCGTGATTCTCAAATGGATTTTTGATAGCCCCAAAGAAGCAGACCGCGAGGCAGCGCTCGCGCTGCTCGAGGACTGGACGAAGGGGCAATGCGACCTTTTGCTTCCGTCCCTCTGGATTTATGAGGTCGGTAATATTGTTGGGAGAAATATTCCCGAAAAGGCTTTTGATTTTTTAGAGATGCTTATCGAGTATCGGATTGAAGAGTCGCCCGTCACTGCAAAGATTGCAGAGCGCACTCTGGCGATCATGGACCAATGCGGGGTGACGTTCTATGATGCCGTCTATCATGCGGTTGCTCTGGAACGAAGAGGAACGCTTTTAACCGCAGACGCATCGTACCTGAAAAAGGCCGGAAAGCTGGGAAGTGTTCTTTTGCTGACCGATCTTTATTGACCCGATGGAGATAGAATGAAAAGAGATATCGTCTGCATCATCCCCTCGCGCTACGAATCCAGCCGTTTTCCCGGCAAGCCTCTGGCCGATCTTTGCGGCAAGCCGATGATTCAGCATGTTTACGAGCGCGTGGCCCGGGCCGCGGCCGTGCCGTACGTGGCGGTGGCCACCGATGATCAGCGTATTTTTGACGCGGTCAGGAAATTCGGCGGCAACGCCGTCATGACGGCCGCGACGCACCGCTCCGGCACGGACCGGATTGCCGAAGCCGTCCGGTCGCTTCATCTTTCCGCCGACGCCATCGTGGTCAACATCCAGGGCGATCAGCCGATCTTTGAACCGGTCCAGGTGGACGAAGTGATCGCGCCGCTGGTTGCCGATCCCGCGGCGACCATGTCCACGCTGATTTACAAAATTGTCCGTCCGGAGGAAATATCGCATCCGCATGCGGTCAAGGTGGTGTTTGACGCTGAATGCAACGCGCTGTATTTTTCGCGCTCGACGATTCCCTTCGTGCGCGACAAAAAGCTCACAGCGGATTACTACAAGCATCACGGAATTTATGCATATCGCCTTGATTTTCTTGACGTCTTTACCCGTCTGCCGGAAGGCAGACTGGAAAAGCTGGAAGCCCTGGAGCAGCTTCGGGCGCTGGAATACGGCTACAAAATCAAGGTCGTGATTTCGCCGCATGATTCCGTGGAAGTGGACAACGAGCAGGAGCTTGACCGCGTTCGCCGGATCCTGCAGGGGATGGAATCAACCGGTTCTATTTCACAATAAGCCGGATGGGCGCGGGGGGAACAAACTCTCCGGGCTGCGCTTTCACTTTTTCCGACCAGGTTTCGCAGCCGTCGGCTTCGATGGTCAGATCATACGTTCCCGCAGGCAAATCAAAAAAAGCAAAAGAGTTTTTATGGGCGTAGTCCCGGGAGGCCAGAAAGGTGGCCAGCACTTCCCGGTCGCTCATCTTGTCGTCGGGCGTCAGCGACCGGGAGATGCCCTGACCGGTTAACCGGATGGAGCGGATTTTCGCTTTTCCCGGCAATTCCCTGTAAAATCCCCAGAAGCGGTCGTCCAGCGCGGTTTTGGCGTAAATGAGGTTGGCGATCATTCCCTGCGGCTTCAGGATAAATTTGGCATCCGTAATCTGTCCGGCCTTGACCTCCAGCGTCAGGTGATCCGGATGTGTGCTGAACCCAAACGCGCAGAGGCTGACATCGTAACGGCCGGGCGCGATGGCGCCCGTTTCCTGCCGGGATTGAAACGGATCGATTTTCAACTGTTTTTCTTTCCGGTCCGTTCCGGAAGGCGCCAGCACCAGCGACATCTGGGAAGGAATCTTTGTGCCGGGCGGATCGAAGGCATGCTCGACCTGCAGGTATCCCCTGGAGCGGACGTACGTTTTGTTCTTATGATCTTCCGTGGCGGCCAGGACCGCCTGAAAGTGCCGGAGCATTTCCGGGCTGCACAGAATGCTGACATGGTCTTCATTGAGGCCGGTCACTTTCAGCGCGTCGGCCTGCGCCCGTGGATCCAGCATACTTTCCAGGGTAACGGTATTGTCGTTGTTTTGCCGGAAAAGACTGCCGCCTCCCTTATGGCCGAAAAACAAATAGTAGCGGATCGACGGGTCCAGTTTTTTGGCAAAGATCCGTTGGATGTAAGGACTGTCCGGTTCAACATCCTTCCAGCTGGGAATAACGGCCGGAGACTTTTCCACGCCCGTTTTTGCCCGCCCCTCTCCGCCCCAGGGCGAGGAGATCGAAACAAACAGGCGGATGGAATCGGAGAAGGTGCTGTCTTCAATGATGGCGGCGCGGGAAACGAGTCCTCCCATGCTGTGCGCGACAACATACAGGGTTTCAAAGGCGTATTTCCGGTGCAGTTCGTAGAGTTTTGTCTGCAGGAGAAAATAAACGGTGTCCAGCCGGGCGCCGGAAGGATAATAAAAGACCCAGGGCTGGTAGCGGGCGCGGTCGAGATTCCGGATGAAACAGCGCCAGTCCTGGGGGGAGCCGGCGGCGCCGTGCACGAAAAGAATCGGCGTTTTCTTGGGATCGTAGGGCTCCAGGAAAAAAATATTGCAGCCGGTTCGCCTGAAATATTCCAGCGGCGCCCAGAAGCCGCTGGCTCCGTTTTCGGCGGAAAAGGCCGGGTTGTCGAGGTCGGACACAAAACCGGCGGAAGTCGGAGGCTTGCTTTTGCCGCCGGAAAATGCGGCGAGGCTGCCGGCAAATGTCGGAGCCGGTTTCCTGCCGGAGGCATCCAGCGGAATGTCCAGCCCCACGATGACACCGCCCATCTGCGTTTTCACCCCATCGGGCTTCCCGTAAAAGCCGGCCGGTTCACCCGGGTCATAGGAGAGGGATCCGTTTAAGTCCTCAAAGGCAAAAATTTCATAGCTTCCCTCCTGGACCAGCAATTCGTACTGTCCGGGCTCCGACAATACGGCATAATCGGCGACCTGGACGGTTTCGCCGGACCGGCTGTAGGCGACCACGATAATGGGCTTTTTCAGCTTGGACGGATGGAGGACTTCGCCGAAAAGCAGACAGGAATCCTTCGAGATTTTGACGTCCTCGCGGAGTTTGAAGAGCGCGCAGCCGCCAAGCGCCGCGAGGATCATGATTACAAGAAGGATACGGGTTGTCTTTGCTATGATTTTCATTTCTCCGGCTCCAATGCAAGGGCTTTTGAGATCGTTGCAATATTCCGGATCATCTGCTTAAACCGTTTGCGGAAGTGTATCAGGAGCCGCAAGCCGTTGCAATGTCAAAGGAAGGACCATCAAAGGACGGACACGGCCGGGTTAAATGTCGCGGCGCGACGGACCGTCGTTGTCTGACGGAAGGGAGGAAGCAGCCATGGTGAATTTCGAGAGGCGGCAGGCGGGCAAAGCGCTTTTGGGCGTCCTGCTGGCACTGGCACTCATTTTGATCGGTTTGCCTCGCCTTTGCCTTGCGGATGCCGGAGTGGAAGATCGTCTGGCGGTTTGCGCGGGAATTGAAGAAGATGCCGCGCGCCTGCAGTGCTTCGATGAGCTTGCGGGAAGGGGAAAACCGGCGCGTTCCGCCGCGCAGGCGGAAAAACCATCCGCGCCGCCTGACCGGGTTGACGCTCCGGAGCGGGTCAGGCTTTCCGTCATGACCAAACTGTGGGACCTGGACCCGGACCACCGCAGTCATTCATTTGTGATCCGGCCGCACCGGATGAACTATTTTCTGCCGGTCGCCTACAATTCGTCGCCCAATGATGAGGCGAATCTGGAATACGACCCGGCCGCCAAAGCGCAGCATAATGAAGCCAAATTCCAAATCAGCTTCAAGGCCAAGATCTGGGAAGACATGTTTCAGGATTCGCTTCAGGGAGTCTATGACCGCGTGAAGGTGATCCGAGGCGCGGACATGTGGATCGCCTATACGCAGCTTTGCTTCTGGCAGCTTTACAATTCCGCTTTTTCCTCGCCGTTTCGGGACACGAACTACGAGCCGGAAATGCTGCTCAATCTGCGCACCGATTATGACCTCCTCGGCTTCAAAGGCCGGTTCGTACAGGTCGGCCTCAACCACCAGTCCAACGGACGGTCGCGTCCGCTGTCCCGAAGCTGGAACCGGGTTGTGGCCAACATCGGCCTGGAAAGAAATGAATTTGCCCTGCAACTCAAGACCTGGTACCGCCTTCCCGAAGATGAGAGCAAGGACGACAATTCCGACATTCTCCGCTACATGGGGTACGGCGAACTCTGGGCGTCGTATTTCTGGAAAAAGCAGCGGTTTGCCGTGATGCTGCGCAACAATTTGCGGCGGGAGAATCTGGGCGCCGTGCAGCTGGAGTGGAGCATTCCTCCGCTTGCACTGGGACAACTCCTGCTGGGGTCCGTGGTTTCCGAAGAGACCCTGAACAAATACCTGACCGACAAGTTCAGCTTCTATGTTCAGTATTTCAACGGCTACGGCGAAGGGCTGATGGACTACAACAAAAGCATGAACCGGATCAGCTTCGGTGTGATGATCGCGGAATGGAACTGATGAACGGCAAATCTTTTGCCGTCGGAAAGAAAGTATGAAAGAGACGTTGCAAATCATCGGCAAATACACAGTGGAAAGCTCTTCGGGCTGGAAAGTCGAAATCCCTTCTTTCGACGTCCTGATCTACGAGGAAGAAGGGAAAAGCATCCGCCTTGCGCTGGAAGACCGGCCGGACGCACAGGGCGAGCTGGAATGGATCATCTACACGCCGGAAGCATGGCGCTGGAATGAGCGCAAAGATGAGATTCTGACGCAGGGAAAGATCACCGAAGTTTTAAACCGGATCGAGCTGGCCTTCTGGAAGCTGGATTTGAAAATCAAGGAAATCGTCTGAAAAAAAAGGGCCCGGCGTATGCCGGGCCTTTCCGGTCGGTGATGAATTAATCTTTGAAAACCGCCCCCGTGGAAGCGGACGTCACCATTTTCGCATAGCGCGTCAGATAGCCGGTGGTGATCGCCGGCGTCCAGGGTTTGAGCGCCTTGCGGCGTTTTTCCAGCTCCGCGTCGGGCACTTTCAGCGTCAGCTTTTTGGCTGGAATATCGATAGAGATGATGTCGCCTTCCTTCACCAGCGCAATCGGTCCGCCTTCAGCCGCTTCCGGGGAGATGTGGCCGATCGCCGCGCCCTGTGTGCCGCCGCTGAAGCGCCCGTCGGTGAGAAGGGCCACGGACTTGTCCAGGCCCATGCCGACGATCGCCGACGTGGGGGAGAGCATTTCACGCATGCCCGGGCCCCCTTTCGGCCCTTCGTAGCGGATCACGACAATGTCGCCCGGTTTGATCTTTTCGCCCAGGATGGCGGCAATGGCCCGATCTTCGGAATCGAACACGCGGGCCTTGCCTTCATTGACCTGCATGGCGGGCGCCACGGCGGACTGCTTGACCACTGCGCCGTCCGGTGCGAGGTTTCCTCGCAGGATGGCGATGCCGCCCTGCGGTGAATAGGGGGTATTGAGCGGACGGATGACCGCTTCGTTGAGCACCCGGGCGGTCTTCAAATTGGTGCCCACTTTTTTTCCGCTGACCGTCAGGCACTTCTCGTCGATGACGCCCAGTCTGGCGATCGTTTTCATGACGGCCTGAATGCCGCCCGCCGCGTCCAGATCTTCGATGTGGTGGATCCCGGCGGGGCTGAGCTTGCAGATATTGGCGGTTTTTTCGCTGATCTTATTGAAGAGGTCCAAGTCCAGTTTAATCCCCGCCTCATGGGCGACGGCCGGAATGTGCAAAACGGTGTTTGTGGAGCAGCCCAGCGCCATATCGACGGCAATGGCGTTTTTGAAGGCGGCTTGCGTCGTGATGTCGCGGGGTTTGACGCCTTTTTTGAGCAGATCCAGTATTTTCATGCCCGCCTGCTTGGCCAGGCGATGCCGCGCGGCAAGCACTGCCGGAATCGTGCCGTGCCCGGGCAGCCCGAGCCCCAGCGCTTCCGTGACGCAGTTCATCGAATTGGCCGTGTACATGCCGGAGCAGGACCCGCAGCCGGGGCAGGCGCAGTCTTCCAGTTGCTGCAACTGGGCGGAGGTCATCTTTTTGGCCTTCACAGAGCCTACGCCTTCAAATACCGAGATGAGATCAACGGTTTTGTCCTGGATTCTGCCTGCGAGCATCGGTCCGCCGCTGATAAAAATGGAAGGGAGGTTGAGCCGCAGCGCCGCCATCAGCATGCCGGGAACAATCTTATCACAGTTGGGAATGAACACCAGCGCGTCGAACGGATGGGCCATTGCCATGATTTCAATGGAATCGGCGATCAACTCCCGGCTGGCCAGAGAATATTTCATGCCGGCATGGTTCATGGCGATGCCGTCACAGACGCCGATGACGGGAAATTCAACGGGGGTTCCACCGGCCATGCGGATGCCCGCTTTTACATCCTGGGTGATTAAATCCAGATGAATATGGCCGGGAATGATTTCGTTGGCTGAGTTGACGACGCCGATCAGAGGCCGCGCAATTTCTTCATCGGTATAACCCATCGCCTTGAAGAGCGAACGGTGCGGCGCCCGCTCCAGTCCCTTTTTCATGAGATCGCTTCGCATGTTGTTCTCCCTGAGGTTATCAATTAAATTGCAGCACCCGCGAGCAGCGGCTCACGGACAATTTCCCCGCCCCTGGAGGTCGGGGATTAAGGGGAGGGGGTTATTGTTCCAATTTCACCCTCCCTCTGCCCCTCCCGCGTGCGCCCTTCAGGGTATCAAGGGAGGGGAGACCATCGATCATTTCTTTCGTTTCTCCGGCCGCAGCGAGCGGACGGCCGCGCCGGCCTGCCACATTTCGGAGTTGCGCATTTCCGCGAGTTCCGCGTTAAGCTTCTCCTTGTAGTCCGGAGCGCTGTTGACGCGCAGGACGATTTCCGTTTCCCTGCCGGCGGCGACGGACCGGTAAAGCTCCGCGAAAACGGGCTCCACCGCCTTGCGGAATTTATGACGCCAGTCGAGCGCGCCGCGCTGCGCCGTCGCCGAGCAGTTGGCGTACATCCAGTCCATGCCGTTTTCACCGACGAGGCGAATGAGGCTCTGGGTCAGCTCTTCCACCGTTTCATTGAAGGCCTCGCTGGGCGTGTGGCCGTGACGCCTGAGCTCCGCATACTGGGCTTCCATCATGCCGGCCAGCGCGCCCATCAGCACGCCGCGTTCGCCGGTCAGATCGCTGTACACTTCCATCTGGAACGTTGTCGGAAAGAGGAAGCCCGACCCGATGGCGATGCCCAAAGCGAGCGTTCGCTCCATGGCCCGGCCGGTTGCATCCTGATGCACGGCGAAACTGGAGTTGATGCCGCTGCCGTCGAGGAAATTACGGCGGACGCTGGTGCCGGAGCCTTTGGGTGCAACCATGATGACATCGACAAAATCCGGCGGAATCACACCGGTCTGTTCTTTATACACAATGGAAAAACCATGCGAGAAATACAGCGCGTCGCCTTTCTTTAAGTGCGGTTTGACTTTGGGCCAGAGAATCATCTGCGCCGCATCGGATACCAGGTATTGGATGATGGTGGCTTTTTCCACCGCTTCTTCGATCGGGAAAAGCGTCCGGCCGGGAATCCAGCCGTCGGCGATGGCCTTGTCCCAGTAAGGTTTGTCTTCCGGAGACTGGCCGATGATGACGTTGATCCCGTTGTCTTTCATGTTGAAGGCCTGCGCGGGGCCCTGCACGCCGTAGCCCAGCACGGCGATGACTTCCTGCTTGAGGACGTCCTGCGCCTTTTTTACGGTGAACTCTTCCGAGGTCACCACGTCTTCGATGGTCCCGCCAAAATTGATTTTTGCCATAAAACCCCCTGTTTTCTTTATAGATCGTTGTTGTTAATCGTCCAGTTTCAAGGCCACCAGCCCCGTGCGCGTGATATCGGTGACGCCGAGCGGCTCCAGTCGCGCCAGCGCAAAGTCAATCTGCGTCTTGTCTCCGGTAATTTCGATCATGACGAACGTGTCGCCGGACACGAGCACTTTCCATTTGTGGGTCTCCAGTGCCTTTTTGACCGCCTCCGTATTGGCCGGGGTCAGGTTCAGACGAACCAGCACCATTTCGCGATGGATGGATTCGACATTGGTCAGGTCGTCGGCGGAGATCACGTCAACCAGTTTCTGCAGTTCGTTGACAATCCGGTTGATGGTCGCCTGGGACCCGACGGTCGTCATGACGATTTTGGAGATGTCGTTTTGTGTGGTGGTGTTCACGCAAAGACTGTCGATGTTGTAGCCTTTGCCGCCCAGCGTTCCTGCTATCCTGGCCAGCACATCCGGCTTATTGTACACCAGGATTGAAATAATATGGTCCTTTTTTTCCATGTTTACCCTCTCTTTGCCGTTAGGATGACGATTTTATCAGTTGATCATTTCCCGGGTGCCCAGGGCCATCTGGCTGATTGACTCGCCCGGATGCACCATGGGATAGACGCATTCCTCGCGCGAGACGCGGAAATCCATCAGCACGGGCTTATGGACCGCAAGCCCCTGCCGCAGGACCTCTTCCACTTCGCCGGGTTTTGTCGCCCGAAGGCCGACCACGCCGAACGCTTCCGCAAGCCTCACAAAATCGGGCGCGTACGTCATGTCCGTCTGGGAGTAGCGTTTTTCATAAAAAAGTTCCTGCCACTGGCGCACCATGCCCAGATAGCCGTTGTTGAGGAGAACCACCTTGACGGCGATGTTGTACTGGGCGGCCGTGGCCAGTTCCTGAATATTCATCTGGATGCTGCCGTCGCCCGCGATGTCCACGACCTGTTTGTCGGGAAAAGCGCACTTGACGCCGATGGCGGCCGGCAGTCCGAAGCCCATGGTTCCCAGGCCCCCGGAAGAAATGAACGTATTGGGGCGGTCGAAGCCGAAGAACTGCGCCGTCCACATCTGGTTCTGGCCGACCTCCGTGGTAATGAGGGCGTCGCCCCCCGTGAGCCTGTGCAGGGTTTGAATGACGAACTGCGGTTTGATGACTTCACCGTTCTGGCAGTAGGTCAGCGGCACCTTTCCCCGCCATTCGTCAATTTCGGAAAGCCACGCCTGCCTCGACGCGATGTCCGGTTCGTAGTGGTGCTCCTCGAGAAAGCGCAGCAGATCCGTCAGGGCGGATTGGGCGTCGCCGACAATCGGCAGGTCCACGGTTACATTTTTATTGATGGAAGAGGGATCGATGTCGATATGAACAATTTTGGCTTCCGGAGCAAAAGTTTCGATCGAACCGGTGACGCGGTCGTCGAAGCGCACGCCCACGGCCAGCAGGAGATCGCAATGGCTCACGGCCATATTGGCGTAATAGGTTCCGTGCATGCCCAGCATGCCCAGCCACAGCGGATCGCTCGCCGGAAAGGAGCCCAGACCCATGAGCGTGCCGGTCACGGGGATCCTGTATTTTCTGGCCAGGTCCGTCAACTCCTGAGCCGCCCGGCTCAAAATGACGCCGCCGCCCGTCATGATCAGGGGCTTTTTCGCTTCCTGGAGCATGGACAGCAGGTTGGCCATTTTTTTCGGAGCGGGTTTGTACAGGACTTCGTGATTGCGGATCCGGACATTGCCCGGATCATACTCGGTTTGCGCGGCCATGACATTTTTGGGCAGATCCACCAGCACCGGACCCGGCCGGCCGGAGCGGGCGATATGAAACGCTTCTTTGATCGTCGCGGCCAGGTCTTCAATATTGCGCACCAGGAAATTGTGCTTGGTGCAGGGGCGCGTAATGCCGGTGATGTCGCATTCCTGAAAAGCGTCGTTGCCGATCAGTCCCGTCGGCACCTGTCCGGTCAACACCACCAGGGGGATGGAGTCCATGTTGGCCGTGGCGACGCCGGTGACCGCGTTGGTGGCGCCGGGGCCGGAGGTGACCAGGCAGACGCCTACTTTGCCGGTTGCCCGCGCATAGCCGTCCGCGGCATGCACCGCGCCCTGTTCGTGACGGACCAGAATATGCCGGAGGTTGCTTTTGTAAAGCTGATCGTAAATGTCCAGAACCGCTCCGCCCGGGTAGCCGAAAATGATGTCCACGTTTTCTTCTTCCAGCGCTTTGAGCAGAATTTCCGTGCCTTTCATTTTCATCAGAATGACTCCTTCGTTCCCTGTTATTTTCCTGCAGGCCCGATGCCCGAAAACTAAAAAAGCCGCCCGTTTCTTTTGGAAAAAGCGGCTTCGTTTCTATAAAACAAAGCCGCGGGCTTTCGGGGCCCGCGGCTAGTATCTTCAGTTCTTAAAGATACCCGGCGGCAGACCCCATCGGTACGACGACTACGAGCCGTCTTACAATGGTTTGAATCCGGATGCTGCCGCTGTCTAAATCTTTAAGAAACATCATAACGTCCTTTTGAATTCGCCTCCTCTTTAGCGAAAAATAATTTGCTTGTCAAGGGCATTCTCGATCCGGCTGAATTTTCAGCGGAACAGCTCTTCTCTTTCCCCGAACATTTCATTTCCGTTTTCACCGGGAGGGTTATCTTCCAAAAAGCATTCCGCAATGGTGCCCGGTCCGGCGCCCGGCGCCGGCCTGCCGGTTTTGGCATCCACCCGGATGAACACGATGCCCGGAGGAGCGTTAAAAGCTTCCGCGGGCTTGTCCTGCAGGGCTTTTTCCATGAAGTAAAGCCAGATCGGCGCCGCTGCGCGGCCGCCCACTTCATGGCTCCCCAGAGATTTTTCCTGGTCGAAGCCGACCCAGACGCCGGTGATGAGAGACGGGGTGAAGCCGATGAACCAGGCGTCGCGGACATCATTGGTGGTCCCCGTTTTTCCGGCGACGGGACGTCCGATGCTTTTCACTCTCCGGCCCGTGCCGCTTTCCACCACGTCCTGCATGATATACGTCGTCATAAAGGCGATGCGGGGATCGATCACCTGTTCCGACAGAGGCTTGGTTTCTTCAAAAACATTTCCGGTGCGGTCCACGATCTTTCGGATAAAGTAGGGCGATACTTTTTTCCCGCCGTTGGCCAGCGCGCCGTAAGCGCGGACCATTTCCTGCAGGGTCACCCCCGCCGATCCCAGCGCCAGCGAGAGATTCGCGGGCAGGGGGGATTCAATGCCCAGATTGGCCGCGTAGGAGATGGCGTAGTCCACCCCGATTTCCTGCAGGATTTTAACGGTGACGACGTTGCGGGACTGCACCAGCGCGGTCCTCATGGTAATCGGCCCCAGGAATTTTTCATCGAAGTTTTTCGGTTTCCAGAGTCCGTCGGGTTGCGACGGGTCTTCCATGATAATCGGGGAATCCACGAATCGCGTGGAGGGATTCATGCCCTTGTCGAACGCCGCCGTGTAGATCAGGGGCTTGAAGGCGGAGCCGGGCTGGCGACGCGACTGGACCGCCCGGTTGAACTCGCTTTTGGTGAAGTCCCGTCCTCCGACCAGGGCGCGGATCGCGCCGGTCTTCACATCCATGCAGTACAGCGCGCCCTGCGCCAGGCCTTTGGCATATTTGTTCCGGGCTTCCATTTCCGAAAGGCCCCTCATCAGCGCGTCGCGGGCCGCGGTTTGCGCGGAAAGATTCAGCGTCGTGTAAATGGTCAGCCCCTCCTTGTACAGGACGTCCGCGCCGTATTTTTCCTGCACGTAGCGGCGGACGTGCTCCACAAAGTACGCGGCGACCTTGTCTTTCGGCTTCATGGGCCTCAGGCTCAGGGGGGCGGCTGCGGCCTGCGTCATCTGGTCTTTGCTGATGAAGCCTTCTTCCTGCATGCGCGTCAGGACGTAGATCTGCCGTTGTTTTGCCCGGTTGAAATTGAGAAACGGGGAGTAGGTGGTGGGGGCTTTCGGCAAACCGGCCAGAAGCGCGGCTTCCGGCAGCGTCAGGTCCCGCGCGCTTTTGCCGAAGTAGCCGATCGACGCCGATTCGATCCCATAGGTGCCGTGTCCCAGATAAATTTGATTCAGGTACAGATGGAGAATCTCATCCTTGGTCAGGTATTTGTCGATGCGGTAGGACAGGATCGCTTCCTTCAGCTTTCGGACATATTTTCGCTCCGGCGTCAGGTACATCAGCTTGGCAACCTGCTGGGTGATGGTGCTGCCGCCCTGCACGATTTTGCCCGCTTCCACATTTTTGAACAGCGCGCGGAAAATGCTCAGCAAATCGACCCCCCGGTGCTTGTAGAAGCGGGAATCCTCCGCCGCGACAAACGCGTACTGAACGATTTTCGGGACGTCGGCGATATTGATCATCTTGCGGTCTTCCAGGAAAAACTCGTCGATCAGCATGTCGTTTTCGTCCAGCACGCGGGAAGCGATGCTGGGGCGGTAATCCTTGAGTGCGTCGATGCCGGGCAAGTCCTTCGTCATGACCCGGTAGGTCACGGCCCCGCCTGCCGCAGCCAGAAAGAGAACCAAAAACACCGCCAGGGTGATTTTGATTGCGGGGGACCGTTTGCTTCCCGTTTTGCGTCGACCGTTTCTATCTTTGTCTGGAGACATCTTCAAACTTCCTCTTCTGCGCCCGGCGCTTCGGGTTGCGGGGGGGCTTCTTTCTTCCTGGCGGCAAACTTTGCCACAAATATACTGACTTCATACAGAAACAGCAAGGGGATCGCCATCAGAATCTGGCTGAGCGCGTCCGGTGAAGGCGTAAGAATCGCGGCGGCAATAAACATGAGCAGGATGGCGTACTTCCGGTATCGGGAGAGCAGCTTGTCGTTGACAATGCCCAGCTTGGCCAGAAAGAAGACCAGCACGGGCAGCTGGAACGACAAACCGAATCCCAGCAGGAATTTAATGAACAGCGAAAGGTATTCGTTGAAGGAGATCATGGCCCGCAGGTATTCGTTGTTGAAGCTGACAAAAAATTCAAAAGCCGGCGGCAGCACAACGAAATAGCCGAACAGCACGCCTCCTGCAAAAAGCAGCGTGGAGGACAGGACAAAAGGCACCACATACTTTTTCTCCTCGGGAAGCAGCGCGGGCGCGATGAATTTCCAAACCTGGTAAAAAATGAAGGGGCTGGTCAGCACCAGGGAAGAAAAAATAGCGATCTTCATGTAGGTGAAGAAAGCCTGCGTCAGGCCGGTGAAAATCAGGTAACTGCTTTTGGGAAGAGCGTCCGTCAGCGGCTTCGTGATGACGGCAAACAGGTAATCTTTGAAAGCATAACAGGCCAGAAAACCGATGCCCAGCGCGATCAGCGAGTTGGTCAGCCGTTTGCGCAGCTCGATCAAATGTTCGGTCAAAGACATTTTAAGATCTTCGTTGGTTTCCATCACGCGCCTGTTGTGCCGGGCTTGAAATCGCAGAAATGATGTTGAAGTTCAGGTTTCATTTCCGGGGGCTTTGTTTTTTTCCTCTTCCGCCTCCGGTTTTTTGGACAGCAGGGAATCCTTCAGACCGTCATCGGGTTTGGGTTTATCGTCTTCTTTCAAGGCGTCTTTCAGGTCCTCCGTAACGCCTTCCGTGGCATTTTTGAAGTCCCGGAAGCCCTTGCCCAGCGTCTTGGCCAGATCGGGCAGCTTTTTGGGCCCGACGATCAATAGCGCGATAATCGCGATGATAATCAGTTCCTGTACTCCAATACCGAACATGGGACGGCTCCTTTAAACATTGATTCAGGCTTATATATGGATTGCCTTTTTTTATCAATATTTTTCATGAATGCCGGATATTTCAGCCGCGCTTGTTTTCCACGGCGTCCTGTATTTTGTCGCGTCATGATTTTGCATCTTGACCCCGCGGGATCTATCCGGTAATCCTTTCGCCATGACGCTGGAGGAACAAATTGCCGAATTGACCCGCGCAGGATCAGGCACCCTGTGGGAATTGGCGGGGCCCGGTTTCATGTTGCTGGCCGCGGCCCTTGCGCTGGCCGGCGCTTTTACCCGCAACCCGGTGTTTTTCGGGATTGCGCCGGCGGCCGGGCTTCTCGCGGTTGCCGTCCGGCAGACCGCCCCGCATATCGCGAACGCCGTCCGAGGTTTGCGCGAAGGCGTGAAGCAGCCCGGCGCCGTCGAAATCTCTTTCCATTCATGGAAGGACGCCGAATCAAACGTTCACGAGTCCTGCCGGGGGCTGATCTCCATGGACGGCCGGCCTCTGTGGGAGATGGAGTTCGTGACGCCCGAGCACTGGCAGCCCCGGGAAGGCAATTACCCGGTCCAACTGGTCTTTATTCGGGGTGTGGAATGGCCGGTCGTCGTTCTGACGCAGGAAGGCTTGCTGTATCCCCGGTTGAAACCCCGGAAAAGGCAGGGACAGCTACAATAATGAAGTGACGGGAACCGGCCGGGACTTTTCGCTTCCGGATCGAATGTTCCCGCGGATGCTGCGACGTTTTGACAACAGGGCGTTTTTCAGTGATGAGCGAACCGAAAAGAAAATCAGCGCTGGTGGTGGAAGGTGGGGGCATGCGCGGCATTTTTGCCGCGGGAGTTCTGCGCGCATTCGCGAGCGCCGGGTTCGATCCGTTTGATTTGTATATCGGTGTGTCCGCAGGCGCCTGTCATCTGGCTTCACATCTGGCGGGGCAGTACGACCGCAACCTGGCGGTTACCCTGCGTTATTCCCTGTCCCCCCGGTTCATCAACCCCTGGCGGTTTCTTCGCGGCGGGCACCTGATGGATCTGGACTGGATGTGGGAGCAGACCATCCGTCATGACCGGCTGGACCTGACCGCTCTTTTTGAAACACTCTCCCGCTGCAACAAGGAATATCGGATTGTGGCTACCTCCATGGAAACCGGCAAGGCGCTGTATCTGAGCCCCGGGCCGGACACGCTCGAGCATTTCCTCAAAGTTTCCAGCGCTATTCCGGTTCTTTACCGCAAGGTTCTGGAGGTCGGAGGCGAGAAGGCGACCGATGGCGGCGTGGTGGATGCCATTCCGGCGCGCGAAGCGCACCGGCGAGGGGCAACCGACATTACCGTTATCCGGTCCCGGCCGGTGGGTTACGTAAAAAAGGAAAGTCCGGTTGCGCTCATGGTGCTTGCCCGGTATTACCGGAAATACCCCGGGTTGATGAAATCCTTTCGCCGCCGCGCCGATGTCTATAACGCCGCCGTGCGTTTTGTCCGCCGTCCTCCTCCGGGCGTCCGGGTGACCGAAATCGCTCCACCGGCGGAGTTGGATGTCGGCCGGACCACCCGGGACGAAGCCCGTCTGCGCGCCGCCTATTCCACCGGCATGGACTGCGGCAGCCGGTATCTGCGGGAACGCGCCGCCGGGCATTCAGAATGAGGGATGGTTCGGGGCGCCGAAACGGTTGAATATTTGCGGACAATGTTTTATAAAAGCATCAAACGTCCGGGAGCTATAAATATGCCGATTTATGAATTTTATTGCCGGAAATGCAACACCATCTATAATTTCTTTTCCCGATCGGTCAATACCGACAAAATCCCCTCCTGTCCCAGGTGTAAAAAGGTGAAGCTTGAGCGCCGAATGTCCCTTTTTTCGGCCATCACCGGAAAGGCCAAAGACGGGGAAGAAGCGGATCCTCTGCGCGGCATGGATGAGGGCAAGATGGAAAAAGCCATGATGCAGCTCGCGGCGGAAGCCGAAGGCATCCGGGAGGACGACCCGCGCGCCGCGGCCAACCTGATGCGCAAGTTATCGGATGCCACCGGGATGAAACTGGGGGACGGTTTTCAGGAAGCCCTGCGGCGTCTGGAGGCGGGCGAGGATCCCGACAAAATCGACGAGGAAATGGGGGACCTTCTGTCGGCGGAAGATCCGTTCGGAGAAAACAGGAGAGGCAGGAAGTCCGCCGCCCGGAAACCCCGCAAGGATGAAACATTGTATGACCTCTGAACGGGCTGTGGCTTGGGCAACAACCCGTTCAGATCCGAAACGTGCAGGGGGGGATGAACATGAACGCTTGGAAGTCCTGGATGATGACGGTTGTTCTGATTTTCTTTCTATGCGGCGCCGCGTCCGCGGCGGTCCGGATTTCACCGCTGCCCCCGCCGCCTCCTACGGCGAAGCTTCGGGTCTTTGTCGTCGCGGTGACGACGGAATTCAAATCCGCGAAAGGTCCTGCCTTTTGGCCGGTTTCGCCGGAAGAATTCGATCGGAAACAAAAGCAGGCGATTGATGAACGGCTGAAACAGCAGGGCATTTACGAGGTGGTCGGCGAGAGCGATATCCGTGCTGTTCTCGGGACCCAAAAGCCGGCGGGCTGGGAGTGGCTGGCCGATGACTGCCGGCTGGTCCGTGAGGCGGGCCGCGCCCTCCATGCCGACTACGCGCTGGTTTCCGAGCGCAGTTTCACCATCCACCTCCAATTCGACACGCGGTTGATGAATTTATATTCGGGAAAAGAGTTTGTCGCGGAAGGTTACGTTCCGTCCACGATGCTGCGGGCGATGAACAAAGAGAAAAAAACGCTTGCGGGCGCCGAAGCTATAAAAATTCAATTCCGCCAGATCTTTCAGGAAGCCAAGGGCGATCTGATGAGAACGGCCATCCGCAAAGGAAAAATCGCGGCGAAAGGATCTCAGCAGGTCGAAAAGACGGTCCTGCCGCCTCCGGAGGAGAAGGCAGCCGCCGGATCGGAGCCCCTGGAAAAAGGACCGCAGGCCGCGCAGGCTTCAAAAGACAAGGCCCCGGCCTCTTCGCTTCCAAAAACGCCCGGGGCCCTTGCCGCGGGTGATCAGCAAAGAGTGTTTGAAAAGGAGCTGGAACAGGCGCTCAACCCCAAAAGTCCCAAAAAGAGCGGTCCCCGTCTGATCGTTTATGATTTTGACGCCGCGGAGCCGATGAAGGTTGCGGGATTGATTCTGACGGAGGCGCTGCGTGAAGAATTATGCCATTTTGGCGACTACGTGCTCATCCAGCGGGAAAACATGGCGAAAATCCTGGAGGAGTATAAATTGCAGCGCTCCGGTCTGGTGGATGAAAAACAGGCCGTCCGGGTCGGCAAATGGCTGGCGGCCAATGAGGCGGTGACGGGAAATCTGGCCGTGCTGGGAAACATCAGCCTCCTGCAGGCCAAACGGATGGATATCGAAACCCTGGGCACGCTGGCCGCGGGTTCGATCAAATGTCCGGCCGGCCGCGAAGACGAACTGCTCGACCGGATGCCGGAGCTGGCCGCAAAACTGATCTCCGGGATGAAATAACAGACGGCCGCCCGGCGATTATTTTTTGAACAGGGCGGCCAGCTTTTCCTGAACGTCGGCCGGCCGCCTGCCCGGTTTCTCCGCGCCGGTCCTGTATTGAAAGTAGTCGCAGAAATTGGAGCGGCTTTTCTCCAGGACCCGCTCCGCCTGGCTTTCCCGGCAGTCATGGAAGGCCCCCGGCTCATAAAAGACGCAGTTCAGGCATGCGCGCAGGTCGTGGCCGCAAAAGGGGCACTGCGCCTGCCGGCCGATCCATCGTTCGTCGGGAATTTCTTTTTGACAGTGAGCGCAATTTTTCATGGCGCGCAAAAAATACAGGCGGCGTATCCTTTTTGTCAAGAGGCTTTCGAGTGTTGTTCGAACGCTCTTTTTCGGGTTACATGTATTGATGAGGCAATGGGCGTCGATAAATCCATTCCGGCAGCTCTTTTGGTCATTTCAACGTGAAATTCCGTTTTGAATGTGATAGGACTCTCATGATTTCTTGACCATATTCCGGAGGTTGCTATGGCCGACCCGTCAAAACTCGGCATGGAGTTTCCCGTTTATTCCATCCGGGTGGAAAAAAACAAGATCGCGGAATTTGTCGCGGCGCTCGAGCAGAAGGACGACACGGAACAGATCAACCCTCTTTACCGGGATGTCGATGCCGCGAAAAAAGCCGGATTTGAAAACATTCCCACGCCTCCCACTTTCTCCACCAGCTATGTCTTCTGGACCGGCGGCGGTCTTCTCGGCACGATCAAAGCCGTGGGGGCCGATTTGAGCAAGCTGCTGCATACCAAGGAAGAGTATGAGTATTTTGCGCCGGTCTGCGCGGGCGATGTCATCACCCGCAAAATGAAAGTAGTGGACATGTATGAAAGAGGAAAGAAAGAGCAGGCCAACCGGTATATGCAGGTGACCGTTCTGGAAACGGATTTGATCAATCAGCGCGGAGAGCTGGTCATCAGGGCGCGCACGACCTTCATGGAAAGAGGCTGAACGGCATGGCGCTGGTTTTTGACGAAATTCAAATCGGGGACGTCATGCCGCCTTACACCTCCGCCCCCATCACGCGGACGCATCTGGTGCGCTATGCCGGCGCCTCCGGTGATTTCAATCCCCTGCATCACGATGAAACCTTTGCCCAGGCGGTAGGGCTGGAGACGGTCATTGCCCAGGGCATGTTTATTATGGGGATCGCGGGCCAGGCCGTCACTTCCTGGATCGACCATCGATGGTTAAGAAAATTTTCCGTGCATTTCCTCAGCATGACCCAGCCGGTCGATCTGAACGATTATCAGACCACCAAAGACCGGGCGACGATTACGGTGAGCGCTAAAGTGGTCGACAAATATGAAGAAGACGGCGAGAAAAAAATCCGCTGTGAGCTGACGGCCCGGGATGCGCAGGGCAGCAGAAAGCTCAAAGGTTTTTTCGTGGCGGCCCTGCCCTGATCCTTCAACCTCATTAATGGCCGCAGGTGTTTTTATGAAAGCCCGCATAATAGTGATTGATGACGATGCCGTTGCCTGTGAATTTCTCCAGGAAGTGCTCCAGCGCGACGGTTATGACGTCAGCAGCTTTACCTCCGCGTCGGCCGCCCTGAAGCAGAACCTCGCCGACTATGATTTGCTGATGTCCGACATTCGCATGCCCGGAATGGACGGCCTGCAGCTTTTGGACGAAATACAAAAACAATGGCCGAACCTGCCCGTCATCCTGATGACCGCTTACGGTTCTCTGGAAACCACCATGGAGGCAATCCGTCTGGGGGCGTGGGATTACATCAGTAAACCTTTTTCACCGGAGGACTGCCGCGCGCTGGTAAAGAAAGTGCTGGAGGTGCGCGAGCTTCGAAAGCACCGGTCGAGTGAGCCCCTGGAAGCCGCAGAAGAAGCCAAGCTGATCGGCTCTTCGCCCGTGATGGTGGAGTTCTACAAACAGATTGCCCGCGTCGCCGATTCGCCGGCCAGCGTGCTTATTGAGGGCGAAAGCGGCACCGGCAAGGAATTGACCGCCCGGTCGCTGCATTCCATGTCCTCTCGCCGCCAGAAGCCTTTTGTCGTGGTGCATTGCGGCGCCATTCCCGACAACCTGCTTGAATCGGAGCTTTTCGGCTACGAGAAAGGGTCCTTTACCGGAGCGGACCATCAGCATGTGGGGCTGATCGAATCCGCCGGGGGCGGCACCATATTCCTCGATGAGATCACGGAAATGTCCACGGCGCTGCAAAGCAAGCTCCTCCGGTTCATGCAGGACGGCGAGGTCCGGAGGATCGGCGGCCACGACGTTCGCCACGTCGCGGTGCGCGTCGTGGCGGCCGCCAATAAAAATATTGACGAAGAGGTCGCCGCAGGCCGGTTCCGTCTGGACCTTTTGTATCGCTTCATCGTGCGTCTGCTCATTCCGCCTCTGCGGGAGCGCCGGTCGGACATTCCCTTGCTGATCGAGACGATGCTGAAAAAACTGGGCTACCCCGATGTGCGGGTTTCCCCGGAGGCTATGGAAACCCTCATGGGCTATGACTGGCCCGGCAATGTTCGGGAGCTGGAAAATGTTTTGCGGCAGACGCTGCTGCTCTCGCCGTTCGTGGTCATTTTGCCGGAAAATCTGCCGGACCGGTTCCGAACCCGGGCGGTCGTGAGTGCGCAGGCGGGGCCGCCGGAATGGACGCCTCTGGAAGAAGCCGAGCGCGAACAGATTGTTCAGACCCTGAAAAAGACGGAGTGGAATCAGTCCAGAGCCGCCGAGATTCTGGGGATTGACCGCAAAACCCTGCGGACAAAAATCCGCCGCTACAGCCTGCAGGAAGAAAAGTAAAAATCACTCCGTTGCGTCGTCGGCCATCCGCAGGTAAAGGATGACGGACGTGCCGCTTCCCGGCACGCTCTGAATATCCATGCGGCCGTTGTGGGCCTTGATGATGTCGCGGACAATGGCCAATCCCAGGCCGCGCATGCCTTCACCCGAATGCGAGCTCACGAAGGGATCGCAGACTCTTTGCAGGAGATCCGCCTCAATGCCCGGTCCGTTGTCGGAAATGGCGATGACGACCGTTCGGGCCGCCCGATCGTCCTGGGCCGAGATGCGGATGACCCCGCCGCCCGGCATGGCTTCGATGGAATTTTGCAGAATATTCAGAAGCGCGGTTTGAATCCGGTAGCGGTCCGCGTACAAAGACGCAACGGACCGTTCCAGCCGAACCTCGATGGTGATCCGGTTTTTTTGGATCAGAGGCTCAACCAGCGGCAGCGTTTCACTCAGAATTTTATGGACGGTCATCAATTCCAGATGAGGTTCCGGAAGACGCGTGGCCTTGCGGACATTCTGAATGACATGGTCCAGCCGCTGCGTCTGTTCGACGATCACGTTCAATTTATGCGCCACATCCGGCGGCCAGCCTTCGCGCTCGAGCATCAGCCGGGCCAGTCCGGCGATGGAATGAAGCGGGGTTCCCAGATCATGGGCCAGATTGGCGGTCAAATGCCCCAGGGCCGTCAATTGCTTTAAATCATCCACCTGCTTTTGCAGGTGGATGACGTTGAGCGTTTCTTCCCGGACGCGGTCCGCCAGGTGGCGGGTGAGATTTTCATTTCGTTCCATGACATTTTGAATTTCATCGGCCATTTGATTGAAATGATCGGCCAGATGTCCCCATTCGTCCCGGCGGACAATGGGAATGCGTTCGACGTAGCGCCCTTTCTGAAATTCATCGATGGTTTCGATGATCATTTCCAGCGGCCGGCCGATCAGCCAGCCGTAGCTTACGCCGAGCAGCAAAAGAATGGCCAGCAGAAGTCCCGCGCTGCTGACCAGCAGGAGCTGCCGGGCGCGGCTCATAATTTCCGCGTTGGCCCGCGAAAAAGCAATGATGCCCACCACAATGCGGGAGTCCCTCGTGTCTCCGGAAACAGGATAAAGCAGGCCCAGCGACGGTCCTCCTTCCGTTTCCAGTTTCATGGAAAGGGGTTTGCCTTTTGCGCCGGTTTCAGCCACGAGATGATCCGGCCACTCATAGGGCACGCGGCTGGCGCCGGCAACGTAGTTGACGGCGTTGCGCCGGATTTCCATAATGTCGATGCGGGCCAGCCGCACATCGGTCTGGATATGATCTTTCAATGTGGAATCAAGCGTGGCGATGCCCTGCCGGGTCGGGAAGTGCTGATAAAAGGTGCTGACGGTTTCGGCGACGCCTTCCAGGCGCTTTCCCTGTTGGTCAACCAGAATCCGGTCCAGGGCGGTCAGGTGAATCAGCCCCCAGACGGCCATGGTCAGCGCCAGGCCGGCCACGGTCAGCGCAACCAGCCTCACCCGGAGCGTCAGATTGTTGTTGTAATCGATGATTTTTGACAGCAGTTTTTTCAGCATGGGATACGTTTATAACAGATTGTTTGAAAATTAACCACTGGGGGGGGTAATGCACCCGCTTGGATCCGGAACCCAAAACGGCATAAAAAAAGGACGGTCATTCCCCCGTCCTTTTTTTTTGCCAACATTGCAGCGCATCTGCCGCCGTGGCTTATTTGGCTTCTTTACTTAGCGGCTTTTTTCGCAGCTTTTGCCTCTTTCGCGGCCTTCTGCGCATCTTTCACGGCGGCTTTATCCGCGTCGGAAATCTTGGTTCCACCGGACTGAACTTCTTCAACCGTGGAAACGCCTTTTTTGGCTTCCGGCGCCTTCACTTTTTCTTTTTTGACCAGGCCCGCTTTTTTCGCGGCTCTTTCTTCCTTCGCGGCCTTCTGCGCATCTTTCACGGCGGCTTTATCCGCGTCGGAAATCTTGGTTCCACCGGACTGAACTTCTTCAACCGTGGAAACGCCTTTTTTGGCTTCCGGCGCCTTCACTTTTTCTTTTTTGACCAAGCCCGCTTTTTTCGCGGCTCTTTTCTCTTTCGCGGCCTTCTGCGCGTCTTTCACGGCGGCTTTATCCGCGTCGGAAATCTTGGTTCCTCCGGACTGAACCTCATCCTTTGTGGAAACCTGCGCCATGGCCACGGTGCAAAGGGCGAAAACGGCTACGATCACAAACAATACTAAACGCTTCATTTTGACATCCTCCTTGTTTTAATAGTTTTTAAATAAACCCATCGACATTCAGGGACTCCATACCATATATAGACAGGCATCTACATTACTTTGTAACGGGTGCCGATTTTTCCTTTACCTGTTTTGATCCATTTTTTCTATAATTTTTTTCCGCCTTTGGTTTGGCCACCCTGGAGGCGGTCAATTTGCCGTCTTTGATCGTGTAATCGATTTTGACAAAATCGTTCACGGCAATATCGGCGGCCGGGTTTTCCAGGGCAAACTCCATGACTTCCGCGTTGCCTTTGATGCTTCGTTCAATCCGGACGGCCTTTTCGGAAATTTCCACCACTTTGCCCCGGGCGTTCATGGTGGCTGTTTTGGGAAGAACGCTTTGCGTCGAGCGGGCGCTGGGCTTTTCGGCCGCGAAAGCGAACACCGCCAGAAGGCAGACAATCCCGGTTGCGCAAACCAAAACTTTTTTCATACAGTGCCGGTACCCTGATTATTTTTGCAATTGTTTTTGAGCAATGACCATGCCAGTTTTTGTGCCGATCTGTCAACCTCTATTCATTTGTAATGACGGTTAAATTTTTAAAATTGGGACGGCTCCTTCCGTATTGGACTGCCCAAGGGGGAATAACGCCCCAATGGATGGGGTAAAATACCCCCGGAAATCAGGACAGCCTGCGATAAACCCAGCAGTGCAGGTAAAAGAAAAAGGTTTCAGCTCCTCCCAGAGCGAGCAGTTTCCTGGCAATGGCCCGCACGTCTTTTTGTCGGGAAACCTTCCGATCGGACAGATAGATGCTCAAAAGCCCGCTGATCATCAGGTGATGAAATTTTGCGTCGGGCAGGTCCGCCACGCTCGCGTGCGCCATGCTGTAAAAATGGGCGAGCCTGAACGTCAGCCGTTCATGATTTTCATAATAAGAGCAAAAATTCAGATCTCCGCCGCGCCGGTCCTCCTCCTGGTCGATCAGATAATCCAGAAGAATGTGGAGGCCCTGGATCCAGGGGAAATACGCCTTGTGAATCTGTTCGACGACCGGTAATGGATCCTGCTTACGGATCAGATGCGAGACCATGCAGAAAATTCCCAGCGTCGAGCCGGCGCTGGCGGCAAATTCATGCCAGGCCATTTCCGGAAGTCCGGCCCTGTGGTTTTCGAACCACTTTTTCAGGCGCGCTTCCCGCTCATCGGGGCGAACATGCTTGTGCACCTGCAGATCCGCGTAAAGGCGGGCCAGCGCCCGGATGGACGGCGCAACCCGGTGGTATTCCGGCTGGCCGCCCAGAATCGTTTGGCAGGTCCGCGCCAGTTCGGCCAGATAGCCGCCGTCATCGTGCTCCCGCCGGGACCGGTAATAGTCGGCAGTCGGAGCTTCCGGTGTCAGGGCATGCAGCATGGCTTCATGCAGCGCGCGAAAATCTTCCGGATCCTGCGATGTGCTGCGGTCGCACAGATTGTCCAGATAATCGCTGATCGTTTGATAGGCGACGATAAATTGAATGGCCTCCCGGAAGAAGCCTCCGGCCAGCAGGCCGCAGAGAGCGCCTCCTTCGCAGTGGAACGTTTTGGTTTCAATGCTCGCTAGAGCCTGACGGCGCAATTCGGGATCGGGAATCCGGCGTGCGCGCTCTTTCCACCGGTGTAAAAACCCATGCGCCGCCGGGCGGACCTGCAGGATCATTCTGGTGGTCAAAGATAGAATATGGGTTGGCGTTCGCAAATGATGCTCCTGAGACGCAAGTTGGACCGAAGATTCTTTAGCACAGGACGGTTTGGTTCTCAAGGCCGGGCAGATGGATTGACCGTTTTCTTGCATTTGTGATAGCTGTGTTGTCCAAGGAGATGCCGGGATGGATCAGACGACGATGGAGGCCGATGTTGTTGTGGTGGGCGGCGGAGCGGCGGGGCTCATGGCCGCCGGACGGGCGGCCGAGCGAGGCGCCCGGGTGCTGCTTTTGGAAAAAATGGAGGGGTGCGGCAAAAAAATTCTGGTCAGCGGCAAAACCCGCTGCAATCTGACCAACGCCGCGGACCTGGAATCTTTTATTGCCATGTACGGGCCCAACGGCCGTTTTCTGCACGGCGCGTTTTCACGCTTTTTCCGTTCCGAACTGCTGGCGTTTTTTGAACGGTACGGCCTCGCGACCAAAGTGGAGCGGGGCGGCAGAATTTTTCCCGTTTCCGACGACGCCCGCGACGTGGTGCGGGTTTTTCAAAAATACCTGACGGAGCATCGCGTCCGCAGGCTTCTCCATGCCCGGGTGACTTCCGTGGCGCTTCGTCCGGATTCCCTCTTTGTCGTTGAGACAACGGGCGGCCGCTACCTGGCTTCGTCGGTGATTCTTGCCGCCGGCGGCGCCTCCTGGCCGGCTACCGGCTCAGAAGGCGACGGCTATGCCTTGAGCGCCGCGCTGGGGCACACCATCGTCAAACTCAGGCCGGCGCTGGTTCCGCTGATCGTCCGGGAACAGGCGCTTGCCCGGTCGATGCAGGGCGTGTCTCTGCGCAATGTCCGCGCCACGGCGTTTCAGGGAGAAGCGGGAACGATAGACGCCGCGCTTGCGCCGCCATGCGACTATGGCCGCGGTGAAAGCAAAAAACCCCGGCCGCCGCTCATCGAAAGCCGGTTCGGCGAAATGCTGTTTACCCATTTCGGCCTGGGCGGGCCGATTGTTCTGCTTTTGAGTCTCGCCGTGGTGGACGCCCTTGAGCGGGGGCCGGTTTCCATCCTGATTGATTTAAAACCCGCCGTGACCCGGGAGCAGCTCGGCAAAAGACTGCAAAAGGATTTCAATGACTTCGGCAAAAGAAAAATAGCGACGATCTGGAAGGACTATCTGCCGGCCAAGATGGTCGGCCCGCTTGCGGCTCTTTCCGGCGTGGACGAAAACAAGCCGGCGAATCAGGTCGGCGCCGCTGAGCGGGAGAAAATAATCGATGTGCTCAAGGCGCTGCGGTTCAACATTCAGGCCCCGCTGCCGCTGGCCAAAGCCATTGTGACGGCGGGCGGCGTTGCGCTGGACGACATTGATCCGCGAACGCTGATGTCGAAGAAAGTCCCCGGCTTTTATTTTTGCGGCGAGGTGATGGACATCGACGCCGACACCGGCGGCTATAACCTGCAAGCCGCATTCTCCACCGGATATGTGGCCGGAGAAAACGCCGCGGCCTTTGCCGCCGCAAAGAACCGTTCCTGAGAAAATTTTAGAACATTACAAACACGGGCGATAGGCAATGGGCAATAGGCTATAGGCGATGGGGCGGCGGCACGAAGAAAAAGCTCGTCATTTTTCAATCATTTCCCGAATCTTCCGGGATAATTCGGCCATCGTGAAAGGTTTCTGGATAAAGCCCTTGCAACCTTCGGCCATCATGTCTTTTGCCTGGCTGTCCAGACTGTAGCCGCTGGAGAGCAGCACGTTTACGGCGGGGTTCCGGCGCCGAAGCGCTTCAAACGTTTCTCTGCCGCTTAAATCCGGCATGATCATGTCCAGGATGACCAGATCGACGCTCTTGGCATTGCGTTGAAAAATATCAATGCCCTCCCTGCCGCCGCCGGCGGTCAGGACAATGTATCCCAGCGCTTCCAGCATTTGCCGGCCGACATCAACAATCATTTCTTCGTCGTCAATGATCAGGACGGTTCCCCGGCCCCGCTGGGGCCGGCTTTCCGGGTGATCTTCCTCTTCGGTTTTTTCCTCCGACGCCGGAAGATGGATGGTAAAGGTGCTGCCGACACCTATTTCGCTTTCCACGCCGATGAATCCGCCGTGATTTTTGATGATTCCGTAAACAGAGGCCAGACCGAGCCCCGTGCCCCGCCCCCGCTCCTTGGTGGAAAAAAATGGCTCGAAAATGCGGGATCGCGTGGATTCATCCATTCCGACTCCCGTGTCCCTCACCGTCAGCTTGACAAATCTGCCCGGCGTGACGCCGAAACCGGCCACATCCTGGGCGCCCAGTTCGGTATTTTCCACCGCAATATAAAGATTTCCTCCGCCGGGCATTGCCTGCCACGCATTCACGAAAAGATTGAGCAGCACCTGATCCATCTGGCCTCGGTCCACGTCCACATGCCAGAGGTCTTTTTCCGCGGTATGGTGGATGGATATTTCTTTTCTGGTTCTGCCGAACATTTCCGCGCTGCGGGCGGCGAATTTGCCAAGGTTGGTCGTCCGGACTTCGTATTTGCCGCCCCGGGCGAAGCCCAGAAGCTGCCGGGTCAGATCGGAGCCTTTCTGGACATATTCTTCCATGTTCTTGAGGCGTTCATGGAAGGGGTGCCCCTGATCGATATGCATGAGCATCAGGGAAATATTTCCGAGGATGCCCATCAGCAGATTGTTGAAATCGTGGGCAATGCCGCCGGCCAGTGTTCCGATGGCCTCCAGCTTCTGCGCCCGCAAAAGCTGGCTCTCCATAGCCTTCTTCTCCGAAATATCGATGAGAAATCCCCGAAACCCCACCGTTTTCCCTTCTTTGAAAATGGGGGAGGTATGCACCATGACCGGAAACCGCGTCTTGTCTTTTTTCTGTGCGACGTATTCGTTGAGCCCTGAAGATTCTCCCCGGATGATTTTTTGAAAATTCGCCCGCGCACGCTCCCGGTCGTCCGGAGCCAGAACATCCGTGAGCGACAGACCTTTTTTCATGTCGTTGCGGGTGAAACCGAACCGGTCAAAAGACGGTTCGTTGACAAAGGTGAACGTTCCGTTCAAATCCGCTTCAAAGACGGTTTCCGGCAGCAGGCGGGCCATGTCCCGAAACCGTTCTTCGGATTGCCGCAGGTCGTCTTCCGCTTTTTTGCGGTCGGTGATGTCGAACAGGGAGGCCACGCTGTTGGTTGTGCCGGGGATCATATCGACGCTGAGGAAGAAAGACCGGATGTCTCCCGATTGGGTCAGTCCCCGGAATTCATAGGTGGAGGGAACGGATTCGGGATGGATTCTCCTTTGCACATGCCTTTGTTTCATGACTTCCACGTCTTCGTCAACGACGAATTGAGTCCAGGACATTTTGTTTTCAACGTTTTTCTTGGAATATCCCATGGTTTTTTCGAAATTGGCGTTCACGGACAGAACGGTCGTGTCCTCAGCCAGAATCATGTTGGCGGTGGCCGTGTGTTCAAAGATCGCCCGGTAATACTCCTCGCTCTTTTTCAGCGCTTCCTCGGCTTTCTTTCGTTCCGTGATGTCGCGGGTAATGCCGAGGATTTCCTGCGGCCGGTTGTGTTCATCATAGAGAAGGGAGATTTTGACTTCCGTCCAAATCGTAGAACCGTCCTTGCGGAGCATTTCCACTTCAATATTTTGAGTCCATCCCCGTTGGTGTCGCTGTCCCCCGGTTTCCAGAGAAAGCTCCCGGGAGAGGATGTCCAGCACCTTCCGGTAGGAATCCGGCGTTAGAACCTCTTCCAGAGGCTGTTTCATGGCCTCTTCGGGAGTGAATCCGCGCAGATTTTCCACGGACGGGCTGACATAAACGTGCTTCAACCGCATATCCAGCACCCAGATGACGTCCGTCAGATTTTCCGCCAGCAGCCGGTAGCGTTTTTTACTTTCCCGGAGGTTTTGCCGCGCCCGAAGTCTTTCCGCTTGAGAAGCCGCGGCCACCCCGGACTTCATCATGGATCGAGCGCGTTTCTGGCTTCCGCCGATCGTTCCGGCGCTTCCTTGCTCTTCCGGATTCGGCCCCGTGTTTTTTTCGCCCCGGTTTTTTTTGACAGGCTGTTGGTTCATCGTATTTCCCCCGCCGCTTCGCCGATAAATCCGAAACGCGACATGACATAAAAGTTACTTCGGCTGATATTTCTCCAGCAGTTCTCCCAGAAGGGATGCAAGTTCCTTCATATACGTAAGCACCTCATCGCTTGTCCGGTCCGGAAATCTGCCGTATGAAAATAAAATTCCGTTCAGAGCGACAAAAAAGAGATGGGAAAATTTCCTGACGTTACCGGAAGAGATGTATTGTTGAATGATCATATCAAATTGTTCAAATAACTTCCGGGCCGTCTCGACCAATTGATCAATCGATTCCTGAGAGGTAAATTGGGCATACAGCATGCTGTGTTGAACCATTCTCAAATATTCATAGTTTTTTGAGATAAAGTCGATATAGGCCACAGCGGCAGTCTGAATGGAGGGGTGATCCTCGGCAACCAAATCACTAAACACTTTAATCAGTCTGTCCGCTCCCCGCAGGGAAGCTGCCAAAAAAAGTTCTTCTTGATTCTCGAAGTAGTTGTAGATCGAACCCGGTGAAATGTTGGCCTCCCGGGCGATTTCCCGCATGTTGGCCTTGTTGAAGGTTTCGGAGGCGAAAACGCGCTGTGCCGCATCCATGATCAAATTGCGTCGGACCTCCCATTCCTGTTGTTTTAATTTATTAAAGGTTTTTTTCTCTTTCATAGGCAAATTTTTCGCTTCGAAGGCAGATGATTTTTTAAGCCGAACCATATGGCATTTCATTTCTTTTGGCAAGCGAATTCCTGTAACAACATGTAAATACTACGGAATATAAAATATTATTTAAATTTGTTGACAAACTGAACAAAGTTCAGATAAATAAACGTAGTTCAATTCATTGCTTGTTTGAACAAAATCTTTCTCAAGGAGGCAATATGAACATCACAGCGAATTTCAGCAAACCTCAAGGGCGGTATTCGAATAACGTAATCAGCAGCATTCGAATGAATTGTGCAAAAAATCGGGAGATGCCGGCATTAATCTGTGAGGACCGCACTGTTTCATGGGAGCAGATGTGGGACCGTACGGCGCGATTGGGAAACGGATGGATGGATTTAGGAATGACCAAGGGGGATCGCCTGGCTATTTATCTGAAAAACAGCATTGAATTTTCTGAAACCTTTATATCGACCTATCACTCAGGCGTCATTAAGACACCGGTTAGTTCAGGACTGAAAGCCGCCGAATTGGCCCATCAGTTGAATGATTCCGGCGCCTGCGCCGTTGTCACCTCTCCCGAACTCCTCGATGTGTTGATTGCCGCAAAACCCAATGTGCCAGCATTAAAACATGTCATCGTCACGGGCAGTAATGTCACGAAGGATCACATTTCCTATGAACAATTGATCCGGGAGTCTTCGCCCGAAGACAGGGGAATGGAAGTATCCCCCTACGACATTGATATGCTGCTTTATACGTCAGGCACGACGGGGTTTCCCAAAGGAGCCGTCCGCGGCGTCATGGAGGATTATCATACCGGCGTCACCGTTTGCATCGATTGGAGAATCCGGATGGGCGATGTCCAGATGGTCGTTATTCCCCAATATCACGCAGGCGCCTGCGCCTGGTTTCTGGCTACGCTCATTTCCGGAGGCACGCAGGTCATCATGCCGTCCTATGTTCCGGAGAAAGTTCTGCAGAATATCGAAAAATACCGGGTAAACTGGCTGATGATGGTTCCGGTCATGTACGACTGGCTGATGCTGCTCCCGCAGGAGGTTCTGAATAAATACGACGTCAGTTCTTTAAGAACACTCATCTCCGGCGGAGCGCCGCTGCACACACCCACAAAGATAAAAATCAAGGAAACCTTCAAAAACGCGGAACTCAATGAATTTTACGGCAGCACGGAACTCGGGGTATCCACCTGTCTGCGGGATGAGGATCAACTGCGAAAGGAACGTTCCGTCGGCAAGCCCGGACATGACCTCGAATTGAAGTTGTTCAATGAAGAGGGCATGGAAGTCCGGCAGGGCGAGCCGGGAATCCTCTATTCACGCGGCCTGGGAGGTTTCCGCGGCTACTGGGAAAATGAAGCCGCCACAAACAAAGCTTTTTTGGAAGGCGGATGGGCCACGGTCGGAGACATTGCCCGTCAGGATGAAGAAGGTTACTATTATATTGTGGATCGCCTGAACGATATGATCATCACCGGCGGTGTGAATGTTTATCCGGTGGAAATCGAGGAAGTCCTGCATCGGATGCCAAATATTCAAGATGTGGCGGTAATCGGCGTCCCGGATGAGAAATGGGGGGAGGCGGTTAAGGCCGTTGTCGTTCCCGTAAAAAATGCGGATTTAAGCGAGGAAGAGGTTATCGGGTTTTGCAAGGACAATCTGTCAAAAGTCAAAATCCCGAAATCGGTTGACTTCGTCGATGCCATTCCGCGGACGCTGACCGGAAAGATTTTGAAAAAGGATATCCGGAAAAAATACTGGTCGGACAACACGGTTCAAGTCAGCTAAATCTATGATGCAGGAAATGTGTTCGACGATGGCCATAAACAAATTAAAACAAGACAGGTCGCCTATGAAAAATATTATGGACAACATAAAAAGATTGAAAGACCAGGGGCGGAAGGTTATCGGATGCTTTCCTCTTTACCCTCCTCTGGAGCTTTTTCACTCCATGGGTCTGGCGCCCGTTACCCTTTGGGGGCTCAGGGATTCCCTTCCCCGGGTTGCAGAAAGCGATCGGCACATCCAGCCCTACGCCTGCTCGGTTGCCCGCCGTCTGATGGAATTTCTCCTGAAGGAAAACAGTTCGGCGCTCGACGGACTGTTTATGTATAATGCCTGCGACACATTGCGCAACCTTCCGGAGATTATTGATTGCGGACTTGCGGACGCAGGAAGGCCGCCGCTTCCCATTTTTAAAATGCATATCCCCGCAGTCCCGCCGGATCAGACCGACAGCCGGCCCTATCTCCGGGCAAGCATCGAGGGATTAATCGGCGAACTGGAAAAGACCTGCAATGTAACTTTCGCCCCGGATAAATTTCGCCGAAGCATATCTCTTTACCGGGAAATGAGAGAGTTGTCCAAAATGCTCTTCGCCAGCGTAGCCGACGGTTCAATGAGTTATGGCGAGTTCTCCCGGATTGTCACCGAGGGCTGGTTTATTCCCGTGGAAGACCAGTTGCTTGTCCTGCAGAGTGCCCTCCGGGACAACTTCCGGAAAAAAACCAAGCCATCCCCGGAATCGCCCCGCGTTGTCGTCAGCGGCATCCTGCCTCCGCCGCTGCCCATGATCCGCGATCTTGAAAACGCGGGCATCACGGTGGTTGGCAACGATGTCGCCTCACAAAATCGCGCGCTTCATTATAGCCCGCCGGCAGTTGACGATCCGGCGGAATACTACATCGATTTTTATCACCACCATTATCCGTGCACCACGCTGCTGCATTCAGCGGACCGGCGCTTGCCCGCCATCCGTAAACTTGTTTCGGACACCGGCGCCCGGGGCGTTGTCTTTGTCGGAGAGAAATTCTGCGAGTATGAATACTTCGAGTTCCCCTATCTGGAGCAGATACTGAAAGAGATGGGGATACGGGCCCTCTTGCTCGACATTTCACTCGATGACGATGAAAATACCGCGGCTTATACAACGCGTATCGAGACATTTGCCGAATTGATGCATTCCACGGTTTAGGGAGGTTTTTATGGCAAACGAAAATACGGCAAAATCCGGCCATCAGAAGACTGCGGCCGGCAGGCGATTGAGTAAAATCATGTTCAATGACTACATGAATCTGCATCAAAAAGCCGGTGAAGGCGCCTTCGTGGTGTGGATGGCCATCGTCGTTCCCGCTGAATTGTTCAGCGGTTTTGAAAACGTGGTTTACGGCGTACCGGAGAGCCATGCCGCCATGAGCGCGGGAAAAGGCGTCGGCCCCCTGCAATGCGAAAAAGCGGAAAAGATGGGCTATTCAATGGATCTGTGCTCTTATGCACGCATCGATCTCGGCACGGCGTTTGACGGCGGGAAGGACTCTCCCACGATGGGCCTGCCGAAACCGCATCTGATCGTCTCCAACAACAACAACTGTTCCCTGCTGGTCAAGTGGTTCGACATCTACCACCGGACATGGGGTGTTCCGCATTTTATTCTGGATGTGCCGTTCTGCTATGAACCGCAAAACGCGCGGGATCTCGATTACATCGTTACCCAGTACCGCGACCTCATCCGGACCATCGAAAATCTGAGCGGGCAGACATTCAATATCGAGCGAGTCCGCGAGGCGCTCGAAAACACGCGGGATGCTCTGGCCAACTGGAAGCGCTTTTTGAAAACGGCGGCGTCCCGGCCGGCCGGTCTTACCGCCTTCGATTCCTTTGTCCAGATGGCGCCGTACCTCACTTCCCGGGGAACAAAGACCCTGGCCGATCACTACCGCCTTCTTGCCGAAGAGGCCGAAGATAATATCGCGAAGGGGATCTATCCTGTTCCCAATGAAAGATACCGGCTTCTCTGGGACAACATTGCGCCCTGGCATCAATTGAGCAGGATGTCGTCCCGCCTGGCTTCGCTTGACGTCAACCTGATTTCAGCTTCCTACACCTATTGCATCGGGACCGTGGAGGGCGAGCTTGATCTGTTTGCCTATGACGGCGGTGATCCGCTGGTCTATCTGGCGCGAATGCAGAATTCTTCCATCTGCCCGCATGGAATGTCGCTTCGCTTTCGGGCGATGCGGCGCGCCATTGAAGACTGGGGCGTAGACGGTGTCATCTTCGCCAGCAACAGAAGCTGTAAAGTCTATTCCATCATGCAAATGGACATGCTCAAACGCGTCACGAATGAACTGGGCATTCCGGCGGTGATGATCGATGTTGATCATGCCGATATGCGCAAATACAGCGAAGAACAATCTTTCACGCGCATCGAAGCGCTGCTGGAGGTCATCGACGCCCGGCGAAAAGAAGCAAAACTGTCATAGGCCGCTTAGCCTGCTGCGACACGGCCATCTTAAATCTTGAAGGAGAGGTTATGTCCAATTTACTGGTTGATTCCCGGGATGTCCGTTACGTCCTGTTCGAAATGCTGGAGGTGGACTCCTGCTTACAGTACGAAAAGTTTTCCGACCAGGATCAAGCCTTGTATGAGGATACCCTCCGTCTGGCTGAACAAATATCCGTCGAACAATTCTATCCCGTCAACAGCGAAGGGGACCGCGTGGGTGTCCACTTTGACAATAAGCTTGGAGTGGTGACGGTACCCGCCTGCTTCCAGCAACCCTACCGGGCCATCAGCGAAGCGGGATTCATCGGGGTTTCCGCCGATCCGGCATTTGGCGGATTAGGCCTGCCTTTGTCTGTGTCGGTGGCTTGCAAAGAATACTTTTGCGCCGCCAACGGCTGCCTGACGTTTTACACGCTGTTGAGCGGCAGTGCCGCGCAGCTCGTTTATTCTTTCGGAAGCAAAGAACAGAAGCAAACCTATCTGCCGAAAATGCTTTCCGGAAAATGGAGCGGCACGATGTGCCTGACCGAACCCAATGCAGGCTCCGATGTCGGCAATGTCAAGACAAAGGCGGTTCGTCGTGAAGACGGCGCCTATGAAATCACAGGGCAGAAAATATTCATCAGCGGAGGGGACCACGATTTAACGGACAATATTGTTCATATGGTCCTGGCGCGCATCGAAGGCGATCCGCCCGGCACACGGGGGCTTTCCCTCTTTATTGTGCCCAAATTCATCTCCGAACCGGATGGAACACCCGGCAGACGAAACGATGTTGTCTGCACGGGGATTGAGGAAAAGATGGGCATTCACGGACTCTCCACCTGCGCCCTGGCCTTTGGAGAAAACAACTCCTGCGTCGGCTATCTCCTGGGTCAGGAAAGAAAAGGGATGCGGCAGATGTTTAAGATGATGAACGAAGAAAGACTTTTTGTAGGCCTTCAGGGACTTTCCTGCTCCACTGCCGCGTGTATGCATGCCATTGCCTATGCCGGAACCCGGCTCCAGGGCGTTCACGTGACGGGGATGCTGGATCCGAATGCCCCGCAAGTTCCCATCATTGAACATCCCGATGTGGTCAGGATGCTCCTATGGATGAAATCCTACGTTGAGGGGATGCGGATGCTTACCTATTTCCTCGGGAAAAATCTTGATGTGGAGGCTGTCGATCAGGGAGAAAAGGGCCGTGAAGCAAAGGCGCTCACCGAATTGCTGATTCCGCTGTGCAAGGCGGGTAATACCGACGCGTCCTGGCTTGTGACCGCCGAAGCAATCCAGGTTTACGGCGGTTACGGCTATTGTCGGGACTATCCCGTGGAGCAGTATGCGCGTGACTGTAAAATTCTGAGCATCGTCGAGGGGACAAACGGCATTCAGTCTGTCGATTTGTTGATGAGGAAGATTCTGATGGATCCGGATGAACGGAATCTGAATGTTTTCCGGAAACTGACCAAACAAACGGTGAACACGGCCCGTGAGGCCGTCGAGGAGGTGTATATCACGCCTGTGGCCAGGGGACTTGTCGAATTGGACAAGATGGTCGGATTCCTGAAAGCCCGGATGGGCCAGGGAAAGATCGCCGGCATCTTTGCCCAGGCGACGCCTTTCCAAAAGGCGATGTTCCTTCTTTGCCTCGGATGGATGCATTTGTGGAACCTCTCTCTGGCGGCTTCCCAACTGAAAAAGACAACCGGCCGTGCCGTTGCGGATTGTTCATTCGAAAATATCCGGAACGATTCGGAGGCATGTTTCTATTACAACAAGATCATGACGTCGCGATTTTTCATCGCCGCGGAATTTCCAAAATTCTTCGCGTATGTCGAATCCATCCTGAATGATGAACCGGCGCTGAAGGCGGCAGGCTCCGATCTGTTTCCCGACAGGCCCTGAACGGCAACAGAGGGACAAAGAGGCATAAGGGAGGATCATGAGAATCAATTTTGACTTGACTCACGTTGTGCTGTAGTGTATTGTAGTGCAGGAGGCGCATGATGAGAAGCGTTCTGTCTGTCAGTTTGCCCGAGAAAATGGCGTCGGAGCTGGATGCCATTGCCCGTGCAACCGGAAGAAATAAAAGCGATATCGTGAAAGAGTCGCTGGGGGTGTTTTTATGGGAGGCCAGATTCCGCCGGATGAAGAAAACCCTGGGCCCTAAAGCGAAAGCGTCAGGCTTGATTACGGATGACGATGTTTTCAAGGTTATATCGTGAAGGCGGTATTTGACACCAATGTTCTGATTGCCGCCTTTCTGACAGAAGGGCTTTGTTCAGGCCTGATGATCCGCGCGCGCAAGCAGGCATTCAGCCTCGTTCTGTGCGATGATATTATCGGCGAATTTGAAGGTATCCTGAGAAAAAAATTCAAAATCACCCCGGCCGATGTTTCCGAAATCTCGGCCATTGTTTCAGAAGCAGCCTCAGAAATCATTCATGATCTGAGTCCTGTCCCGAGTATTTGCAGGGATCCGGAGGATAATATCATTATCGCCTGTGCCGTTGATGCACAGGCCGACTATATTGTTACCGGTGATGAAGACCTGTTGATCCTCAAAAGATATAAGGGTATCGTCATCCTTAATCCGCGAAATTTTGAAGCCTTGTTTGCCGATTGACGTTAACGGTTCAAGATAAAATAAAATCAGGTCAACAGTCTACCGCCGTCTCTAATGTTGGACAGCGGAAAACACATTGCTCAGCTTTTTTCCATGGTTTTGTGAAACCGGATTTGCGGCCACTCTTCCATGACGTGGGAAAGGCGCCAGTCGGAAAGCGCCAGATATACGAGGTTTCCTTCCGTGTCCGTGGCCAGGTTCATGGAATTCTTCTTCTGGAAATCTTCCATTTTTCCGGCGTCGTCGCAGGTGACCCAGCGGGCGGCGGCGTAATCGGCTTGTTCGTAATCGGCATAAACGCTGTATTCGTCTTTCAGACGCGCCATGGTCACGTCAAACTGCAAAGCGCCCACCGCGCCCAGAATGTTGTCCGAACCCCAGAGAGGTTTGAAGACCTGAATCGCTCCTTCTTCCGAAAGCTGCATCAGCCCCTTTTGCAGATGTTTGAGGCGCAGAGGATCTTTGAGCCGCACGCGGCAAAAGTGCTCCGGAGCGAAATGGGGAATGCCTGTAAACTTCAGCGGTTCTTTTTGCGTGAAGGTGTCGCCCACTTTGATGGTGCCGTGATTGTGGATGCCGATGATGTCTCCCGGGTAAGCCGTTTCGACATTGGTCCGGTCCTGCGCCATGAAAATCGTGGCATTGGACAGGGAGATCTCCTTGTGAATGCGGTGATGAACCACGCGCATGCCCCGCTCGAACTTGCCCGAACAGATTCTCATAAACGCAATGCGGTCGCGGTGCGCCGGATCCATGTTGGCCTGGATTTTAAAAACAAATCCGGAAAAATCATCTTCGTCCGGCTCAACCTGCCTCGTGGTCGTGGGACGGGCAACGGGAGAAGGGGCGATTTCCACAAAGGCGTCGAGCAATTCCCTGACGCCGAAATTATTGATGGCGCTGCCGAAAAAAACCGGCGTCTGTCCCGCCTTCAGGTATTCTCTGATTTCAAAGGGATTGGCTGCGCCGGTGAGCAGGGCGATTTCTTCGCGGAGCTCCGCGGCCTGGCTGTCCAGCAGTTCATCAAGCAGTCCATCGGACAAATCGCTGATCACGACGCCTTCGTCCGTTCGCTTTGACTGGCCCGGCGTAAAAAGATGAAGTTTTTGATCGTAAAGGTTGTAAACGCCCCGGAACCGCTTGCCCATGCCGATGGGCCAGGAGAGCGGCGAACATTCCAGCTGCAGTTTGTCTTCAATGTCCGTGAGAATGTCCAGGGGCGCCAGGCAGTCGCGATCCAGCTTGTTGATGAAGGTGATGATCGGTGTGTTGCGCAGACGGCAGACTTCCATGAGCTTCTGCGTTTGCGTTTCGACGCCTTTGGCGCCGTCAATCACCATCAGCGCGCTGTCCACGGCGGTGAGCACCCGGTAGGTATCTTCGGAAAAGTCCTGATGCCCCGGCGTGTCCAGCAGGTTGATCTCGCAGCCGGCGTATTCGAATTTCATGACCGACGAGGTGACGGAAATGCCGCGTTCTTTCTCGATGGACATCCAGTCGGAAAGCGCGTGTTTGGACGCTTTCCGCGCCTTGACGGCGCCCGCCATCTGGATGGCGCCGCCGAAAAGCAGCAGCTTTTCCGTAAGCGTTGTTTTTCCCGCGTCGGGATGGCTGATGATCCCGAACGTCCGGCGGCGTTCAATTTCTTTTTGCAGTTGTTTGCTCAAAATACTCTCATCTCTGAAGGGAACGTTTTCAACCGTTCACCACAAAATTCCCTTCAGCCTTCAGTCTTCAGCCTTTATCCTTATATCCTTCTTCCCTGAACGGTGCAGCCTCTTAACGGATAATCCCGGCGCTGTCAACCGATAAGACCGCAAAGTCAATCGCCCGATGATCGGTCATGCGCAAAAACTCCTTGACAAAAAGAGCGTGTTGCATAAAAGACTTGTGCCGTGAGCGGGCGTAATTCAGCGGTAGAATGTCAGCTTCCCAAGCTGGACGTCGCCGGTTCGAGCCCGGTCGCCCGCTCCATTTTCTCCATTCCTTCCTGACGCATTCCCGCTCCAAACATACAGACTATTTGATTGACACGGAAGCCCCTTTTTTTTTATAGTAAAACCAGTTAATAGGTTTGACGAAAATTCAGCGGGAGAGGACGGAGGAAATCGCCATGGGAAAAAATAAAAAGAGTATGGTTGTCGCTGGGGTTGTCGGATCGTTGCTGGTCCTGTTTTTTTTAACCTCCTGCGTTTCGACCAGCGGCACAGCGATGAAGACCCATCAAAAGGGCATGTCATCCATTACGGAGGAAGAATATTTCACCACCAAGAAACCGGTGGACCGCGCCTACATCGGTTGCACCTGGTCGAAGCAGTTCGGGCCGCTTGAAGACCCTGTCGCGGAAGAGATCGAGGTGAAAAAAGAAAAATCGTTAAGCGGGATTCAGCAGGATTTTGCCTACAATCTGGGGGTCGGTCTCGGCGGACAGACCATTGCGGGTCCGGCGGCAGAGATCGGCGCCTCCGGCGGCAGCGTCGAGAAAGCAAAGCTCTCCGGCCTGGAAATCATCACCCCCGTCTCCATAGCCGACATCGCCTTTGAGCCGGGGCTTCCCTACATCACGGAAGCCCTGCGGCTGGCCAATTTCCGCATTGCCGACGAAAAATCCAATAAAGCCGGACTCAATGTCGGCGCGGGCACGGCCATCGGCAGCGTGACAGCTACAGCCGGAGCGGGCACGCAGGCACGGCGGGGCACCGAAGGAGAAGGGCTTGTCGTGGCCTACAAACTTCACATGATCGACTCCGAGACCTACGCAAAAAGTGAATCCGGAAACAGAACGCTGGAACTCGACAAAACCGTTGAGTTTTCCAAAGAGGGGCTTTTTGCGAAAGCCTCTCTGCAGCTGATCGAACCGGGATCGGGAAAATCGCTTCCCCGCAATGTCATCTGGTCCTGCCCCAGAGCCCATGCAAAAAGCCGGGACACCGTTGCCGCCTGGGTTGTGGAATTAAAGTCAACCGATCCGAGGCGCAAGAAAACCACCATCGCCTTTCCGGCCTGGCCCGCCATCGAAGACTGCCAGAACTATTCCGGCGTCATCTTTTCGCGCATCGATCCCCGGACGGACAAAATCATCCGCCAGAAAATCAGCATCACTTTAATCGACGCGGAAGTGTCGGACGCCATGAAGCCCAAAGCATGGAACACCCGGATTGCGCTTGTTGACGAGTCCTTCAACATCAAACTCGTTTCGCCCAAAGACCTGGAATAAGGCAAACGGTCATTAACCCGCTGTCTTCACGATGAAGAGATGAAGAAAGGTTCACGTTATGAAAAAGAGCATACCCTCATGCCTGTTGGCGATCCTTGTCTGTCTGGCGGTGTTCAGCCTGAATGCCGAGGCCAGGAAACCGGAAATTACACGGCACGACGCGCAGTACCTGGACCGGCAGATTTCCATCAATCTGCAGTGGAAGTCTTCGGTGGAAATTGTCTCTGTCCGGGTGGCCGCCGGCAAAGAAGTCAAGGAAATCAAAGTAGATCCTTACGATAATAAAAAAACGCGTTTAGGCTATCTTGGCGAAGTCAACGTCGTTCTTGAAACCGACCCCATGGTTTCTCAGGAGTCGATCGGTTACACTATCCAGATTCAGGATGAAGACGGGCAAAAAAGCAATCTCGTGACAGGAAAGGTCGCCATTCCGGCGACTGCCTATTCCCAGCCACCCAGAGAGCACCGTGATTCGTGGGGCAAGGAGCACCTGGCCGGAACGGAGAAAAGCGGCAAAAAGGATATGATCGATCAGTTGCGGGAGGTCGCGACGGTTCTGGCCGCGCCGCCGGTCATTCTTGATGTGACCGTCAATAATCCGGGCACCGGCAATGTTACCTTCAAAACCAAGGCGACGCACACCGTCGGCATGCGGGAGATCACTTTCCGGGTTTTTGACGCATCCGGAAAACAGGTGGACGCCCAGCAGATTTCGGCCACCGGAAAGCTCTGGGAAGGGACGTCAAAAGACTTCAGCCTGCCGCCCGGGAGCTATTCCGTGATTGCCCAGGCCGTGGATGCGAGCGGCGGAACTTCGCGGGAGAGCAGGGCATCCTTTGCCATCCGCGGGGCCGGCTTGCCGACGCAGCAGCCCGCAACGCCGCCGGTTACCCCCCCTGTTACTCCTCCGGTTGAACCGCCGGTTACGCCACCGGTTATCCCCCCGGTAATGCCACCGGTTGAACCCCCTGTCACTCCCCCGGTTGTGCCTCCTGTGACGCCGCCAGTCACTCCACCTGTCACTCCACCTGTGACACCGCCCGTGACCCCCCCGGTTACGCCACCTGTGCCC
>Ga0255341_1000997_pt1 | contig 43071 bp, 33 predicted proteins | sample wastewater_treat_8_FD_192418 | JGI IMG/M metagenome (GOLD analysis project Ga0255341, IMG submission 192418) | Wastewater microbial communities from Lulu Island WWTP, Vancouver, Canada - plant12 | ecosystem: Engineered > WWTP > Wastewater > Unclassified | place: Canada: Vancouver, British... | reverse complement strand
ACTTGAAGAGACCACCCATTTCAGTTACAGGGACAATAATATTTCAGTCTATAAATCCTTTAAACACCAGCATCTGGCGGAGATTGCCAAGGTGATCCGTACACTTGCGGGTAAAGACATCCGTGTCAATTTTGTGCCGATGAGAGGAAACTTTACCCGAGGTATTTTTGCCAGCATCTATACACGGTGTGCACTGCCCGCAGAAGAGATATCCGCGATTTACAAAGAATATTACAAGAGTTCGCCTTTTGTCCATGTTTCTGATACTCCGATCAGTCTTAAAGAGGTAGTCAACACCAACAAAGGACTGCTCCACGTTGCATCATACGACGGTTATCTTCACATAACCTCTGTGATTGACAATCTGGTGAAAGGGGCATCCGGACAGGCCGTACAGAATATGAACCTCATGTTCGGATATGATGAAAGCGCCGGACTGAGACTCAAATCCACTACATTCTAATCATTCAGGACGATTACTGTTGATAAACAAACAATTGGTATCTTTGCAGAAGCATTTAACCAATTTAACTGAAACCAACTAAGTAAAAACAACCGATATGAAACATTTTACCTCGATCCACGACATCATCTCCCTTGAGGATGTGCTTGCCAAGGCAAAATATGTCAAGGCCAACCCACTTGCAGACATTGAGCTGGGACGCAACAAAACCCTGCTTATGATCTTTTTCGACTCCAGCCTGCGCACAAGACTAAGCACTCAGAGGGCAGCTCTCAACCTTGGGATGAATGTGATAGTCCTCGACATCAATCAGGGTGCCTGGAAAATGGAGACAGAGAGAGGGGTTGTTATGAACGGTGACAAGCCCGAGCACATACTCGAGGCTATTCCCGTTATGGGCTCTTATTGCGACATGATCGGAGTGAGATCTTTTGCCAAATTCGAAAGTAAAGAGGCTGACTACAAAGAAAAAATCCTCAACCAGTTTATTCAATATTCCGGGAAACCCGTTTTCAGCATGGAGGCCGCCACAAGGCACCCTCTTCAGACATTTGCTGATCTTATCACCATTGAGGAGTATAAACGAACTGAGAACCCCAAAATAGTTCTAACCTGGGCCCCGCACCCAAAGGCCCTGCCTCAGGCTGTAGCAAACTCATTTGTAGAGTGGATCAATGCAAAGGGTTATGAACTTATCGTCACCCACCCTAAAGGCTACGAACTCGCTGATGAGTTTATAGGAAATGCTACAGTGGAATATGATCAGGACAAAGCATTCGAAGGCGCGGATTTCATTTATGCCAAAAACTGGTCGGCATACAGGGATCCCAATTACGGAAAAGTATTGCATATGGATCACTCCTGGTGTGTGGACAGCAGGAAAATGGCACTTACAAATGACGCTTATTTCATGCACTGCCTTCCAGTAAGGCGCAATATGATCGTGACCGACGAAGTAATAGAATCTCCAAACTCCATAGTTATCCCGCAGGCAGCCAACAGAGTAGTATCTGCACAGGTAATAATCAAAGAACTTCTTCTCGGAATCAAATGAAAACCCTACAGGTCATAAAGATAGGAGGCAACGTGGCTGACGACCCCGCTGCTCTTGAACGTTTCCTTTATGATTTCAGCAAGATAAAAGGGGCCAAGATACTCATTCACGGAGGCGGAGTGATGGCCACCCAAATGGCAGAAAGACTCGGGATAGAAACTCGCATGCACAAAGGGCGTCGCATCACCGATTGGGAGACGCTCAAGACCGTTACGATGGTCTATGCAGGATGGATTAATAAATCGATAGTCGCTGCCTTGCAGAGTTTAGGTTGCAATGCCATCGGCCTTTCCGGTGCAGACTGCAACGTTGTGCCCTCCACGAGACGTTCACCCGAACCGGTAGATTTCGGATATGTAGGAGATGTGGATCCGTCAAAGATCGGCAGCGAAGAGATTTCGGTCCTGCTGGGGAGAGGGATCTGCCCTGTTTTCTGCGCTATTACGCACGACGAAAAGGGTTCACTCCTCAATACCAATGCCGACACCATGGCATCAAGCCTTGCCATAGCAATGTGCGGTAGGTATGATGTACGTCTGGTATTTTGTCTTGAAAAAGATGGAGTACTTCTGAATAAGGATGATGCATCTTCCATTGTCCCAAGAATAACAGAGAATTATTTTGCCCAGCTGCTTGAAGAGGGAATCATTGAAGGAGGAATGATTCCGAAATTGGAGAATGCATTTGCCGCCATAGGCAACGGAGTATCTGAAGTGGTGATTAAACATGCACGTAACTTGAATAATAAGAGGGGTACGACCCTCGTAAAATAGGATAGAATGGAGAGTATCGGCAGATATTGCGAAGAGGCAATTTTATTCCTCGAAAAAATGATTACCATCCCTTCGCTCTCATTCGAAGAGGCGGAGAGAGCGGAATTTATCGTGCAATATCTCAGGGATAGGTCCCTCGAACCGGAACTTTTAGGCAATAACATCATTGTACGCCTTCCAAAGCCTTCCAGCAACCGCCCCGTACTGATGCTCAACTCTCATATTGACACCATCAAGCCCTCCGAACTCTACACTTTCGATCCTTTCAATCCCCCTTTGGATAAGGAACGGATACTCGGAGTGGGAAGCAATGACGCAGGAGGCAGCGTCACCTCTCTACTCCACACATTTCTCTATTTCGCAGAGCATAAGGAGCATCTGGAATCCCTCAAAGTGGAGCCGTTGCTGGTGCTCACCGCCGAAGAGGAGCGCTCAGGTCCGAACGGTATGAGCAGGATCAGCTCTGAGATGCCGGATCTTGCTGATATGGCGATTGTAGGAGAACCTACGGGTATGCACGCAGCTATCGCTGAAAGGGGATTACTGGTGATAGATGCTACCGCAAAAGGAGTAAGCGGCCATGCAGCCCGAAATGATGGTGAAAATGCAATACTTATTGCCCTGGATGACATTTCAATCCTCAGGAATTTTGTCTTCGAGAAAATCTCCCCCACGATGGGAACCACCCATCTAAATGTAACCCAAATTAATGCCGGCACAGCACACAATGTAATCCCTGACGAATGTTCTTTTGTGATGGATATCAGACCGACAGATGTATACACCAACCCGGAAATAATAGAAATCCTCCAAAAAAGGCTCAGGAGTACTCTCAAGGCACGCAATCTCACCAACCGCTCATCTGCTACTCCTATCGGTCATCCGCTGCTGGATGCCGCTGAAAGATGCTCTATAGAAACATTCATCTCCCCCACCACCTCCGATTGGATGCGGCTGAAAATACCCGCGATTAAAATGGGCCCGGGAGAATCATCACGTTCACACAAAGCGGACGAATTTATCCTAAAAGAGGAAATTCGTCATGCCATCCATACATACATCAACTTCATAACCCATCTGAAATGAGCACTCTTTGGAACAAAGGCACATCTGCCACAGAAATTGTTGAAAAATTTACAGTAGGAAATGACAAGATCCTCGATCTTCGCCTTGCGAAATATGACGTACTTGGCTCCAAAGCCCACGTTGCTATGCTTGCTTCCATAGGGCTGCTCACAAAAGAGGAAGAGGCCATTCTAACTCAGGAATTGGACAAAATCCTCTCTGATATTGAAAAGGGCAAATTTGTCATTGAAGAGGGAGTGGAAGATATCCATTCTCAGGTAGAATTGATACTTACCCGCAGGGTTGGCGATATCGGTAAGAAAATTCACTCAGGACGCTCCCGCAACGATCAGGTGCTGGTGGACCTCAAACTCTACTTCAAGGATGAGGCACTCCAGATCAGAGATGAAGTGCGCAACCTTTTTGATACGCTCCTTAAACTGAGCACAAAATTCTCCAACGTGCTGCTTCCGGGCTACACCCACGGACAGATTGCTATGCCCTCATCATTCGGAATGTGGCTAGGCGCTTATGCTGAGACTCTTGTGGATGATATGACGATGCTGGCTGCCGCCTACCGGATAATTGATCAAAATCCTCTGGGCTCCGCAGCCGGATATGGCTCCTCATTCCCCCTGGACAGGGAAAAAACCACCCGTCTGCTCGGATTTAAAACGCTTCACTTCAACTCCATTGCCGCACAGATGAGTCGCGGCAAATGCGAAAAAGCTTTCAGTTATGCCCTGGCTGCCTTAGCATCCACTCTCAACAAGCTCGCTTCAGATTGCTCTCAATATATGAGTGGTAACTATGGTTTTATCTCATTTCCGGATGAACTCACAACAGGCTCGAGTATAATGCCTCACAAGAAAAACCCCGATGTATGGGAGCTTATAAGGGCCAGGAGTAACCGTCTCCAGAGTGTTCCAAATGAGATTTCCCTTCTCTGCGCCAATTTGCCTCACGGTTATCACAGGGATTTCCAATTGCTCAAGGATATACTCTTTCCCGCTATCGAAACCACTCACAGCATCATAGGTATGACACAATATATGCTGGAAAATATGCGGGTAAATGAGAAAATCCTGGAAGACCCCAGATATGACTACCTTTTCACAGTGGAGGAGGTCAATAAACGTGTACTCGCCGGGATTCCTTTCCGGGATGCATATAAAAGTGTCGGAATTGAGCTAAATAACCACACATTTGTCGCCGACATTTCAAAAGAGTATGACAGCGTTGAAAAACTCAACCATACCCATATCGGAAGCATCGGAAATCTCTGTAACGATAGAATTTCCGCCAAGATGGATGATATAATGAAAGAGTTTTAGTCCAGAGGATCACCTTTTCGATCAAACCATCCGGTCTTAATGATGGAGTAGTCGGTATCTCCTACTACTTTGATAGAGCAATTGTACTTCCTGCACCATTTGTAACGGATACTCAACAATCCTTTTGTAAGATATGCAGCAAGGATAGGACTTGTACGAAGTATGAATTCTTTGATCTTTTTCTCTTTTACATAGAAAGCAAGTTCTCTTTCAAGAGTCTCGTCTATCAGTAATGTCGGGCCGATCTTACCTGTGCCATTGCAAGTGGGACACGCCTCTGCAGTCTCTATTTCCTTCGTGGGACGTACTCTTTGGCGGGTAATCTGCATCAGGCCAAATCTGGTAAGCGGGAGGATAGTATGCTTTGCCCTATCCGAGGCCATTGCCGCAGTCATATGCTTATAGAGAAGAGATTTGTGCTCATTGTTGTCCATATCGATAAAGTCGATAACCACAATGCCTCCCATATCTCTCAGACGGATCTGACGTGCAATCTCGTCGGCAGCGTTGATGTTCACATCATAAGAGTTGTTTTCCTGCTCCCTGTTTTTGGTGCGGATACCGCTATTTACATCAATTACGTGCAGCGCTTCAGTGTGCTCGATGATAAGGTATGCACCCTGACGGAGGGAGACTATCTTACCGAATGATGCCTTAATCTGCCTTGTAACCTCAAAATAGTCAAATATAGGCTCCGTACCTTTGTAAAGTTTTACTATTTTTTCTTGTTCCGGCGCTATGAGTGAGACATATTCGCATACCTCTTCATATACAGCCTCGTCATTGACGTAGATGTTGGAGAAGGTGTCGTTTAGCAGGTCACGAAGAATGGTTGTGGTTCTGCTATGCTCGGTAAAAAGGAGTTGGGTGGACTTTGATTTGGCAATCTTAGGCCAGGAATCCTCCCATCTTTTTATGAGTGATCTGAGCTCTGCATCCAAAACGGCTGCTTTCTTACCCTCTGCAGCGGTCCTGATTATGACACCATAATTGCGGGGAAGAATACTATATACAAGACGCTCAAGACGACGTTTTTCCTCTTTGGATTTGATTTTCAGCGATACGCTGACTTTGTCGGCAAATGGCAGGAGCACCATATTGCGTCCTGCAATGGAAATTTCAGCAGTAAGTCTCGAACCCTTTGTGGAGATAGGCTCTTTTACGATCTGTACTATTATTGGTTGTCCGGGAGAGAGAAATCTCTCAATTTTGCCCTCTTTTTCGAGAATCTCGTCAATCCTTACATTGGAGTAGAAGGATTTGAAATGCCTGTTGGTATTAATCTGGCGTGTAAAATAATCAAATGCCTTGAAATTGAATCCGAGATCGAGATAGTGGAGGAAAGCATCTTTCTCATCACCTATATCCACAAACGCCGCATTAAGTGCCGGCAGAAGCTTTTTTACCTTGCCAAGATAGACATCGCCTACATTGTAGCTTTTGCCTCCGTGCGCCTCCTTGTGGAGTTCCATCAAACGATGATTTTCCATCAATGCAATGGAAATATCTGTCTGTTTGACATCAATTATCAGATCTCTCTCCATCTAAATCAGTTCCTTTATAAAAGACAATAATCTGAAGCGGGCCGCAGATTGCTCGCGAAACCACTTCAGATTATATAGTCAGGCCAAAATCAGCAGCAAATTATTTCTTCTTGTGTCTGTTCTTGCGCAAACGTTTTTTGCGTTTGTGCGTAGCCATTTTATGTCTTTTTCTTTTTTTACCGCTAGGCATAATAGTATGATTTTATTAAATTATTGTGCATTTTTCACCATGTCAACAAAAACTTTTGCGGGCTTAAATGCAGGTATTCTGTGTGCCGGGATAACGATAGTAGTGTTTTTTGAAATGTTGCGGGCTGTTTTCTCAGCACGTTCCTTTACGATAAAACTGCCAAAACCGCGAAGATATACGTTCTCGCCTTTTTCCAGTGAATCCTTAACGCTGTCCATAAAGCTCTCGATAACTTTTTGTACTGCAATCTTTTCCAAACCTGTGGCCTTTGCAACTTCGTTGACTATGTCTGCTTTTGTCATAACAATTTAGTATTTAATTGGTTCATATTTCTTAATCGGGGAGGCAAAAATAAAGTTAATTTTTTAATATTCAAAAACTAATGTGTTTTTTTTCTATTTTTCGGTTTGGCATAATGATTGACCAATATAAGGGTACCACCCGAAATGGTGCGAAAACGGTTTATTTTAGTTTTATTACTGACATTTTGACACATGAAAGATAGATTTGACAATATTTTTTCAGCAAACGCACCGGAAGTAAACATTATCCCGGTTATGAATATAGACAATATACAAAACCTAAAAGATAGTGAGATGCCCCCTGTTTTGCCAATATTGACGCTTAGGAATGCCATTTTGTTCCCGGAGACCGTCATACCGGTTACCATCGGCAGGGAGAAATCCATTCGTCTGATTAACGAATCTTATAAATCCAACCGCTTGATCGGCGTAGTCACCCAGATTGATGCAAAAGTAGAAGATCCGCAGCCGGAAGAGCTCTTTGAAATAGGAACCCTGGGCAAAATCATCAAAATCATCGAGATGCCCGATAAGACCATAACTGCCATCGTACAGGGTCTCCGCAGATTCAAGATTGACCAAATAAATATCACCGCACCCTATCTTATGGCGCAGGTGACATATCTTCAAGATATAGTTCCCGACAAGAACGACAGCGATATGGATGCCATCACCGATAGCATTAAGGATAGTGCTCTCCATATCATAAGACTATCCCCAAACCTCCCTTCTGAGGCAGGTTTTGCCATTAAGAACCTTGAGGGATATGAGTTCCTTATCAATTTCATTGCCTCGAGCATAGAGATTGACAATATTGTCGACAAAGTAGAGTTACTCCGCCTGGCATCGCTCAAGGAAAGAGCTCTCAAGCTGCTTGAACTGCTCAACCGCCAGATTGAGATACTCAAAATCAAGGATGATATCCAGAGAAAGGTGAAAAGCGAGATTGATCAGCAGCAGAGAGAGTACTATCTTAGCAACCAGCTCAAAACCATTCAGGAAGAGCTGGGCATCGGCTCCGATCAGCAGGATTTTTCTCAATTGAGGGAAAAGGCGGCAAAGAAAAAATGGCCTCAATATGCTGCAGAGACCTTTGAAAAGGAGATTAAGAAACTTGAGAACACCAACCCGAGTTCACCTGACTTCAATATACAGTATTCTTATGTGGAATTTCTGACGGACCTTCCATGGGATGAAGGCACAGAAGACAATCTGGACATGAAAAATGCACAGAAAATCCTCGACGAAGATCATTACGGTCTTGAAAAAGTCAAGGAGAGAATCATCGAATACCTCGCTGTACTTAAGCTCAAAGGTGATATGAAATCCCCTATCATCTGTCTCCACGGGCCTCCCGGCGTAGGTAAAACCTCTCTCGGTAAATCTGTGGCACGTGCACTTGGCAGAAAGTATGGAAGAATATCTCTCGGAGGACTACACGACGAATCCGAGATCAGAGGTCACAGGAGAACATATATCGGTGCAATGCCTGGCCGTATCATTCAGACTATAAAAAGAGCAGGCAGCTGTAATCCGGTCATAGTATTGGATGAAATAGACAAAGTGGGCGACAACTTCAGAGGTGACCCTGCATCGGCACTGCTTGAGGTGCTTGACCCCGAACAGAACACGGCATTCCACGACAACTACCTCGATATAGACTACGATCTTTCCAGAGTACTCTTCATAACCACTGCAAATAACGTAACTACCATACATCCCGCACTTCGCGATAGGATGGAACTCATCAATGTCTCCGGCTATCTTGCGCAGGAGAAGGTCTCCATCGCGGAAGGATATCTCATACCAAAACAGATTGAGGCCCACGGTCTCAAGAAAGAAGATATGCAACTCTCCAAAGAGGCGATAGACACTATCATAGACTTTTACACGCGCGAATCAGGCGTACGTGGTCTGGATAAGCGAATAGCTAAGATCGCACGTATCACAGCCAAGAAGATTGCTCTGGAAGAGGAGTTGAAACCGGTGCTCGATAGCGAAGACATCAAGGATTATCTCGGACTGCCCACCAACCAGCCCAATATTCAGGAGGGAAATGAAGCTCCTGGTGTAGTCACCGGTTTGGCCTGGACCGAGATGGGAGGTGATATCCTCTTTGTGGAGTGCAGCCTGAGCGAAGGCAAAGGAGTACTTTCAACCACCGGTAATCTCGGGGATGTAATGAAGGAATCGGCGACGATAGCTCTCCAATATCTGAAGGCTCACCCGGAACTTTCCGGAGTCGACGGAAAGAGTTTCTATAAAAAAGATTTCCATATCCACGTACCTGAAGGTGCTATTCCCAAGGATGGTCCATCAGCAGGCATCACGATGGTTACTGCAATTGCTTCAGCGCTACGTGGCAAGAGCATTCGAAGCGGCATAGCGATGACCGGAGAGATCACTCTGAGAGGCAGAGTGCTTCCGGTTGGCGGCATCAAGGAGAAGATCCTTGCAGCAAAGAGGGCCGGTGTAAAGACTATTGTCCTCTCTTATGAGAATGAGAGAGACATAAAGGAGATCAAGGATATCTATATTGAGGGTCTCGAGTTTAAATATGTAAAAACGATTGACGAGGTAATCAACTACGTCTTTTCAGAGCAATAATTATGGACGTGAAGATTGAAAGCAGTTGGAAAGAGGCTTTGAGCGAAGAATTCAAGAAACCCTACTTCGCCTCTCTTGTAGAGACACTTCGCACCGAGAAACGTCAGGGACGAATCATATACCCTCCCGGACCGCTTATTTTCAATGCTTTCGCTCTCACGCCCATTGATAAAGTGAAAGTAGTAATTCTGGGCCAGGATCCCTACCACGGCCCCGGGCAGGCTCACGGTCTCTCCTTTTCGGTGCCGCATGGAGTTCAGCCACCTCCTTCTCTGCTAAATATATATAAGGAGATAGAGAATGATCTTGGCATTACCCTTCAGAAGGATGGTTCACTCGAGGGATGGGCACGTCAGGGAGTTTTCCTGCTCAACGCAGTGCTTACGGTAAGAGCTTCTGAAGCCACTTCTCACAGCAGAATAGGATGGATGGAGTTTACAGATGCCGTTATCCGTATCCTTTCCGAGAAGCGCGAAAATATTGTTTTTCTACTTTGGGGCAATTTCGCAAGGAGCAAAAAGGATCTCATTGATACCTCCAAACATTTCGTATTTGAAGCAGCTCACCCGTCGCCTTTAGCAAGGGGAGCATTTTTCGGGTGTAAACATTTCTCGATGACCAATGAAGCACTTGTAAGCCGCGGACTCACTCCTATTGACTGGAGTTTGTAATAACTTTTTGAATTCTTGTTTTTTAACTATAACTTCGCGGTGTGATATCTGATATGAAAAATATGAGACTTGCACTTTTTCCGGGCTCTTTCGATCCCTTCACAATGGGTCACCTGGATGTTTTGAAATCCGCACTGAAACTTTTTGACAAAGTCGTTGTGGCAGTCGGATACAACAGTTCCAAAGGAGGACTCTTTTCCCCAGAAGCCAGAGTCGAGATGATAAAGAAAGCTATCGGTGATCTGGAACGCGTAGAAGTAGACTCATACACCGGCCTCACAGTGGATTACTGCAGACAAATTGGAGCAGTATGCATCATCAGAGGCTTGAGAACTACCACCGACTTCGAACTTGAAAGTGTTATCGCCCAGGCCAACCGCAAAATGGCTCCGGAGATCTCCAGTATATTTATCCCCGCCGGACACGAATATTCATTTATCTCCTCGACGGTAGTAAGAGATGTACTCATGAATGGCGGTGACGCCAAATGTTTTTTGCCACCCGGCATTGACATAAACGACTACATTCACAAATAGTATCTGTCACAGGCATGAAACTAAGGGTCACATCTTTGGTTTTCGTCCTGGTCATAGGAATCTTTTCCACATTCGGCCAGAACACGGCCAAAATCCACCAAGGCATCGAAGAATACTTCGATTCTCTCCTCTTTTACCCTACCGACACCATCACCTCCAGGATTGATCGCTTAATAACCGCCTTTCCTGACAAAAAAGAGCAGGCTAAAGTTGCCGGAGCTGCATTTGACTACTTTTACGGTTCTCCGGTAATGGGAATGGAGGCGGTTTCACTCCACATTGCTGACAACTGGTTCCTCAACGGAAAACTCGAATGGACCAATCCTGAAAGTTGGCATCTGCTCTATACTTTTGCGGAGTTCAACAGATCCTCAATGATAGGTTGCGATGCTCCGGAACTCATTCTCGAAAGCATGGATGGCTATATGGTCAACATTCTCAAAGGTGACTGCCGGTGGAAAATACTCTATTTCTACGATGACAAATGCAGTACCTGTAAGGAAGAAACCCCACAACTGGCCAAATTTGCCAAAGAGTATTCCGGCCCGCGAATCACCATCTTCGCAATCTATACCCAAGGCAACCGCCATGAGTGGGAAGAGTATGTCAAGCGGATTTTCGGAGATATTTCCAATCCGGATGTCATTATACTTCATCTCTGGGATCCCGAGGTCGCCAGTTCGTATCACATGAAATATGGCGTACTGACTACTCCAACGATGTTTCTAATAGACAGATTCAACACCATAGCCGGCCGCAAACTCAACTGTGAAGCACTCTACCACCTTCTGAATGTAAAAATCAGAGAAAGCAACGATTTTAGGCAACTCTTCGCCAATATATTCTCTTCGATGGAACCGGTTGACAAAGAGGTTATTGACCAGGTTGCGGAAACTTTTTATCGAAGGACGGCCCAGGATTCGTCACTTTACCGTGAAACCTTTCACGAACTCTATTCATTTCTTAAAAACACCCCCGGGGCATCATTCCAGCAGGGAGCTTTGGACATCGGACGCACCTACATACTCGGACAAGAGGAATATTGGTCCAAGGAATATCTGGATGATATTTCCTACGATATAAGACTCTCCTCCACCAATCTCCCGGGAGAAAAGGCTTCCGACCTTTTCCTCACTGACATTAAGGGACGAGAGCACAGATTACTACAGGGTTGCTCCCGATACACCGTTCTTTGGTTTTATATTAGTTCCTGTGAAGAGTGTCACAAAGAAGCGCTTGCCCTGGCGGAAAAAGAGAAATATCTCAGAAAAAATGGGGTCAGGGTAAAATGCATCTATGTCGGTGAAGATGAGGCGGCCTGGCGTGATTTTCAGAAGAGAAACCCGAAAAAATGGGTATATTTGTGGGATAAAACCGGAAACTCCGGCTTAGATACACTTTATGATGTTCGCACGGTACCGCAGATTTACCTGCTTGACAGAAAAAAACGCGTCATAGGCAAAGAACTGGGCACGGAACATCTTTTCGAATTATTGAATACATTATGATAGCAGGCAAGTACAAAGAGTTTTATGACAAACTCAAGAGCATCATTCCTGAAAAGAGAATGCTCCACGATCCCCTCAGCACGCTGGCATTCGGCACGGATGCCTCATTCTACAGACTCATTCCCAAACTGGTAATAAAGGCACATAGCGAAGAGGAAATAGTAGCTATTCTGACTACAGCCTACAATATGGGACTTCCGGTGACATTCAGGGCTGCAGGCACCTCTCTCTCCGGACAGGCTATCAGCGACTCGATACTCGTCTTGGCAACTCACGGATGGAAAGAGCACAAGATCCTTGACCACGGACTCAAAATACTTCTACAGCCCGGCATCAGAGGGGCTGCCGCCAATCGATACCTTGCACCTTACGGAAGAAAAATCGGTCCCGATCCCGCCTCAATAGATGCCGCAATGATAGGTGGCATAGTAGCCAACAATGCCAGCGGAATGTGCTGCGGCGTAGCAGACAACTCCTACAAGACTGTAGCCGACATCCGGGTAATACTCCCAGACGGTACTCTCCTCGACACCGCTGACGAAGCTTCCGTGCGAAGCTTTAAAGAGAGTCACAAGGAACTGCTCAGATCACTCGAAAAGATCTCCGCTGACATATCAGCTGATAAGGAACTCAAAGAACGCATCATTAAGAAATATAAGATTAAAAACACCAACGGCTACTCGCTTAACGCCTTTACTGATTACAGCGATGGTATTGATATCCTCAAGCATCTCATTATAGGATCGGAAGGTACTCTTGCCTTTATCTCCTCTATTACCTACAATACGGTAATTGAGCACCCACACAAGGCACTTGCGATGGTGGTATTCACTTCAATAAAGGATGCATGCACCGCAGCACAGATACTAAAGGAACAAAAGGCATCTGCTGTCGAACTCATTGACAGGACCGGTGTGCGTTCTGCTGACCAGACACCGGGAATCCCGGAGTACCTCAAGACCATAGGAGAAGAGAGTTGCGTACTTCTGGTCGAGACCAGAGCCGCATCTGCAGAGGAACTCAAGGCCAATGTAGAATCGGTTACCGCTTCCATCAGCCACATTCCTACCGAACTTCCCTTTAGTTTTACTACTGATGCCAAAGAGCAGGCGATGCTTTGGAAAATCCGTAAAGAGCTCTTCCCTACAGTAGCCGGTTTGAGAAAATCAGGCACTACTGCCATAATCGAGGATATCTGCTTCCCTATCGACAAACTGGCCGAAGCCACAATGAAATTGAGAGAGATTTTCGAACGTGACGGCTATGGCGATGCCGTAATATTCGGCCATGCAATGGATGGTAACCTCCATTTTGTGTTCAACCAGAATTTCTCCGAAGACAAGGAGGTAGAAAAGTACCGCATCTTTATGGAGGATATTACCAAAATGGTAGTTTCACAATATGACGGATCACTCAAGGCTGAACATGGTACCGGACGCAATATGGCTCCATTTTTGGAGATGGAATGGGGACGAGAAGCCTACAGGCTGATGAAAGAGGTCAAGGACATATTCGACCCCAAAGGCATTCTAAACCCCGGAGTCATCATAAATACCGATCCTAAAGCCCATATCAGCAACCTCAAGCCCATTCCCTCTACGAGAGAAGTTGTCGATAAATGCATGGAGTGTGGATTTTGTGAAGGACACTGTGTTGCAGAGGGACTTACACTCTCTCCACGCCAGAGAGTTGCCGTCTTCCGTGAGATTGAAAATCTCAAAAGAACCGGAGAAGAACCTCACCGTGCCGCTGAAATGCAGAAACTCTTCCGCTATTTAGGAGAACAGACCTGTGCTACCGACTCTCTTTGCCACCTTAATTGCCCTGTAAAAGCCGATACCGGAAAACTCATAAAAGAGATACGACACGAAAGCCATTCACCGAAAGGTGAAAAGAGAGCCCTCAAGATTGCAGGATACATGGGTAGCATCACCTCCTTTATGCGTGGCGGACTCAAGTTGCTTCACGCCCTGCGGCTTTTATTCGGCAAAAAGCTCTTCGGAGCCCTTGCCAGAGGAATTAGAGCCATTTCATTCAAATTGATTCCGTTGTGGAATGAACATATGCCCACAGGAGCAAATAAGATCAAAAAACGCACATTCCCCGAAAAAGAACTCAAAGTGGTCTATTTCCCCTCCTGTATTACCAGGAGTATGGGTACATCAAAGAGTTATAGCAAAGAGAAAGAGATTACCCGTATGACCGAAGCTCTGCTCACCGCTGCCGGATACCAGATTATCTATCCCGAAAATATGGATAAACTCTGCTGCGGAATGCTCTTCTCAAGCAAAGGCTATGTGGAAGCGGGCAAAAAGGCCTCTGACGAACTCAAAGCAGCCCTTCTCAAGGCTTCTGAGAATGGAAAATATCCCGTCCTGTGCGATATGAGCCCCTGTCTCTATACGATGCGCACCAATATGGAGGGTGATCTCAAACTCTATGAACCGGCGGAATTTATTAACAAATATCTGCTTGACCGCCTTGAATTGAAGCCCGTAGATGAAAAAGTGGCGATTTTTGCAGTATGTTCTGCAAAGAATATGGCAGTGGAATCACATTTGGAAAATGTGGCACGCAGATGTGCCCGTGAGGTGGTGATTGTGGACTCCAATTGCTGCGGTTTTGCAGGCGACAGAGGATTTTTCTTCCCGGAACTTAATGAGCACGGATTGAGAGACCTCAAGAGACAGAGCGAGGGGTGCGATCACGGTTATGCCACCAGCCGCACCTGTGAAATCGGCCTTTCACGCCACAGCGGTATAGAGTTCAAATCGATAATTTACCTTGCGGCAAAAGCGGCAGGAATAGATACAAAAAAATAAAGTTTAAAAAATATGTTCAGCAGTCTCTCGGATTATGTAAAATTTCTGGAATCCAAAGGAGAACTTATCCGCATCAAGGAGTTCGTGGATCCCGTATTGGAGATAGCTGAAGTGACCGACCGCGTCAGTAAAATGCCCTGCGGAGGCAAGGCCCTCCTCTTTGAAAACACCGGTACAAGGTATCCCGTTCTGACCAATATGATGGGCTCAGAAAAGCGTATTCTATACACTCTCGGAGCCGATTCATTCGAAAATATTCAGCAGAAATTTGAAAATATCATAAATCAGGTACTCAAAGAGAAAAGTACTCTGATGGATAAAATCAAGATGTTTCCCCTTCTCAAAGAGGCCTCCCGTTGGCTTCCGGTCAATCATAGGGGAGCCGCCCCATGTCAGGAGGTGGTCAAATACAATGCTAAATTGAGCGACCTGCCGATACTCAAATGCTGGCCGCAGGATGGAGGCAGGTTTATCACTCTTCCCCTGGTGCATACCGTAAGCCCGGTTACCGGACTACGCAACGTCGGCATGTACAGGATGCAGGTATTTGACGACAACACCACCGGAATGCACTGGCATAAACACAAAACAGGTGCAAAGCATCTTTCGGAATCCGGTCACAGGCTTCCCATAGCTGTCTGTCTGGGAGGAGACCCCCTCTATACCTATTGCGCCACCGCTCCCCTTCCGGAAGGGATAGACGAGTATCTGCTCGCCGGATTTTTGCGGGACAAACCGGTAGAGATGGTGGAGTGTTTTACTCAAAAGATCAAAGTACCTGCAGATTGTGATTTTGTAATTGAGGGGTATGTGCAAAAAAGCGAGCCGCTCGTCATTGAAGGGCCCTTTGGTGATCATACGGGGTTCTATTCGCTTGAGGATTATTATCCGCAATTCCATGTTACCTGTATTTCCCACCGTAAAGATGCAATCTATCCGGCCACGATTGTCGGGGTTCCTCCGCAGGAAGATAAGTATATGGCGTTGGCAACCGAAAGGATCTTTTTGACTCCGATCAAATTTGTCATTTCTCCGGAAATAGAGGACTTATACCTGCCTGAGGAAGGTGTAGGTCACAATTTCGCTGTCGTGAAAATTAAAAAGAGCTATGATGGTCAGGCCTTCAAGGTGGCAAATGCAATGTGGGGGGCCGGTCAGATGATGTTCAATAAGTTTCTGATCGTGGTGGATGAAGATATTGACATCCGCGACCACAATGCGCTCAAGAAGACTATATGCAAACATTATTTTCCGGAAAGCGATACTTTGGTAAGCAAAGGACCTCTCGATATTCTCGACCATACTGCCTCGAGAGTGGGATTTGGCGGCAAGCTCTGTATAGATGCAACCACAAAGGAATATAGCCGCAAGGAGCCGGTAAATATGGATCAGATCATCAAAGTTAAGTTTGACAAAGATGAAGAAGAGAGCAGCGAATATCGCAAATTGTGGCTACTCGGCGCCAACTGCGATGCCGAGCGCGATTCTTCGATCAAAAATGGCGTTCTACATCTCGATGCCACTTCCAAAAAGGGAATGAAAGGCTTTGACCGCGAATGGCCGGATATCGTAACCTCCTCTGAGGAAACCAAAGCCAGAATCGACGCTATATGGGAATCGATTAGTTCTGAGTTTTGAGTTTCGGGGTGCGTGTTGCGGGTTGCAGGTTGCGGGTTAAAGGATATGGGGTTCGGGGTGCACATTACGAGGTGCGAAATGTGGAATTCTTTAGCAAAACATAGCCAACAGCTAACGGCTCTCCTCCGCCACACATACCACTCACACTACATACTACACACTACATACTGCTGCCAAATCATATTCATCGGCATTTAAGATCTTTACAGTTACAAACTGGCCGATGGGATTTTTTCCTTTAAAAAGTTCATCCATCTCGGAGACTCCGATGAGAATCTCACCATCCACCTCAGGAGATTCGCTCATACTACGTCCCACATAGACTCCATCTGAGAAAGAATCCACAATCACCCGCTCTTGCGAGCCTATACGTGATCTGTTGTATTCTAGCGATATTTCAGACTGAAGTTCCATCAAACGCTCGTAGCGCTCCTGTTTGACCTTCCGACTGACACTATCCTTATAGTTTTGCGCACCGAAGGTCCCCTCCTCCTCCGAATAGGTGAATGCTCCAAGACGCTCGAATCGACTCTCACGTACAAAGTCAAGCAAATCCTCAAACTCCCGTTTACCTTCGCCAGGGTGGCCGACAAGCATAGTGGTACGCAGTACCACTCCGGGCACCATTTTGCGCATCTTTTCAATCAAAGCGCGGGTCTGGCGACCATCAACCGACCGCCTCATCATTTTCAGCACCCTGTCCGAAGAGTGCTGAAGAGGAATATCAATATACTTGCAGATCTTAGGGTTCTCCGCCATCAGCCGAAGCACATCCTCCGGAAATCCTGCCGGATACGAGTAATGGAGTCGGATCCATTCAATGCCGTCAATAAAGGATAATTTCTCGAGGAGAGTGGCAAGAGTACGCCTTCGGTAGAGATCGAGCCCATAATAGGTAGTATCCTGAGCCACCACTATCAGCTCTTTAACCCCCATTTGCGCCAGATTGCGCGCCTCTGCCAGCACCTCCTCTTCCGGTATCGATCGATGAGGGCCGCGAATCATCGGAATTGCACAATAAGAGCAACTTCGGTCGCAACCTTCGGAAATTTTGAGGTAAGCATAATGTAAAGGTGTGGTCAAAATCCTCTGCTGCAGGAGATCGGAGTTGTATTCTGAACCTAGAATTGAGAGAAGATTTTCATAATCAGAAACTCCGAAAAATCCATCCGCTTCAGGTATCATCTCCACCAAAGTATCCATATAGCGCTGCGAAAGACAGCCGAAGACAAAAACTTTGCGGGCAAAACCACAGTTCTTAGCATCCACCGCCTTGAATATGGTCTCAATGGACTCCTCCTTCGCATCTTGGATAAATCCGCAGGTATTGATCACGATGGCATCCACCGGTTCTACGGAGAGATCGGCATTTTCAGGCACCAGGACATATCCCGATGCGGAAAGTTGTTTCATCAAATGTTCAGAGTCAACCCTGTTTTTAGAGCAACCCAGCGAGATTATTTGGATTTTTTTCATTGACTAGGCTTCTTCGGATGGGGTTTCCTCCGAAGGAGTCTCTTCTGTTTCTGCTTCTGCTTCTTCTTCCTCCTCTTCTACAAAATCCAGAGTGGCAAACTTCTGGAGCTGATTGTACCACTCGAGCACCTTCTTCATGTGTGAAACATAGAAGCGATCCTCGTCATAGTCTGGAAGCACCTCTTTGAAAAAGGCTTTGATCTTTTTGGGATCCTCTTTGGAACTCATCGCAGGGCCATTTTGGAGTTTTTGCGCCATGCTCGTGAATATCTCTTTGAGAGAAACATCTTCGGTTGTGGTATAAACCGAAATATCAGCCATTGAGGAGATTTTTGCAGATGCCCCAAAGGTGGTCCTCTGTTTTGTCTCCAATGACTCTACTATCACACCATTTCTTGCCTGTGAAAGATAAAGGAACAGTCCGTGCTGTCCCGATACCGATAAAATCTTTTTTAGGTCTGTCTTTTCCATATCATTTATAAATCACTTCAGTGTCAATTCATTCCACGCTCTTTTTTAATGGTCTCGTAGGCCTCCTGAACTTTCTTAAACTTCTCTTCCGCACTCTTCTGGATGTCAGGACCGAGTGTAGCTACTTTGTCAGGGTGGTGCTTCATTGCAAGACGTTTATAGGCCTTTTTAATCTCCTCTTCAGTAGCATTTTTGTCTATTTCAAGTACGGTGTAGGCGGACTCTATGCTCTTTTCAAACATAGCGAGTATGGAATTGGCATTAGCCGAAGAAATACCCATAGCCGAGGCTATACTCTTGAGAACATCGATTTCAGCCTGACAAACATTGCCGTCACATTGTGCCAGGGAGACCAAATAGTAGAAAAGTTGCATCCGCTGCGAGTAATTCATATACTGGCGGATTTGTCCCCCTACCTCATAAATGTTGATCTGTTTATCCTTGAGACCTTTAAGAATCTCCATAGCCTCAGGCACAGCCCTTTCGCCAAAATTATTACGGATAAAATTCCTTACATATTCGAGTTCGCTCTTGAGATATTTGCCATCAGCCTTGATTACTGCAGTAGAGAGTACCAGCAGACTCACAATAAAACTATTGCGCTGGCCAAGATTGCGCTCCTGAGCGGAGGAGGAACGACGGGTATCATAATGTGTTCCGGTATAAGGACGCCCTTTATTTACATCCGACTCTATAAGTTTGGAACCCATATCAGCCACAGAGCCGATCAAAAAGCCGATCAGCCCGCCGATAGGTCCAAAAATCACCCAGCCTAGAAAGCCGCCTATCCACTTACCTCTTCCCATCTCTTATTGTTTTAATAATGTCCATGACTTCTGCGATAATGGAATCGCGATCATTTGTTTCTATGGAGAAATCAGCCATTTCGAGGCGACGGCTATCACTCCACTGATTGGAAATACGCTGCAACACCCGTTCCCTGGAAACATTGTCACGAGTCATTACACGTTCAATCCTAATTTCCTCAGGAGCATGAACAACCAGAACATAGTCGATAAGCGGAAGCAATGAGGGTTTTTCGAGCAAAATGGCTGACTCCATCAATACTATATCGCTCTCTTGTTCCTCTTTCCATTTAAGAAAATCTTCGGCAACAGCCGGATGCACAACGGACTCCACCTCAACGAGCATCTGAGGATCTGAAAAAATTTTTGCTGCAAACGCAGCGCGTTGAAGTACCCCATCCTTTACGACATCCCCTCCGGCTATGGCATTTATGCGCTCCAGCAACACACAATCAGTATCATATAAGCGTTTTGTATTGGAATCAGCGTCGTACGAAGGAACACCCAAAGCATTGAAAACCTTCACTATATAAGATTTTCCGCTGCCTATACCTCCGGTACACAATATGACACTGCTCTTTTTCATCTTTCCTGTGTAATTACAGCTTCAATCATCGGAGGATCGAGCGAATATGAATAGATTTCCACGTCGCCCCTGTCAAGTATTGGGATTACCTTTGAACTCTTCTGACGGATGAAAGTGTTATAATCCAGAATAAGCGAAATATCGTCAAATATATCATCATTCTTCGCTGTGAAGGGTATTCTGCCGGTGAACTTCACTCTTGAAGGAATCAGGACTATAGAATAGCCAGATGGCAGATTGTTGACCTTGACACTCAGATAATCGGAGACTTCGACATATCTGTCCACCTTTATGAAATATCGGATTTTATCACTATCTATCCGGACATCGCGGATGGTTTCCAATCCGGTCACTCCCTGAATGGACTTGTCAACATTGGAAAGATTGACGGGAAGGGTATTGACCGAACGGATATTGGCAATATCTTCCGTATTGCCGTAAATCAATACCGAGTCGGGAGAAATGACAATATCTCCCGCATTGATGTACTGTTTCTTGTAAACTACCGATATAAGAGGATTAACAGGTACCTTTCGGTGCGACTGTTCAGGAAAAGTAAATGAAAGAGTGCTTGTCTCTACAAAGTCAATGTTGATCTCTCCTGAGAGAGCTGCTGAGAGTTTGTCCTTCAGATCATTGGCTGTGAGAACGAAACGGTCCGGAAACTCTTCAACTGGAGTAAATAATTCCGGAGGCACCTCTAAAGTTATCTGGGGAACCGATCCGCGACGATTGTTGCGTATTATGTAGAAACCGGTAGCCCGACCTCTTATAAGAAGAATCTCGTCAGCTACGGCTTCGGGATGATGTCCCTCAATATTGGTTACTGCCTTTACCTGAAAGCGCAGATAGGCGGAATAATCGTTAGAAAGGTTGTGAACAAGCCAGATAAATAAAGCCAGCAGGAGAGAGAGTATCAGCGATACCCAATCTCTCCCCGAACGCTTTTTAAAGTCTTTCTTGTCACGACCCGGCATAATCGGATGGTTACTTGTTATCTGAAGGATCCTTTACAAGGGAGGACTTGTCAACGAAGATCTTTACGTCCTTATCTATCTCAATGAGGATTTTGTTTTCTTTAACTTCGTCTACTGTACCATAAATACCACCTACTGTAATCACCTTATCTCCTCTCTTGAGATTATTGCGAAACTCGTCGAGTTCTTTCTGTTTTTTCTTCTGTGGACGAATCATAAAGAGCCACATAACTACAAAGATAAGTACGAGTACTATCAGCATTGAATAACCGCCTCCGGCTTTGGGAGCAGCGGCATTTGCCTGTAAAAGGAAAATTGTCAAAATGTTCATATTAATAAGTGTTAATTAATTATTTCTTTTGTTATCCTGAAGTCCCCTGCCCTTCTTGACTATCTCTCCTTCATTAAGTTTTTTGAGGATGATACTGTCAAGAATACCATTGACAAATATACGGCTGTTGGGAGTGCCAAAATATTTGGAAATCTCTACATACTCGTTGATTGTCACCTTTATGGGGATCGTTTCAAAGACTACCGCCTCCGTGATACCCATAATAATGATGGTCCTGTCGGTAGACACCAGGCGGTCGATATCCCAGTTAACTATATTGTCTCCAATGAGGTCGGAATATTCCTGATAGCGTAAGAAAGACTCTTCGAGCAGTTGCAAGGCGTATTGGATATCCTCTTCATTCTGTACAAGGGAGACATTTTGGTGGGTAGAACGCATAATGCCAATATTTCGGATGATACCGTCAAGCACAAAGGTAATGTCATCCAACCAATAGATGGAGCGCTCCTCTATAATTCCTGCCAAGTCTTCGTTATCTTCGAATTCATTGGAAAAGATATCAATAAAAAGGTCGCAGTCGCGCTCAAAAGAGCTCTCAGATGAAGCCATATACTCTTTGTAATAGTCGCTTTCCGCTATGGACCTAAAAATTCTTTTGACTACATAATCATAATCAATCCACACAAGACCCCGTTTCTGACAGAACTTATTCATCTTTTCATCCTGTGAAAGTAACTCCACAAAAGAGTTGTTCACAAATCTATAATTGGGATTCTTCTCCTCCTGTGTGGCCTTGTATTTTCTCTTACCTGCTTCTATTCTCTCCTTTGCCACACTCACAAGTGGCTTACATATACTGAACAAAAACCAGTATAGCTCCTGGGTCTTTTCACAGGAAAACCGCAATTCCTTCTTCATATTGTCGATAGAGGGCGACTCCTGGGCCATATTCGAAAAAAGAACTTTAAACGCTTTTACACGGAGCAATCTTCTGGTCAGCATTCTTATATTTCTTAAATATTTTGCAAATATAACCTTTACTATCAAAATAAAAATTTATCTTTGTGAAAGAATTTTAAAAAAATTGATATGTACTACGAAGATTTTGACAATGCAGGACAGGCGGGACGCCCTGGTGATGATGTTTATTCCAAGCCTGTGAGAGCCGGAAAAAGGACATATTTCTTTGACGTCAAGACCACAAAAGGTAACGACTATTATCTTACTATCACTGAAAGCAAAAGAAGGGTAGAAAAAGATGGAAGGTTTGTATATGACAAACACAAAATTTTCCTCTACAAAGAAGACTTCGATAAGTTTTCCGAAGGTCTTCAGGAAGTTGTCGATTTTATCAAAACGAAATGCCCGGTAATTGAGACGGAGCGAGATGAACGTGGAGAAGAGCCCGATAAAGAGCAGTCTGCCACTTCTGCTTCTTTTACCGACGTGAATTTTGATGAATTATAGTCTATTGCCACCAAACCATATACAAGCCGGTCTTTGTGCCGGCTTGTTTTTTAAGTTGGAGATAACTATTTTTAAGATTCAATAATAGAGTATGAACAAACTCGCAAAATATATAATCATAGCAGTAAGCGTAGCACTGATTGGATTTCTCGTTTGGTATTTTAGCGAGATAGTCTGGTATCTGCTGATTTCCGCTGTTATATTTCTTATAGGAAAGCCCCTTGCTACACTGCTCACCTCCTTTTCCATCAAAAAGTTCAAAATTCCCAACTGGTTGGCTTCGGCAATTACTCTTCTTGCCATCTTCTCTGCAATAGGACTCGTTGTATTTTTTCTCTCCCCTATTATCATAAGGATTGTCAGCAATATCGGCCAGCTGGACTTTGACAAATTGCTGGTAAATATCTCCGAACCGTTTACTAAGTTCAATTACCGCTTGACCACCCTATTCCCTGCACTTGGAGAGGATTTCCGCGTGGAGGCCTATATTCTGGCACAGATCAAGGAGAGTACCAGCATATCTCTCTTTACACGTGCTTTTTCATCGATCGCCTCATTTACGGTGGATCTGGCGATAGGCATTTTCTCGGTGGTCTTCATCTCCTTCTTTTTCCTGCAGGAACGTAACCTTGTGGGCAATATGCTGAATGCAATAGTTCCTGATAAATATGAGGTCAATATGAAGCGAGCACTTTCATCGGCAGAGAACCTTCTTAGACGCTATTTTGCCGGCATTTTTATCGAATCAATTCTTATTACCATACTCAATACCATTGGACTCTACTTCATTGCCGGATTTGACTTCGATCTCGCAGTAATGGTGGCATTTGCATCGGGGGTCCTCAATGTAATCCCTTATGTAGGTCCACTCACCGGAGAATTGCTGGGTGTTATGGCAGGCATTGTCACCCATTACAGTACGCCAGACGCTGGCCCTGTATTGCCCTTTGTGTTGATAATATTCGGAGTAATGCTCACCACACAGCTGATTGACAACTACCTTTTCCAGCCCTTCATATATTCGAGCAGCGTCAAGGCCCATCCGCTGGAGATTTTCATAGTGATACTCATCGCGGGTTATGTGGGTGGAGTCATCGGTATGCTGGTTGCAATCCCCGCATACACTGTAATAAGGGTTTTTGCCGGAGAATTTCTCTCCCATTTCAAGATAGTTCAACGCCTCACCAAAAATATCAAGGGTGTCGGGGATGGTACCTCGGATGAGGCAAATTGATTGATGATCTTTGAGTTGAACACAATATTTATGGATATAAAGAAGCAAATCAAAAATAAAACAATCCTCCAAGTCGGCCGATGAATGATTTGAAAACATTGACAGATGCCATCCGTGCCGGATCGGAAGTCGCCTTCGAAGCCTTTTTTCGTGCCGAGTTCTCTAATGTGGTATTCTTTGTGAATCGATATGTTCGCGACCGTTGCCAGGCCGAAGATATTGCGCAGGAAGCATTCCTTGCTTTGTGGAAGCATAGGGATAATCTGGATACCGAGCGCAACCTACGCAACTATGTACTGACAATCGCACGAAACCGGGCATTAAACTGGTTGCGAGATGTGGTCGCAAGGCAGGGCGGTACTTTGGAAGCGCAAGAAGCGCTAATCCATGCCCGCATCCTGCAGGATCCCGAGATAGATCAGCGTATCGAGGCCTTGGAAACTGAGCAAATGCTTGCTCGCGTATTCAACTCCCTACCTGAGAGAGCGCGGGAAATGTTCAGGTTGAACCGTGAAGAAGGAATGACCTATACTGAAATTGCAACCAAACTTGGTGTCAGCATCAAGGTAGTGGAATACAACATAGTGCTAGTTTTGAAGGCTTTCAGGAAGGCAATTCCCAGTAAAGAACTGATCCTTTTGTTTTTGATAGACATTTTGAGGGGATTGTTGAGATAATGGGTATTATTTATGTGAAATATGAATAAATATGACAGACGAACAAATTATAAAGTATATTAAAGGAGAATTGAACGAATCAGAACGCGCTGAAGTTGTCTCTTGGATCGAGTCAAAAGAGTGCAATTTCCGTCATTTCTCCAAATTACAGCTAGCTGAGACTTTCAGAGAAATGGAGCACGAAGTCTTGTCTGAAGAAGAAGCCAAGGAAAGGTTAGCCGCAGCAGGCTGGCCTGGTAAAGCCGACCTAAAAAGGAAGTCCGGATGGCTATCTCTTATTACCCGCATTGCCGCAATTCTGCTCATCCCGTTAACCGTAGTTGGTGTGTGGACGATATCACGCAAGAATGGACAAATCAAATATCTTACTGAATCAGCCAATATCGAACGTATCGCTCCTATTCAGGATGCAGCTTCTTCCACTTACATAGTTAATCCAGGCGTGAAAGGAGATATTATCCTACCGGATGGCAGCCACGTCAGACTCAACAGTGCCAGTACCCTCAAGTGCCCTGATCGCTTTGATGCACAAGCTCGTGTGGTTGAACTTTCCGGGGAAGGTTTTTTTGACGTGGAGGGAAACCCTGACTGGCCTATGTATGTCAAGACATCCAAAGGATTAACCGTTAAGGTTACAGGGACTCGTTTCAACGTAAGTTCCTATGAGAATGACCCTGCTTTAAAACTTACTTTAGTAGAAGGCTCTTTGACGGTGATTCACGAAGCAACAGAGCGGCAATATACAGTCCGGCCCAATGAAGAGATGGTATTCTATGACGGAATGCAAACCCGTCCGCAAAAACAAGAAGTAGATGTACTGCCTGCCATTATCTGGAAAGATGGCGTTCTCCTTTTTGAGAATACAGATATGCCCGAGGTCATCAAGAAGTTGGAACGTTGGTATTGCGTTTACATTATACCGCAGGACCCTGCGATTATGGAGATGCGTTTCACAGCTTCTTTCGAATCTGAATCTCTAACACAAGTACTCCAATTACTCAAAATTACTTCCAAGATTGATTACCGTATTGATGGAAAGAAGGTATTCTTGACACGCCGATAATTTATCGGTTTTAATGAGGGAAAACCATATACACATGTGTATATAGGTTAAACTAATCTCAAATTATGATGGACAAACCTAAAAAATTGACAACATCTTTTCTTAAGAAAAGCATGTGTTCAGTCATATTGCTGCTTTTGCTGATGCCGGCTACAGTCAAGGCACAAGAGATCAGGCTGAACTTTCAAAACACTCCGCTGATTACAGTGATCAACGAAATCCATAATCAGTCAGGGTACAAATTCGTCTACAACAATTCCCTTATCGATATACAGCAGCGAGTCTCTGTCCAGTCGGAGGGCGAAAAGATTGAAATCGTCCTTGGTAAGACCTTTGCAGGCACAGGAATCGTCTGGGAAATTATTGACAAGCAGATCGCGCTGTCTCCCGCTAGCGATAGAACTGTTAAACAGGCAGACCGGGCTCTGATTGTCCGGGGCAGGGTCACTGATCAAGATGGTGAACCACTTGTCGGGGCTGCAGTACAGAACTTGTCTGACAAAACCTATGCAACTACTGACATTGATGGAAATTACATTATCGAGATTAAGAATCCCGCTACAGCCGTATTAGAGATCAGTTCATTTAGTATGCAAACTGTGACTGAACGATTGAACGGCCGTGCGCGACTTGACGTCCAGATGAACTTTGATCGCGTTCTACTTGACGAAGTGGTAGTCACCGGTTATCAAACGCTATCCAAAGAAAGAGCAACCGGTTCGTATGATATCGTAGCTAAAACGCAACTCGGTAAGGCTTCCAGCAATATAGCCACCCGTCTGGTAGGTGTTGCTCCCGGTGTCGCCTACACGACCGACATCTATGGTAATCCACGATTCTCAATCCGCGGAACTTCCACATTCTCCAGCAATGCTGCACCGTTGGTTGTGGTTGATGGTTTTGCTGTCTCTTCCTCCCTCTCGGATCTCAATCCTAACGATGTAGAAAGTGTAACCATCCTGAAAGATGCCGCAGCAGCTTCTATCTGGGGTGCCCGCTCGGCCAACGGTGTGATCGTTATCACTACAAAGAATGCTCAAAAAGCGCCGGAAGGAAGGGCAAGTGTAACCGTTGACTACTCGGGATTTTATAAGATATCCCCAAAACTTAATCTCGATTATACGTTATCACGGGCATCATCCAATGATGTTATCGATTATGAAGTAAACAACTTCCATCATTGGGACGCACCGCTATGGTATCCCGGAGAATCATCTTATTCCGGAGGAAAGAGCGTGGTTTACGACCTATTGAACGAGGCACGCCTGGGCCATATATCTCAGTCGGATGCATTATCTAAAATTGATGCATATCGCAAATTGGATAATAGCTCTCAACTTCGGAAGTATTTCCTTCAGAATGCTTCCACATTCCAACAGAACGTAAATATCTCAATTGCTACAGCTCGCAGTCAGACCAATCTCTCACTGCTATATGAAGATCAAGAGAAGATTTACAAGCGGAATATGGACAAAAAATACATGGTCAGTTTCCGCAACAGGACCAATCTTTTCAAATGGTTGGACTTGAATGTAAATGGAACTTACAATTACACCAACTCAAACAACAGTAATTCCGGCCTTCCCGGGCTCTCGCCTTATGAAATGTTGGTCGACAATAATGGGGACTATATTAGATACAGCGGTGGTATTTCCCTTAATTACCTAAAGCGCCATGTTCCTACAGAAAACTTCCCATATCCGGATTGGACGATGAATCCGGTGGAAGATTTGTATGGCCGTGAACTGACTTCTTCTAACACATTGGCACGCCTACAGACAGGTCTGACATTCAAGATTATTGAAGGCCTTTCAATTGATGCCAAGGCGCAGTATGAAATGATACAGGGCAGGACGCATAACTATTATACGGAACAGACATATCTGGTCCGCAGTACGGTGAATACAGCTTCCAGCTGGGACAAAACATCAAATAAGGTCACTTTAAATCTGCCCACCGGTGGTTTCCTTGACCAAAGCACATACCTTATGGATGTACTGACACTCCGTGGCCAAATCAACTTCAATCGCTCCTTTGCCGGTAAGCATGACGTTGCCGCCATTGCAGGTTTTGAGACCATTGACAATGTTTATCAGAGCTTTGGACATCCCCGCACTTATGGATATGATGACAAATCTCTTTCTGTTGGAACCTTCCCCAACGGCGTGGGCGGAAGCGGAACTCGTCGAATTGATAACTGGCAAGGTTCATCGCAGACCTTTTCCTATACTAATTCCTTCTCCTATACGACAGATCGCTATTTCTCTGCATTTGCCAATGCCTCTTATACTTATGCCCGAAAATATACGCTTTCAGGCAGTTTCCGTACAGATGCATCCAACCTCATTACTGACGATCCAAAATATCGATACGCTCCGTTCTGGTCTGTCGGTGGTAGCTGGCAACTTGGTAAAGAGGACTTTATGCAAGATATAACATGGTTGGATCTACTGACACTTCGCGCCACGTTCGGTTACAACGGTAATGTAGATAAGAGTACGACTTTTAAGCCATTGATTAATCCGAGTGCAAACCCGAGTGTCCTGACTAATGAGTATACGGCTACAATGGCCAGTTATGGAAACCCCACTCTGCGTTGGGAGCGTACCAGGACTTTCGATATCGGAGTAGACTTCTCTGCCCTCAACGACCGTCTCCACGGAAAAATTGACATATACCAGAAACACTCACTCGACTTGATCGCCTCCGTTTCGCTACCTGCAGTGCAAGGGACCTCTTCGATGAAGATGAATAGTGGTGAAATTGACAACTTTGGCATCGAGTTCGAGATCGGCTCTACGATTCCTGTAAACAGAGATATCGTATGGGAAGGTTCCTTGATGTTCGCTTGGAACCGGAACAGGATCACTTCGCTGGATTATTATCCATCTTACGCGTATCAGCTTGTGTATAGTGGTGGCTCTTATGCGTGGATGGAAGGTTATGATATGAATACCATGTGGAGTTACAAGTATGGCGGTATCGTGAACCGGGGAACTGAATCGGTACCTGACTGGCAGCCTACGCTTATAGGCAAGGATGGGGTTCAACAGACCTTTGCTTCCTGGCCATCGGGTGATGCGATGAACATCTCTTACGATATGGGTACAACTGTAGCACCGGTCAATATTGCATTTTCCACTTCGTTGAAAATCTATGACTTTGACGTATCGTTGATTCTCACCGGTAAGTTTGGTCATGTGTTCCGACGCGAGTCATTCAACTATCCCGGACTCAGCGGCCGTTCAATACCCAATGCAAAATATAGTGAAATCATAGATTGCAACCCTGATGAGCGGATCCATCTTCCGTTGAAAGATAATGAGACCCGCCTCTATTTCTGGGATCGTTTCTGGGGCTATATGTCTTACCTGACAGAAAGTGCTTCATTTATAAGGGTTCAGGAAATCGATGTTGCCTACAACCTGCCTAAATCTGCAACTTCATGGCTGGGCATAAATAGCCTAAAAGTATTCTTCCAAGCCAATAATCCGCTGAACATTTATTTCAATAAATGGCACGAAGATCCGGAATTCCCGCGTGGAAGCGCACCACTCCAGTCTGCCTATATGTTCGGCATAAAATGTAACTTCTAAAATGAATACGACTATGAAACTGAATAAATATAAAGTATTGTTTATCTGCCTCGCCGTCCTCTTCTTGAACGGTTGCAACCTAATTGACGGTTTTTTAGAGGTAGATCCATCCAAGAGTACGCGGAAAACCATCCAAACTGCAGAGCAGCTTGATATGGTCCTCGCTCGATATGCCGGCTTCTATCAGGAAAACCCGGACATTATGTTGGCTAGTGATGATTATGCTATTCGCACAGATATCAATGATGCTATGAATAGCGGTTATAGCATATATCAACTGGTGTATGGTCTGTGGAATGACAAAAACAATGTGGATACCCGTTACCATACCTGGGGAAAAGAATATGGGAAGGCCTACTATGCCAATCTGGTAATCAACAATATCGACAATGTGGAAGGAGACGAAGCCTTCAAAGCCAACCTTAAAGCAGAGGCTCACTTCTTGCGTGCTTACTGTTATTTTCAGATTGCTTTGGCACACTCTCTATATTATACAGGATCTAACGGTGATGAGCTGGGTATTACGCTAAAGCAGAGTACCTCTTTTGAGGAATCCGTTGCCCGTGCGACACTTAAGGAGACCTGGGATTTCATTGAGGCTGACCTTCAAGAAGGATTAAAAGTAACCAAATCATTTAAGAGTAGTGATGGCCGCAATCAAAACTGGCGCGCCACTACAGTCTCAGTCAAGGCATTCGCCGCCCGTTATTATCTTTATCGTGCTGATTATGACAAGGCACGGAAGTATGCCGAAGAAGTCCTTAGGGAATACAGTGTCTTAAAGAACTATAATGATCCTGCAGAGATGTACAGACACAGCTACGTAGATATGTACACCATCAATCAAGGTACACCTCAACAAGAGGTAGTTACGGTTCGTTATCCATATACTTATCCTCAAATGTACAGTGATGCTACTCGTGTACTTTTTGCCGAGTGGAGCGAGATGCTCTACATGCGTGCCTGTTATTATGGCTCATGGTGGTACATTCCAAGCAAGGATCTTTTGGAGACATATATCACTGATGTTCCCGGAGGAGATCCGAATAATGACCTGCGCTACTATTACTATATGCTGCCTGATTTCGGACTTCGCTATTGCGAAAAGACGACTAAGGGACGTCAGCCCGGCTACTGCCAATTCTTCTTTGATACGGTAATATCAGGTCCTACTACATCTGAAATGAATTTGATTCTGGCTGAATGTGCTGCCCGCAACGGCAATACGGCTGATGCTATGAAGTATGTGAACAATGTGCGTCGCAATCGTATTGCAACTGCAGTGTATGTAGACCTTAAGGCCTCTTCGCAGGATGATGCCGTCAAGAAGGTACTGCAGGAGCGTCGCCGGGAGATGCCATTCTCTATGCGCTGGTATGATCTGAAGCGCCTCAATGCAAATGATCCTGCCAATCAAGTGACTGTAACACGTACCTTCTATCCCTATAATGAAACCACGATTCAGACTGGCGAGACTCCTAAATCCTACGTGCTCGAACCCAATTCCCGTCACTATGCTATGCCAATAAGCGAAGACGAGATCAACAAATCGAAGGGTGAGATTCAGCAGAACACATACTAAACATCAATGCTATGAGAAAGTATCTTATCTTGTTTCTCACCGTTATTACGATTGTCGCGTGCTCCCAGGGAGGACAATTAAATTCGGAGGGATTGGCTGACCTCAAAGTACTTTACGTGGGAGGCCAACCCAACATTGAAACAATGGGCGGTGGAACTCATAGTGCTGAGGAAAGTGAAAATTCGATTGTAGAACGTATGGCTTCTTTCGAAACATTTCTAAAATCGAAATTTACGGTAGTTGAAGTGATTCGCGGTAAAAATTATGCGCCGGAAATGTCAGATACCTTCGATGTAACTATCTTTGACGGCCATATCCCTGTGATAGAACAGGCGTATCGTGGTTACGACATCAATGGGAATCAAGTTTACAACAGGGCAAGGATGCTTCCGTATGATTTCAACCGCGCAGCAATTACTATCGCTTCGATGAGCGAGGTAATAACACGAGCAATCGGATCTAAGAATGACTGGTATTGTCTCTGTTTGGATGCAGATGCCCACAATTGGGTGGAGGATCATCCCATATTTCACGGCCCCTTCACGGTATCGATGACAACAACGATGGAGCCTACGCCTGATGACGCATTTTATTACACCTATTTTACCGGTGACCTACCTGATTCCACTAAGATGTGGCGTGTCCAGCAAAAGGGTTACATGGACGACCGTAGCACCCCCATCGGTATGGTCGCCCGCCCCTGGGGATACGTGGAAAATGAGGATTCAGAATACATCTCAAGCGGTGTCTGTGCCAAGTCTATTGACGCTGTGGCGATTGGAAGGCATGGAAATTTTCTCCATTGGGGATTTGCTGCAGCTCCCGACAATATGACCGAGGAGGCGAAACAGGTATTCGCCAATGCTGTAGTTTATATTTCCAACTTTAATGGGGAAAAGATGCTCGTACGCAAACACAATGATCGGATTGCAACCCGCGAGTATATCAAGGAATGTAAATATCTGGCTACGATGCCGCCATACGAAGAACGAGTGACATGGACATTAGAAGCCAATGAGGAGGGTCTGAAGATGCAAGCTTCTGCTCGTGAAAAGCAACGTAAAGGTATCCAACTCAACCGAACGGAATTATATTATCTGAATTTCGTACCACAGACTCCTATGACGCTTGAGGAGTACCTAAAACGCTATTTGAAGGAGGCCTTTACTGCGTGCGGAAGTGATTTGGAGAAATACCAAGCTTATTACGATGAGAACCTGCCTTATTTTTACGGTGGTGAAGGATCTTACGTATTATCAATAGATGAAGATTGCAAGGCTTGGGGTATTGATAATCACGATGTTAAATTGTTGGATATGGCTATATCCTGCTTGGAAAAAGGGGAGGATATAGAAAGAGCGACACGAGTTCTTGACCGCTACACATTATGCGATTTTGATACAGCAAAGGAATGGCGTGCCTGGTACAAGAAGTATCGTAAGAAAATGTTTTTCACAGAGTCAGGCGGGTGGGTATTCATGATCTCCGGTCCTTCCTCATTACCTGGGAATGATGCTTATGCACGTATCAGACGCAATGCTGAGGCTGAGCGGCAGCAGGAAGAACAGATCTCTTTTCTATCCACCCCAACCTACGAGGATCCAGTCAGTATAGCTGCAAAATGGGTGTCTGAGAACAAAGGAGGCTACATAGAACTTTCCTTTTCGCTTTATAAAGGCTTCCGCCTATATAAGGAGGTTTCTTCTAAAGATCCATTTACTCCCCTCTCTGTGGAGACTTCTGCACCTGCAGGTATCCTTATCGGAGAACTGATTACTCCACCTGCTCGCCCCTCAGGTAATAGAGGCAACAGTGTGTATGAGGATGATTTTACCATTTCCATTCCAGTCGATGGCGGTATATCCGGTCCTGTAACCTGCACAATATCGTGGCAGAGTTGCGATGATAAGATATGCCTTCCTCCACAGAAGCGGGAATTCAAGGTAATGGTACGTCAATAGAAACGAACAAATGAAAAAGGGCCGGGAAAAACCCGGCTCTTCTTCATTATTGTTTATTGATTATCTTGTCAACTTCCTGATAAAATTCTTCGCTCTCTCCGCTGTCACGGTAAACGATTATGCCGTTTGTATCAACCAATATTTTTGTAGGAAAACCCTGAACATTAAACTTTGCAACATAATCGTTGTCACCTTGCATTTGTAAGAGATTAGTCCACTCCATCTGATGTTTTTCCATACAGGCGATGACTTTCTCCTTATCCTTGTCGTTAGCAATACCGATAATGGTAAGTTTGTCGAGATTTGCTTTCCGGAACTCTCGCATCGCTGGCATTCCGGAAAGGCAGGCACTGCACCACGTTCCCCAGAAATCTATGATTACATATTTGCCTCGAAGCTCCTGAAGGTTGAAGGGATTTCCGTGGACATCTACTCCCTCAACAACCGGACATAAAGCACCAACAGCGGCTAATTTTGCACCCTCTACCCTATCTCTTACATTAAGGTAGAAATAATTGTCGTGGTACCTGGGATCTACTCTTGCCAAAAGCGGATCCAGCTCTGCAGGCTCAATCTGCGAGCGGACGAGTATATCTTCCATCAACCACAGTGCTGCGATGGATGAGGTATTATTTTCGATTAACTCCCTGCGTAGCCGGTCACTCTGAATTTCCAGTGAATCTGATTCATTAATAAGTTTATTTAGTTCTGTTTCAGTGAGGGATGTATCAATGGCCATCTGAACGGCGATGTCTCCGATTCGGCTCTGTATAGGCATATATTTGCTTGTAAACTCGGAAAATAATCGGTTTTCCTTATCTCCGGTTGGGTAAAAGTCCACAAAATTTTTACCGTTCAAGTCTGTGCTGCCTTTCAAGTTAGTCCCCGGTCCTACAATGCACCATAGCGAAGAGGCCTTGTTAGGAAAATATCCCCTATCCACATACTTGTAGAATTGGCGATCTTGGGACAAGCTTATGCGTAGTACAACATCTTGCAATGTTGTACCCGAAACGATGATTTTCCCATCTGTAACAGGAATGAGAGGTTTGGCCGGATCTGACAGATCTAGTTGGACAGAGTCACGCAGCCCGAAAACAGTAATGGATGCCTGGTCTGAAACGATTCCTTTGAGATCAAATTCAACCCGAAAATCGCGTGTCTGCTCCTTACAGGAAAAGAGAGTGAGGGCTGTAAGTGAGATCAAGGTGATGATAAGGAGGTGTTTTTTCATGGTAAGAATGGTTTTATATCATATACACCATATACACTTTGAACACAATAATCCCTTGAAATTAAAAAAGCACTGATCGTAAAATCAGCGCTTTTCTTATCAAGTAGCGGAGGGAGGACTCGGGTGCTGATGCACCCGGAGGACTATAATCACCCCGTCATACTTCGTATGACACCCCTCAAGGGGATGGCGCCTGACGGCGATGGAGGTTCGAGTCCTCCAAATAAAACAGGAAGCGCTAAAAGCACTTCCTGTTCGTAGTAGCGGAGGGAGGACTCGAACCTCCGACCTCCGGGTTATGAGCCCGACGAGCTACCAACTGCTCTACTCCGCGGTGTAATGGGCAACAAAGATAAGCAATTTTTTTTGATATTCAAAACTTATTGAAAAAACATAGGGAGTAGTCCTTAATTGAACTACCCCCTAATAGTCTAAATCAATCGAGAAAGTAACCTAATATTGAATTACTCACTCTGATGTGCATTATTGAATAACATCAAGGCCATCGTCACCAGTACCATTGTACTTTACTATTTTGGGAGCGCCGGGACCAGCTGCTAAATTAGCCGTGAACTCTGCAGCAGATATAACCGGTTAATTCTGTTTAACACTGTACACCTTCGGAGTTGCCCCTTCGTCACTAACATAGGAATGGTAACCGTCAATCACGAAATTCGTTCCGGATCCCTCTGCAGGACAGTCAGCGGGATTGAAGCCGACAAAGCTGCCACCTGAAATAAGGGCTTTGGCTGTTCCGTTTAAGTAATTGGTATTGTCACAGTCAATCACATAACCGTAAGAAACTGAAGGATGCTCCTCTTGGACACTGAATTTTCCACCCTTAATCTCAGCAGTTCCTTCGTGAACATATATTGAAGTACGATTTCCATTATACGAACCACTTTCAATAATCAAATGTCCACCCTCACGAACATCTGCCGCATAACAGTCATTCGGATACGGAGTGATACTTCCTGTGCCTGCTGGCGATCCATCTTTTATTGTCATTTTTCCTCGTACAGAGAACATTGACCAATTGCCCAGATCAGAGTTCCAAATAAGGGTAGCACCTGTGTTGTGCAGTGTTATACCATTCAAATCAAGTGTAAATTCCTTTCCGGCAGGAATCTCAATTTGATCAGCCTGACTCTCATCCCCCTCACTCAAAGTATAGCTTCCTCCATTATAAGCCGCGGCAGCAAGCTTACTGAGAAAGTACTTCACAACACGTGAAGCCACATATTGGTTGCCTTTTTTATCAGTGAGAGTTACTCTCAGCAGTGCCTCAAAACCACCTGTCTCGATCATTTGTTTGATGGTGATTGTCGTACTGTTGCACACCCCGTTATTGAAAACAGGTTCTGCAATTTCCAAACGGGGATTTGCACTTGGGACAATACCTGTCATTCCCCAGGAGCCGCCTTCTGGAATAAATTCGGCAACCAGAGAATTGTAGTTCCCGGAAGTCAAACCGGTAAAATTGATCGTTAATACGTCACCGTAGATCATTCCAACGGGAAGGGCACCATCAGCAAACTCTATAGTGATAACAGGGGCTCGCGGAACGGTAAGAACAATATAATTGCCTAAGTTGTCCTTTGCCATAAGCGTAAAATAGACAAAATCGGCATTATAGGTAACACTTTTGAACAAAGCAGCACCCTTTGCTCCTGTTGCCCCTGTTGCTCCCCTATCGCCTGTGAAGCCTCTGTCACCCTTAAAGCCTTTGTCGCCTTTATCCCCTTTGTCACCAGGTTCGCCCTTTTCACCTTGAGGACCTTGCACCCCGGTGGCGTTGATGAAGTCTCCATTAGCATCCTTCATCTCTGTCCAGGTCTGGCCATTGTCGATGGAAACTTCCCATATTTTGGTAATGTGGTTGATCCTTAATTGCGGAGTAATAGCATTAATGCCATCTTTACCATCCTCTCCGGGTTCGCCTTGCGGTCCGGTAACAGGTATTTTTTCACCTTGATTATCTGTCAGAAATTCTCCATCCACTGTCCAATAATAAATCCCATCTTCACCTGGAGCGACACCGATAATAGGTGTTAAGCCGTCAACACCATCAATTCCGTCCTCACCGTCTATTCCATCCTTTCCATCAGCTCCATCCTTTCCATCAATTCCATCATTTCCGTCAAGTCCATCCTTTCCATGTTTAATAGTAATGGACTCTCCGGTCTGGAAAGTGATTTTATAACCTATCTCTTTACCTGCTTCGTCTTTGAGAGGTTCGATTGTCGTAATGAAGTTCTTGGTCTCAAGAGAGGTTACGACAGCTTTCAGCGATTCGATGTTAACGTTTATTGAAGTTTTCAATTCTTCAAGTGTCGTCAAACGATTTTCCAGGCTTGTAATATTGCCTCGTAACTCCGTATCGTCATACTTACAGGAAGACGATTTGATCGTAAAGAAACAAAGGCATAAAAACAAAACCTTCAGCCCAAGAATAATTCTTTTATTATATATTTTCATAGTTGAAACAGATTTTTTACAGTTTCTAAATTATTTAACTAAATGCATTAATAGAAGGATTGTCTCATAACTGAGTAATTCCCTCTAATTGTACATTATAGTATAACCTCAAGACCAGTGCCATCGTACTTTACAATTTTGTTGGCACCAGGATCTGCTGCAAGGGCGAAGGTGTTGTTGTCGAAAGTATAAGTTCCTTCATATGCAGTGCCGACAGCATATCCTGCAAGCACAATACCGTATCCGACTCCATTCGAACCTCCCGGATTGACTGAATAACTCTGTGTGGTGGCAGAGGAAGCCAAGTTAGCATTCTTTACCGTGATATTTGTCTTCTTTACTTCAATGGCAGATTCCACTGCACTGGTAATCGTTCCTCCATCAACTGTCAATGTATTCACTGCTCCTGTAAGATTATTGGAAAGGTAGACTCCGGAGTATTTGCCTGTAATATTCGTGCTGGTCAATTTAATAGTTGAGCCGGTAATGTTACCATTCTGCGTTATACCAAAATACCCATGGGTAATTGTGGAGTTTTCAACCTCTAAGGTATTGTTGCTAAATAGAATAATACCGGTTGCAGACGAAGTTATTGTAGAGTTCACGATCTTTATGGTATTATTTTTATAGTTAGGATCATTGTTTTCACAGCAACGGAAGAGTTGGAGCACTTCATGCTAATATCTTTGTTGAGATCCAAATCACCATTTTTGAACGTAATGTCAGAACCGTCATTCGGAATTGTAATTCCTTCAGCTGTCAATTTCCTTTGATTCAGATCGAGTGTGAATTTCTTTCCGGCAGGGGTATTCAGAGCCAGATAGTCATACAACGTAAGATCTTCAGTCAATTTATAAGTTCCTCCATTATAGGCCGCTGCTTCAACAGCTTCGTTGAACACCTTAACAACACGGAAAGCGGTATATTGTTTACCTTTCTCATCGATAAGAGTTACTCTCAACATTGCCTCATCTCCCGGTATCTCTATTGGCCACAAGTTGAAAGTAATCGTAGTACTTTCGCATTTGCCATTGGTGAATATCGGTTTAGCAATTGTTATTCCAGAGTATCCACGTGTAACAATACCAGTTGCCGAAGAGCCGCTCTCATCTTTAAGTTCCGCAACCAAAGAATTGAAAGTTTGAGGAGTCAAACCGGTAAAATTGAGCGTCAATACGCTACCTGGACCTATTCCAATGAGACCGTTACCATCTGCGAATGCAATAGTAATAGTGGGAGCACGCGGCACAACGAGAACTATAGGATTGCCCTGAGCATCTTTTGCCACAAGTGTAAAATAAACAAAATCAGCATCGTAGGAAACGCCCTCGAACATAGAATCACCTCTCGGACCTGTAGCACCGGTGGCACCTGTAGCGCCTGTAGCACCTTTATCGCCCCTGTCACCTTTGTCGCCTTTGTCGCCTTTATCGCCTTTATCACCCTTTTCACCTTGGGGCCCCTGTTCTCCGGTAGCATCGATAAAATCACCATTATCATCTTTCATTTCCGTCCAGGTCTGACCATTGTCTATGGAAATTTCCCATATACCGGTCTGGTTGATTCTCAGTTGAGGTGCAATTGCATTTATACCGTCTTTACCATCCTTGCCCGGGTCACCTTTCGGACCGGTAACAGGCATTTTTTCTCCATTGTTGTCTGTCAGGAATTCACCGTTTACCGTCCAGTAATAAAGGCCATCATCACCTTGGGCAACACCGATAACGGGTGTTACACCGTCAACACCATCAGAGCCATCTTTACCGTCAGCTCCATCTTTGCCATCAGCTCCATCCTTACCATCACTACCATCTGCTCCGTCAACTCCGTCAATTCCATGTTTGATGGTAATACTCTCCCCATTCTGGAAAGTAATTTTGTAGCCTATTTCCTTACCGTCCGCGTCTTTGACAGGATCAACTTTCACAATGAAGTTTTTAGTCTCAAGGGAAGTTACAACAGTTTTCAACGATTCGATACTCGTGTTGACTGTAGTTTTCCACTCTTCCAGCGTAGTCACTCGATTTTCGATGACCTGAATGTTGCGTCTCAATTCTGCATCATCATACTTGCAAGACGATGATTTGATTGCAAAAAAACAGAGAGATAAGAAGAGAATTCTTATCGCAATCTTAAAGCTTTTTTGATACTTTTTCATAGTAAAATATTGCATTAGAAATTAATATGTGTCGATAGTTTATAAGACTTAAGCAACTGAATAAATCTGTTGCTTAAAGATTTATCAAAGTTACCAAGTTGTCACGAAAGAAAAAAGAATAGAGGTGGTCTATTTTGTAAAAAAAACAAAATAGACCACCTGAGCAGGTCATTTTTTCTGAAAAAGAAAGATTTTGGAAAATAATTTTGCCAAAAATTCAAAAATAATTAGACGAAACCTCCAATTCCAATTATTTAAATTTCTCCACAAGTTGTGAAATTTTGACAAGTTGCTGCTCACCGCTGGCGAGATTTTTCAGGGTAACTGAATTTTCAGCAACCTCATTGGCACCTACAATTGCAAGATAAGGGATTCCCTTTTTGTCAGCATACTCGAACTGTTTGCGGAGCCTGGTATTGTCAGGATAGATCTCACAGGCTATTCCTGCACTCCGGAGTGATGCGGCTATAGGCACGCAAAAAGCCACCTCCTTTTCTCCCATATTGGAGAAGAGCACTACTGAGGCCGAAGTTACCTCTGCGGGAAATAGACCAAGTCCATTAAGCACATCGTAAATGCGATCTGCACCGAAGGAGATACCCACTCCCGACATATTGGGAAGCCCGAAAATGCCGGTAAGGTCATCATAGCGACCACCACCGCAGATGCTGCCGATGGCAAAATCAAGCGCCTTGACCTCGAAAATAGCTCCGGTATAATAGTTAAGTCCTCGTGCAAGCGAAAGATCCAACTCCACTCTCGTACCGATACCTGCACCCTCAATTAAACTGAAAAGGGTGCGAATCTCCTTCACTCCCTGCATACCAACCTCCGAGGAAGCAAGTATCTGCGCAATACGTTCTATCTTTTCACTATTGGTACCCTCCAGCAGCAGCACGGGCTTTATCACAGAAATTGCCTCACGGTCAAGTCCGCGCTCCAGAAGTTCCGCCTCTACTGCTTCAAGACCAATCTTATCAATCTTGTCGATGGCAACAGTTATGTCTATCAGTTTGTCAGGATGCCCGCAAATCTGCGCAAGACCGGATAGGATCTTGCGGTTGTTGATCTTAATACAAACATTGACTTTCAAGAGATTGAAAACCATCTCTACTATCTGCACCAGTTCGAGTTCATTGAGGAGCGAATCGCTGCCAATAACATCCACGTCACACTGGTAGAACTCGCGGTAACGTCCCTTTTGGGGCCTGTCCGCTCTCCATACCGGTTGGATCTGATACCTCTTGAAAGGGAATGTCAGCTCATTCTGATGCTGCACAACATACCTTGCAAAAGGCACTGTAAGATCATAGCGGAGCCCTTTTTCGCACACTTTCAGTGCGATTGCATTGCTGCTTAAATCTTCGCTTAAGTCAATTCCTGCAAATGCGTCACCTGAGTTGAGCACCTTGAAGAGTAATTTGTCTCCCTCCTCACCATATTTGCCGAGGAGCGTGGAGAGATTTTCCATCGCAGGTGTCTCGATACACTGGTATCCGTAATGTTTGAAAACATCTTTGATGGTATCGAAAATATAATCTCTTCCGACCATTTCGGATGGACCGAAGTCACGTGTTCCTTTGGGTATTGAGGGTTTCTTTGCCATATTAGTTGTTAAATGTTCCGAATGTATATCCTTTCTTTTTCAAATATCTGATAATCTCGTCAAGACGCTCGTAGAGAGGATCGGGGCGCTTTTCACTGATACCGGGATGAATCAGCACAATAGCTCCTCCCAGCCCATTCTCTTTTTCAAATGCATAAAGGCCATCTATCAGCTGCTTTGAAGATTTATAGTTCTTCATGTCAGGAGTGGTGTAGTCGGCGGGGGTGCCGGTACCGGGGGTATAATTGAAGGTTTTGAGTCCGTAAGCATTCAGTAGAGCCACATTTGCTCTGTTGTAGTGCTCGTATGCAGGGATATACCACAATGCATCTTTAGGCTCGATACCGAAAGATGCAAGTGCATCAAAATTGCGACGTATGTCAGTAACGATGCTATCAGTAGTCATCAAGGTAGACCTGTCGGCATCCCAATCGGCCATCAGTACGTGGTTGTCGGAATGACCTCCCACGTAATGGCCTTCGGCTATTATTCGCTCTATAATATCCTTGTGTTCGGGTTTGCGGAGGCAATTGCCGGTAAGGAAGAAGCCCGCTTTGACTTTGTTCTTTTTTAGGGTATTGAGTATCGATTCTGCTCCATTGAAATCAGTATCCGCGGTAAAGACCAGATAGATCTCTTTGTTCTCAGGATTAACCCTTACCACTGCTCCATACTTGTCTTTGAGTGTTGCAGGAGCGCTTTTGAGAGCATTTCCGCGACCTTCAAGCGATGCAAAATAATAGGTCAGACCCGCGGTACCATCCATAGTGGGTTCATTAGAGGCATAATCACCGATATCATCATGATATACTGCGATTCCTTTATTAAAAACAGCGAACTCGTCTGGTTTGGTGAGGGAAAATCCTGCTCTTTCCTCAAAGAGAATATTGTAAATAGGACCATCGATCAATCCCCCGTAAGTATTGTCACCATTGACCAGCAAATAGGATGAATGAGGATCTGAGGGAAAGTCATAGCCCTCTACCGGCGCCTCGGGGTAACCGCAAATCATAGTTGTACCCCACGGATTACAGCCAAGAAGCCAATCTCTGAGCGCCGTCTCCATCTCCCTGAACTGGGTGTCACCTGTAGCCTCTTCGTAGAGACGCGCCTGAGTAACGGCAGCAGAAGTGAGGTTGTTGGAGCACCAGAGGTATGGCACTCCGTGCATAAATGGCTCGTCACCCGCCCTATTGCGGAGATACTGCAGTCCTTGCCTCATATATTCGGCAAATTCGCTGCTAACCTCTTTGTCATCGCTAGAGGCAAGAAGATAGTGGCCCAGATTGATAAAGGGATACCACTGGTAGTGGTGGTATTCTTTACCGGGGCCTCGCCCGCGCTCCATCCATGGGGAAACCGGCTCCAGCTCACCCCAATAAGCAGCCTGTTTTTTCCAATATTCTTCTCCGTTAAGAGAGTATAGTGTAGCTGCCGCCAGTTGAATATCATCCACCCAGGTGTCTTCTTCGTAGAAATAGGGGGAAATCACACACGCAGTCTGTGTATTGCCTGGGAATTCAAGAGCAAAATCATACGCATCCTGAACTTTTCCTTCAATTTTGGCTGCAAATTCAGGATAGTAATCCCTGATTACATCAGCTCCAAGACTGAATGTAGAGGCGAATTTACCCGCAGCGGAAGAAACCCCCGTAGTCCTGTTGACCTTTTTATGAGCGATCTGGGGCTCTCCGGTCACGAAATAGACGGGTCTGCCCTTACCCGGGCCATATCCGTAATCAACCGTATCACGATGAGGAAGACGAAAACCGGCATGATCGCGGTCATCTGCAATCTGATAATACATCTCTCTGGGAGCAGGATTCATCTTGTCAAGCCAGTCCAGCCCCCATTTCACCTCATCTAGAATGTCTGGAATACCGTTGGAACCTTTACGTCCCCTTGCATCGTAGAGATCTTTGAAAACGCTCTTATCCTTTGCATATTTGTATGCAAAAGCCATCTGATAGATGGTAGTAGCAGAGGTAGTCGTATATTGAAGGTAATCTGTGGCATCATGCCAGCCACCTGTAACATCTATTTTCTGGCCGCTCTTTGTGGGATGATATATAATATAACCGTCATGCTGGTGGCAGAGAGTATCATTGTAGGGATTGTCTCCGCAACGCTGCTGGCGCATATAGATCAGCAAGTAGTCGGCGATACCGTCATAGACATCTGCACCGATGCGAAATACGGGCGATTTGGTTCCGTTACTCATAATATAATAAGAGCCCTCAGAAGTGACCGGTGAAAAATCAAGTCTGAAAGCACTTTTCAAAGCCCATTTAGAAGCATTGGCCTTAAGGCCGTTGCTCTTGAAAACAATTTCATCCGTGATAGCATCACGAACATCAAACTCGGATGAAGCCTCATCCATGGAAATGAGCACAGCGACCTTTATATCATCGGGAAGATAACCAACCTGATTTACGCGTACCCAGGATTGCGCTCCGGCAGTATAGGCCAGAAACAATACAATCGCTGATAAATAGAGTTTTTTCATAAAAAGCAGTATCTGTCAGTGTATATATTATAACTTTCAAAGATACTGCTTTTTTCTTTAATCTTACAATCTGATTTTGTCCACCGCAGACCTCAAAGAATCCACAAACCAGGTGCGTTTAACCATACCCTCCATTGAGAAAAAACAGACTCCTTCCGAACCGCCTTTTTCGGTGTAACCGATAAACTCCTCTATCTTATCGGCGGGTACATGGCCAACAAAGAGACCCGAGCAGAGTACGGCATCGTTATCAGCATTACGGAGGGCTTTGACTCCCTCTCGAGTAGCGGTCTCAACCCACTTGTCTTCCGCATTATAAAACTTGTGGTATATCATAGGGAAGATATAATCCAGATTGCGGAAATTGGTCCAATCCTGGCGCACCAATTTCCTG
>Ga0255341_1000975_pt1 | contig 43861 bp, 43 predicted proteins | sample wastewater_treat_8_FD_192418 | JGI IMG/M metagenome (GOLD analysis project Ga0255341, IMG submission 192418) | Wastewater microbial communities from Lulu Island WWTP, Vancouver, Canada - plant12 | ecosystem: Engineered > WWTP > Wastewater > Unclassified | place: Canada: Vancouver, British... | reverse complement strand
TCATCATATTCAAATGCACCTGCATAATATCTATCAGGCGTATCTGCGCCCGATACTACTTGTTTCTTTAACTTAACACCAGTCGCATCGTAGATATACAGCACTTTGTGTTCTGCATCCTTAATGACTTCCGAAGGTAAATTTAAATAATTATATTTAATTTCATTAATGCCCTTATTCAAATCCTTTGTGAGGTTCCCATTTAAATCATATTCATAGTCTGTAGTATTCGTTATATCAATAAATCCTTTCGTCTTATTGGCACTATCATCAATTTTAATAAGCTGATTGCCAGTATAGTTATACAGCAGATTGTCAACAATGATAGTGTCATACCTTGTAAGTGACTTGATATTCCCATTAAGATCATAACTCCCAATAGATTCCTTATATCTATCTTTGTTATTCGAAAATGTGCTTCCCTCTCCATAATCTGAATTTCTTAACCTGTTCAACGCATCATAATTGAAACCATATCCTTTTAAATTATTTTCACCTATCGACTTCCATCTAATTCCTGAGATATTTCCATTATATTGAGATAGTGTTGTGAGTTCTTTTACTAGCGTAGTATCATTATAGCAAAGATTCATTCCAAACAGATCATTCCCTAAATCTGCGGGATCATTTATTGCTGTCAGCCAACCACGGATATTGTACTCGTAATTGATAGTTTGAAGTGCCGTACTGTCAAATACGTGAAGTTTCTTCTCATGAAGTTGACCAAGGTCATTGTATGCCATCTCAGATAAGACAACAGTAGTATCATTGGCTTCCTGACTTATCTTCAACAGTCTACCCATATGATCATAGGAATAATACTTTATGACCTCAGTAGCCCCAGTGGAAGAGATGTGAGATGTTTTTGTTGCTAACAGTTGGCCAATAAAATCATATCTATGACTGGTAATTTCAACCGTATCAGTCAAATCATATAAGTCTCTTAATACCTGAATTGGTCTATATTTTTCATCATAATAAGTTGTTGTTGTAAGGAATGTGCTACCACCATCAAGTACCAGTGTCTTTGTACCGGTAATCAACCCTCTGGCTTTTTCAAGACGGCTTGTTGGTCCGCTGGCGTATGATGATTCATAAGTCTTGTTATCAAGATATTCGTAGTCATCATAATAAGTTGCGGTATAATATGTGATGTCACCATCAGTTGTGTCCGGGAAAGATGTGTTCGTATAGCCCAGGTGGGTGGCCTTCTGATCATCCCTGACAACGCAATACTCTCTTGGTGTTGAACCTGAATAGACAGTATCAACAGAATTCTGCATTTGTACAATTGTACGCGGACTATTTGTTTTCAGAAGACCTGTAAGGACCGGACGATTAAGATTGTCATATTTTGTAAAGTGCCACAATGTATCATCTCTCATATTACCATCCTGCGAGATTACTAACCGATCTCTTGGGTCGTAAACCATATAAACAGGCCCAGCACACGGCAATTGCTTAATTGTCATTCTCCTTCGTCCATCATATTTATAATAATAGCACCAATTTTTAATCAAAGCAGATTCGCAAGTAAAAACCTCTTGCAACCCAAGATTATTTATTGCTTCGGGTGGCAATACAAATCTGAGCAAGTTGAAATCATCATAAACATAATATGTTTCAACAGTATCAATATTACTTTCAGAGCCCAGAACATAACTCCTCTTGAGAACAACATTTCCTTGAAAATCTTTATATTCTTCTGAGGTATGCAATAATCCACTGACCCAATTCTCATCCCTGATAATATTCTTGTATAGTGTACCCGGATTATAAAATCCGTCTCTTACAAGACTATCATTAGAATTTACGCTCCAAAGAATAATGTCATTTGCAGTATTTGTACCATAATCGTATCTTAATGGATGCCCGTCAGGTTGCCACACTGCCCCAGGTGACCCCTGCCGCAACACCCGATTTAATGGAGAATTCTCAAAAATTGTCTCTGCATACGCAGTATTGTCAGAAAATAAACTGTCATAAAATCTACTTTGAGAAGTTATTGCTGTATCTGAATATAGTCCACATTGATATTGAACAGGAAAAGGAAGATACTTTTTTGTTTCTCTTCCATAAAAATCATATACAATTGGTGTTATAATATCTTTATGATCAGGGCTTCCAAAAATCAGGTTTTTCTGCTTAGGTCTCCCCAAACCATCATAATATGTTACACCCTGTCTTAATGAATCATATGAAAGCGAGAATAATGACGTGGAATCAGGCACTCCAGTGAGCGGTTCAACTATATATATAAAGTTCTGATCATTAGCCAGAGCGGGTCTATCGCCAATTTTGACGGTTACATTGTTAGAGTAAACGCTTCCACATGTATTCGTAAATTTTCTTCTATAAAGAGTAGTTAAAGTAATTCCTGAAGATGCATTATATGAAGCACTGGTAGCTCCTAAAATGGATTTCCAACTTTTTCCACTATTATGTGAAGATTCCCACTGGTAATTGCCTGCACTACTTCCACCACCAGTACCAGAAGTTATTGAGGTGATGGTTAATGGAATGCTCCCAGCCATAATTATTTGGTCACCGGAAACACTTCCAGCAACTAAGGGATCATAAACATCAATCGTAAGAATATTGCTATAAGCAGTTGCAGTATCACAGGTGACTTTAACTCTATAATACTTAAGTGACGTTAATCCGCTCGGTTGGTACCCAAGCCCAGTAATTCCATTTATTGTGGTGTAACCGCTAGTTGGGCTAGTGGTTGAGTATTGCCACTGATAGCTATAATTCGTACCACAACTTCCTCCAGTAGCTGAAGTACAGGTTAATGTACCCGGAGAAGAATTGTAGCAAACAAAAGAGGGGCCGCTAAGGGTTCCAGCAACTAAGGGTTCCACAGGTGCTGCCTGGGTGACATAAACACTCATATCTCCGAAGAATACATAACCATCTCTTGCCCCGCCAGTATTCTCGTCACAGACTATGCTACACAGGTCATCGCTCCACCAATCTAACATAATCCAATCTGGAAACTCTGTGTAGGGAGTGCACCCATAAGGGTAGGTTTCAAGATAGACTACATCTTCTCCTCCATTAGCAGAAAAAACAGATGTATAATGATCAAGGCTTATAACATAACAGGCCTGACAATATGAGTTATAAGATAAAAAGGCAGATGCTATGATGCATATGAAGAACTTTATGTTTTCCATCTTTGACTTTTTTTAATTTTACTTCAGTAGAGTGTTCATCAAGCAGGTCAGATCATTTTTTATAGTTGTATTTAAAATATTTAAGTATTTTATGGTTGTGATCTCTTATGAACATCAACCTCCCTAATGAATCATACTCATAATAAAGGCTGAAGCCATTTGAATCAGTCTTTGATGTTAGCCCGATAAGTGGCTTGTACGTATAAGTAGTAAACAGAGTATTTTTTGGACAAATAACTATGTCATCAATTCTACTCCCATCAGTTGTAATGCTGTTATTATATGAAGTCACTATCCATCTCCATCCAATTCCAGCTTTATAATACCAATAGCTCATCTGATATTCTACTCCATAATCAGGAGTAAATAAAGCACTCGGAATAGTGAATGATCCACTATTTAAGTAATAGTCGCCGCTGCGAGCATTCTCTACATTCTGTACTACATTACTTGCTGAAGAGTGCTCAAAATCCTCAAAATAAACCTGACCTCTCTTTGCGTTATCAAATTGGGCAATAATATTATCATCAATCTTATCCCATATATAACTAAAATATGTGCCTCTTTTTTTAACCTGCTCAAGTTGATTTACTCCAGCCCACAATTCAAAGTACATTAGGGTATCCACTAGGAGATTCCCACCAAAATAGCTCCTTCTTATTGTGGCAGAAGGATTGTAGCTATTATATGAATTGATATACTCCTCTATTAAATTGTTGCCCAAATACTTGCTTTCTGAGATTATAGTATTGTATATGTAAGAATCATCTAGCCAGCTTTGAAAAAGTGAATCATTCTTATAATCATATGGATAAGTGTATTCTGTAGTCTCAACTATCCCATCACTCCTTTTTCTTGCCTTAGTTCTTATATCAAAGTAGGAGGTGTATGTAAATGATGTCGTATCTTGTATTAGTGGGGTCTCGTTGACAGCATTTACATCATAATCAGTTTTTAAAAGGCTGGTTAGTGTTATATTTTCCGAAACAATTCCCTCTTTATACCATAGACAGTTTACTTGCCCAGTTTGAGGAACTGATTTATAAATAAAAGACCACTTAGAAATTGTATCTGATGCATTAACTGAATATTCATATTCAGACTGGCGTAATTTCTTCTCACCTACAAATGTCACTATCCTTGATGGTTTACCTCTTAAATAGTCCCTTGATATCTTTTTATGAAAAGCATCAGGAAGGGGAAAACCAAACCAAGCATCATTTACAGCGAGGTCCTGAAAATCTCTGAATGAAGTAAAATAATGATCCGTACGGATAGAGTCATTTAATAACTCAGTTACAACTGAATAACCAATATAAGACCCCTGTGTACAAGAAATCTCTGCTAGACCTGTCCCATTTCTCAAGTATATCGGGCAACACCCATCAATCCAACCACAAGCATTGAATGTATAAATCGGAACATTGCCTATTGCTCCACTGGAACGATCAGTCTCTTCGGGTAGCCTGTAATCGAAACTTTTAGTCTCATATCCTTTGCCATCATAATTAACAATTTTTTGTAATCGAATGCCACCTCCAAGATTAATTTTATCAAATCCACTGGTAATAATCTGCCTGTATATTTTTACCTCAAATACTACTGAATCAAATGTATTTCCCCATACGTCATACACTGGAAAATAATTTGAAAAGAATGTACTGGTGAAATTAATAGGACCTGCGTTAACTATAAAGGGTATAGCCTCTCCGAGAGGAGCTTCTTCAAAAGTATTGTACTTATCTCCACAGCCGCAGGGTATCCAAGAAGGACTCCATGTGTCTGTTACTTCTGATGTACAACGCATGCTAATGTCTACACGAGAAGGCTCAGTAATCGAGTAATATGCTGGATAGTCGTAACTAGTAAAATAGCTTTTAGAAAACGTGAAAACAGTATCTAATTCATAAGTAACTATAGTATTGATAAGGGATATAGTATCATTACCTAAAAAGGAATAGTCATGCGGTTCATATACAAATTCTGTAAACCCTCCAGTAGGGTAATGTATACGTCTCAATGCACCCAGAGTACTAGCATAAAAGGAACCATCTCTTGTAGTTTGGCTACCACCTGTATACAGAGGTCCAGGAATTAAACTTTGATTATTAGTGCCACTGAAGTTGTAATACCCCCAATGATCAATATTTCTGCTTGAAAATGAAGTATTACCTAGTGTTCCATAATAATCAAAGGAATGTTTCCTTTCCAATGTATTATCGGGAGATTTTTCGATTAGCTGAAAGAGCTGTATGCGATCATAATCTACAGAGGATCCATAATCCAGAATCCACATTCTTATTAAGTCACGATTTCGGTCAAATAGTTTTATAGTATCTAATTTCCAGTCACTTTGATCATTTTTATACTCCTCATTCTGAAAATTCTCTATCTGTGATACTGAAAAACTCAAACAAGAATTCAATGTCACAATGCTATCAATATAATTTATCGGAATTATATTTATTTGATCTTCAGAGTCGACATAAATTGACGGGTCATCAGATCCGAAATAGTTACAATACCAGGTATCCCAGATATCCTTAACGCATTTAATAGCCCTTTCACCATAGAGTTCTTTATAATGTATATCAATCTCCCCACCGCCTAATTTTAATGACTCAATTTTTTCAAGATACCATGTCGTCGCAACAAGGCATTCATATGTATTAAGCCCCACTTTAAACTCTTTCTCACTTCTCTCCAGAGAGATAAATGTGTATTTCAATCCTTCTGGTGTAGTTATTTCCCACCCTTCAACATAATGCTCACTAGTATTATCAAGCCTTTCAATCTTTACATTCATTTTTGGATATATTACTAGTTCATCAAGGACATAGGAGAAGCTTCCACTATAACCTGGAATATTGAAGGTGAATTCATCCGGAGTCATATCTAGTGACCCATCCATTAACTGGCCTGCTAAGCCAGTACTCAATGGGATTTGCCTGCTTATGAGACTATCAATCTCCTGATTAAGAGACGTGTTATAAAAGTACCCTATTGCAAGTGAAATTTCATCTATATATAGATCATCGGGTAAGTGATTTGTTGACCTGGTTATTACTCCACCAGTACTAAGGTTCCACCCACTTCCTACCCACCCAGGGATTTCGGCAACTTTTATCGATCCAGTCCGCGTATTAAGTGAAACAGGTAAGGAAACATCATTGTCAGTGATTGTATATATTGGAATACTAATAGAGATATTCCCGGTATACAAATCATCACTAAAGCCACCATACTTTGAAAAACTTGATGCAATCGGACTAGCCGGAATTTTTTCATCTGGCGTAAATACAGAGGATTGACTTTTAGCTGTGTTAATTTCTGCAGCTATAAAAAATATTGCTATAAAACAAATTAGTCTATGCATAATATATTGATGTTTATTTGCTATTGTGGTTTGGACCCCTATTAATCGGACTTTTTAATAAACGGTTAAACATACATAAAGATTTCATTTTAAATTTGTCATAGCAAGGAACGACCGAAGGTGATTATTAAAATGCTGCGGAGTCATCCCATGCTGAAGACCGATCTCACCCATTTCTTCAAACTTGCGCTTCCAAGAATAATACGTGGCAGGATACAAAGCATACTTCTCAAGAATGAATTTTACTCCTTGTTCACTGGCTTCCTTAATGATCCGAAGCTTCTCTTCCCGGGTGAATGTTCTCTTTTTCATCATCATAAAATTACAGGTTTTTGTCTATAATCTCGTCCGATGAATCATGGGGCCATTGAATTAATTCAGTCACCCACAGTAACTCCTATAGTACGATGTTTCCAAATTCGTCACCAATTCCGTCACCCACTTTAAACTAAAATCCCGCAGATCATTGATCATGCGGGATTTGCATTTACAGGGTGTGGTACCACCAGGAATCGAACCGGGGACACACGGATTTTCAGTCCGTTGCTCTACCATCTGAGCTATGGTACCATTTCGGACGGCAAATATACTGCTTTTTTATTTTTCATACAACACCCCGGATTACTTTGTAAAAAGGTCACTGTCAGCATACCCGAAGGGATAGCCGCAACACTGTTCCGAATCTTTAATTCCTTCTTATCTTTGTCAATTCTTCCGATAAAAATGGATATTACTCTCCACACCCTTCCCAACGGCATCAGGCTGGTACACCTTCCTACGACAAGCGCCGTGGCACACTGCGGCATTATCATCAATGCCGGTTCACGCGATGAACTCCCTGAGGAACACGGCGTTGCCCACTTCATCGAACACATGCTCTTCAAGGGCACAACACACCGTAAATCATACCACATTCTGAGCCGCCTTGAGGATGTGGGCGGTGAACTCAACGCCTATACCACCAAGGAGGAGACAGCCATCCACGCATCATTCCTCAGGGAACACTACCCAAAGGCTGTTGAACTGATATCAGACCTGCTCTTCTCTTCTACATTTCCCCCGGCAGAAATTGAAAAGGAAAAAGAGGTGATCATCGAGGAGATCAACTCTTACCTTGACAGCCCCGCCGAATATATCTTCGACGAATTCGAGGAGATGATCTTCCCGGAACAGCCCATCGGAAGAAGCATTCTTGGCATGCCGGGAACAGTGAGAGGCATCTCAGCCGACATGATCCGCAGATTTATCGCCAGAAATTATTCAACTTCACAAATGGTCTTCTGCTCCGTCGGAGCGATCACTCCCAAAAAAATCATCACGCTCTTTGAGAAGTACTTCGGACATGTAGCATCAGGAAATGACACAAGAAGAAAGAGGTCTGAGTACTTATATAATCCTGTCAGCAAAGAAAAGAAAACCGACACATGGCAGAACCACTGCATCATTGGCAATATTGCATATGACCTGCATGACAAACGCAGAATGGGGTTGTTCATGCTCAACAATATACTCGGCGGGCAGGGGATGAATTCGCGCCTGAACCTTTCGCTTCGCGAAAAGCGTGGATACGCCTACAATGTGGAATCCATGTACAACCCCTACACCGACACCGGCCTGGTAACCATCTATTTCGGAACTGACAATCGCAACCTGGGCAAAAGCATAGCCCTCATCCACAGCGAACTTGACAGGCTGAGACATCAGCCACTAGGGATACTACAGCTTTCACGGGCAAAGAACCAGATAAAAGGCTATCTGGCAAGAGCTTACGAGAACCATGAGAGCCTCATGCTCAGTCTCGGCAAAAGCCTGCTGATCTTTGACCGGATTGACTCAATAGATGAGACTTTCAGAAAGATTGAGGCAGTCACCGGCAGTGAACTGATGGAAATTGCATCTGAAATATTTGACAAATCCTCACTTTCTACCTTAATATACAGGCAGAATGGAGAAAGAACTTGACAAATATATCAGGGAACACAGCACCCCTGAAGACAAAGTGCTGGAGGAGCTTTACCGCCAGACCAACCTGTACGTGGTCAACCCCAACATGGTCTCGGGACATATCCAGGGCAAGTTCCTGGAGATGCTCTCATATATGATAAGCCCTGTCAGTGTACTGGAGATAGGTACCTATACTGGCTACTCTGCCATCTGCCTGGCACGCGGACTGAAGAGCGGCGGCCAGTTGCACACCATTGAGATAAATGATGAGCTTAACGGAATGAGCACCCGCTACTTCGCCCTCGCCGGCGTGGCTGACAGGGTGACACTGCACACCGGCAGGGCACAGGATGTGATCCCGAAACTTGATCGTACTTTCGACCTGGTCTTCATTGACGGTGACAAAAGGGAGTATTGTGAATACTATGACATCGTCTTCGACAAGGTACGGACAGGGGGATTCATCATTGCCGACAATGTTCTCTGGGGAGGCAGGATAGAAGGCGAGGAGGCAATGAAGGACCCTCAGACCAGGGGTCTTGTCCTGTTCAATGAAAAGGTCCGTAATGACCACCGGGTGGAAAAAATAGTACTCCCCCTCCGTGACGGACTTATGATCATCAGAAAGAAGTAGTTTATCTCAATGCACACGACAGGGGCATCAGCGCTGCTAACTTATGAATACCGGAAAGAAGCAATGGTGGTACGATTTTTGAGCGATAGTATATTAAAAATCAGCAAATGAAAAAGGCAATACTTTTTGTATTAGTGCTGTTTGCCGGCCTCTCGCTGACGGCACAGGATTATCAGATACTTGCTACAAAAGGTGCGGTAAGGCTGTTTGCCGATAAGGAAGACCTCACCTCGGTGATTCAAATAATACCTGACGGCACTGTGGTTGAGGCGATCAGTGCAGATACCCTGTTTACCCTTATCCGCCTGGGCGAGGTAGAGGGTTATGTAAAATCTGACAGGCTTACGGCGGCATTACCGGTGGTTACAACTACTCAGCCCGAAGTACAGCCGGTGCAGGAGGCTGCACCCGTACAGCCAGTCACTGATGTTCAGGCGAGGCAGATATCCACAGATCGATTTCAGACGCTTGTTGACAAGTACGGGACAGACCTTGCCAGTAAGATTTACCAGCACAAGGTTTGGAAGGGCATCACCTCGGATATGGCACGCGACAGCTGGGGCAAGCCGAAACAGATTAACAAGATGTATGTTGACAACAGTATTGACGAAGAGTGGATTTATTCAAAGTCGTATCTCTATTTCAGGGACGGGGTTCTTATTGAATGGGGCCCTGTAAAATAGAAGCTTGCTAATCATATATGCCGGCTCGCCCGTGATGCCTGCTGACAATTTAAAAAAGAGACGCCCGATGAGGGCGTCTTGCATATACCGGAGAGACGGCCACGGAGGAGCTTCGCACAGACCAGAGAGACGACAACAGAGGAGCTTCGCACAGACCAGAGAGATGGCCACAGAGGAGCTTCGCATTTTACTGAAAGGCACCGACGCCAGAAGTGCCTCCACAGAAAAACAAAAAGGCACCCCATTTTTCCGGGGCACCCCTCGTCTCTGAGCGGGAAACGAGACTCGAACTCGCGGCCCCGACCTTGGCAAGGTCGTGCTCTACCAACTGAGCTATTCCCGCAATTGTGACTGCAAAATTAATACTTTTTTCAAAATTACAAGGGTATTCGTAAATTGCATATCTCTTGCTGCTTTGTATGACCTCTCTGTTTATGAACCGGTACCGACGGGAATCCATCCCCGTAATCGCCTCCTCAATCATCTCAACAATTTGCGTATGTTATACAATTTATTCAACGCCTCCATAGGCGTAAGGTTGTCAAGATCAAGCCCGATCAATTCATCCCGTATCTGTTTGAGCACCGGGTCATCAAGCTGGTAGAAGCTCAGCTGGTACCCCTCGCGATGCGTGGCAATCTCCTCAACCGGCTTGCCCAGATTCGTGCCGCCACGCCCCTCTTCAAGCATCTTCAGTATCTCGCTGGCCCTGCCGACCACACTCTTTGGCATGCCGGCCATACGCGCTACATGTATCCCGAAACTATGCTCACTCCCTCCCCTCTTCAGCTTGCGGAGGAAAATCACCCTGTCGTCAAGCTCCCGTATTGAGACATTGAAATTCTTCACTCTGCTGAAGGTATTTTCCATCTCGTTGAGTTCATGGTAATGAGTTGCAAAGAGCGTTTTGGCCCTGTGCCTGCATTCGTGGATATACTCCACCATGGCCCAGGCAATGGAAATACCGTCATAGGTGCTTGTTCCCCGCCCTATCTCATCAAGCAGCACGAGGCTTCTGTCAGACAGATTATTGAGGATGCTGGCAGCCTCATTCATCTCAACCATAAAGGTTGACTCCCCGAGGGAGAGGTTGTCTGATGCTCCCACTCTGGTGAATATCTTGTCAATGATGCCTATCCTCGCTTCCTTTGCCGGAACGAAACAGCCGGTCTGCGCCATAATCACAATCAGGGCCGTTTGCCTCAGCAACGCCGACTTACCCGACATATTCGGACCGGTCAGTATGATCACCTGCTGCTCATCATTGTCAAGCCACACATCATTGGGGACATACGGATCATCAGGCGGCAACTGGCGCTCAATCACCGGATGACGACCCTCCCTGATATCAAGCACATGGCTGTCGTCCAGCACCGGTCTCACGTAGCCATACTCATCAGAAACCACCGCAAATGACTGCAGGCAGTCGAGCCTCCCTACCGCCGCAGCATCAGCCTGCATCAGGTTTATATATGGTTCTATTGAAACCACCAGGTCATTGAACAGCGAGGTCTCCAGTGCCAGTATCTTTTCTCCTGCACCAAGGATTTTCTCTTCGTACTCCTTAAGTTCCTCAGTGATATATCTTTCTGCGCTCACCAGGGTCTGCTTGCGTATCCAGTCAGGCGGAACCTTGTCCTTATGTGTATTGCGCACTTCGATATAGTAGCCAAAAACGTTGTTATAGCTGATTTTAAGCGAGCTGATACCGGTCCGGATACTCTCTCTCTGCTGCAGGTCGTTCAGGTAATCCTTTCCTCCGTAATAGATCTTTCGGAGTTCATCCAGCTCCTGCGAAATACCTTCGGCGATAACGTGTCCTTTGCTGACGGCAGTCGGAGGATCGGGAGCCAGTGTCCGGCTGATGGTCTCTGCCAGTTCGGGGCAGGGATCCAGGCCTGATGCCAGGAATACCAGCGGCTGGAACTCCGTGGCAGCGCAGATACTCTTCAGTTCGCCGATGGCTGTCAGTGCGCGCCATATCTGTGCCACCTCACGTGGAGTGACTCTCCTCACCGCCACCTTGCTCAGCAGCCTTTCGAGGTCACCCACCTCGCGTATCAGCCCATCGATCATCTCTTTCACATCGGGATGGCCAATCAGGTACTCCACGATGTCAAGCCTGGTATTCAGCACCGAAATATCCTTCAGCGGGAGTGAGAGCCACCGCTTCATCATTCTTCCGCCCATGGGCGAAAGCGTCCGGTCAATGATCTCTATAAGCGTCTTTGCGCCCTCGAAGGGCGAATGGAAAAGTTCAAGATTACGGACGGTGAACCTGTCGAGCCATACGTATTTCTCCTCCTCGATACGCGCGAGGCGGTTGATGTGGCCAAGATTTTCATGACGGGTCATGTCAAGGTACCAGAGGATTGCGCCTGCGGCGATGATACCGCTTGTCATGCCCTGCACACCAAAGCCCTTCAGTGATGTGGTTCCGAACTGCTTCAGCAGCCTGTCGTTGGCTGTGTCCGGGGTAAATATCCAGTCGTCGAGTCTGTATGTGTAAAACCGGCTGCCGAACCGTTCGTGGAAGAGCTCGGTTTTTCGTTTCTCGAAAAGCACCTCTCTGGGCTGGAAATTATTGAGAATCTGTTCCACATGAGGCGTATCGCCCTCGGAGACAAAGAACTCGCCGGTGGAGACATCGAGTAGTGCAACGCCAACCGACTGTTTCTCGATATGAATGGCGGCCAGGAAGTTATTCTCCTTGTGATTCAGCACATTGTCACTGAATGAGACTCCCGGGGTGATCAGTTCAGTGATGCCCCGTTTGACAATCTTTTTTGCAAGCTTCGGGTCTTCGAGCTGCTCACATATTGCCACTCTCTGCCCTGCCCTGACAAGTCTGGGAAGGTATGTGTCAAGCGCATGAAACGGGAATCCGGCAAGTTCAACCGAGCTGGCTGCGCCGTTGGCCCTCCTGGTCAGGGTTATGCCCAGTATTTCCGATGCACGTATCGCATCTTCGCCGAAAGTCTCGTAGAAGTCGCCCACCCTGAACAGGAGTATCGCGTCAGGGTGTTTGGCCTTGACGGAATAATACTGCTTCATGAGCGGTGTTTCGACATATTTCTGCATCTGAGATATTTACAGTTTTATACCCTCGCGCAACAGCGTGAAACAAAATTAAAAATCTCCCGCAACTTAAGCATAACTTTTATCATAAATAGTCCGCAAATGTTTGGTTATATTTGTCAGGGAGGCTCATGAAAATGACCTTGCAGGGATCCGAAATATCAGAGAACATAACGTATATGAAATCCGCATGTATCAAATACACAAATACCTGTGTATATAATAATAGCTATGCGAGTTCCATCATACCATTAAAATAAAATCAAAATTATATTATGATGAAAAAAGTACTTATTCTCGGTGCCGGCCTGGTATCAAAGCCAATGGTCGAGTACCTGCTTAATGAAGGTTTTCAGGTTATCGTTGCCACCAGGACTGTTGAGAAGGCTCAAAAGCTGATCGGCGGACATAAGAATGGCAAGGCAATAGCGTGGGTAATGGAAGACAAGGAGACCCTCTCTGACATGGTAAGGGACTGTGACCTGGCTGTCAGTCTTCTGCCTTACAGGTTTCATGTTGATGTGGCGAAGTTATGTCTCAAACACAAGAAGCATCTTGTCACAACATCATATATTTCACCCGCCATGCAGGCCCTGCATGATGAAGCCGTGAAGACAGGGGTCATCTTCCTTAATGAAGTCGGACTTGACCCCGGTATTGACCACATGTCAGCAATGCGTGTAATAGACCATGTAAAGCAGAAAGGTGGCCATATAGAGGAATTTTATTCGCTCTGCGGTGCTCTGCCGGCTCCGGAAGATGCAAATAACCCGTTTGGCTACAAGTTTTCCTGGAGCCCGAAAGGTGTGGTGCTTGCAAGCCGTAACGGCGCAACATATCTGAAGCATGGAAAAATTGTGACTATAGAGCCTATTGACCTTTTCAAGGCACATTTCCTCCATACGTTCCCGGGAGTTGGCGAAATGGAAGTTTATCCCAACCGCGACTCCGTAAGCTTTGTGGATATTTACGGACTGAAAGGGGTTCAGACCATGTACCGCGGCACATACCGCTTCAAGGGATGGTGCGAGAGTCTTGACCTGATGAAGGCAATAGGACTGGTCAATGACGGCGACAAGGATTACACAGGCGTCACCTTCAGGCAGTTCGTTGCTGAAATGGCCGGTGTACCGGGCAAGGATATCAAAAAAGAACTGAAGGAGAAACCAGGACTCAACGCGAGCGACAAGGCACTGGAAGCATTGGAGTGGCTGGGGCTCTTTGACAATACCGATATGGGTTATGGGGTAACCTCACCATTTGAGATCACCTCTGACCTTATGATAAAGAAGATGTGGATGAACGACAATGAGCGTGACATGGTTGTCATGCAACACCTCTTCCTCGTGACATACAATGACGGCAAGAGTGAGGTTATCAGCTCGAGGATGCTTGATTTCGGCACCCCGGCAACCAATACCTCCATAGCACGTACCGTGGCTCTGCCGGCAGCAATGGCTGTCAAGATGATCCTTACAGGGAAGATCAATCTGCACGGCGTTTACAGGCCAACTCTTCCTGAACTGTACAATCCCATCCTCGATGAGCTTGAAGCCAACGGCATAAAGATGGTAGAGGAGTACGGCCTTCCGGTTGATCAGATGATAAAATAGGGTCTGGCTGTCAGGGGTGATTTCCCGGGTAACCTGCAGACGAAAAAATCGGAGAAGCAGGAACCGGGATTGTCAGGGGTGAGTTGCCGGGCAGACTGCGCAGGGAAAACCGCAGAGCCAGGAACCGGCTGGACGGGATTAATCTCCCGGGTAACCTGCAGACGAAAAAATCGGAGAAGCAGGAACCGGGATTGTCAGGGGTGAGTTGCCGGGCAGACTGCGCAGGGAAAACCGCAGAGCCAGGAACCGGGCAGTCATGGTTGATTTCCCGGGCAAGATGCAGATGAAAATATCGCAGAACCCGGATTCGGGTCAGCGATCAAAATTTCAGATAAAACTCTTTTGTGAGGGAGACATACTCGTCAGAGTAGATGTGTCTCCCTCCTTTTTCTATGACCAGTTCCTCCTCATTGCAGGGTATGGCCTCGCGGCCGAAGGTCATCAGAACCCTGGCCGGAGCCTTTTCAGGCGTTGGTCTGACCATCATCCGCCTGTTGCAAAAGAAGCCATAACTCTCCGCAAGGGTGATAAACTTTTCCGCCCCGGTTACCGGTAATACCAGGTGAAGTGAGCCCCCCGGATTCAGCAGTCGCACCACAGCCTCAAGAAGTTCAGAGTGGCTGAGGGTCACGGTATGTCTTGTACGGGCCCTGTTATTGTCAGGGTTGAGTAGTGAATCGATGAAATAGGGAGGATTGACAATTATTGCATCAAAACCGCGACCGGTTTCCGGCTTAAACTCCTGGAGAGAGACATTCAAAAGCATTATTCTCTTTTTCCACGGGCTGCATTCAAAATTAAGCAATGCCTGCCGGAAAGAGGGGTTGTCTGGCTCAATGGCCACAATCCGTGCGGAGGACCTCTGTGCTGCCATCAGCGCCAGCAGGCCTGTTCCCGTACCGATATCCAGTATTGTACCGGCATCCTCTATTTGCGCCCAGGCGCCAAGCAGCACGCTGTCGGTTGTAACCTTGAAAGAAGCCTGCTCCTGACGCACGGTAAACTTCTTGAACCTGAAATATTTGTTTGCCATACCGGATTATCGTCAGTTTGTCGCCGGCCGTCGCCGGAAGATTGGTAATCAGTTTAAGTCTCTGTTCAGAAATGTTCGAACACCCCCCCAACAACTTAAAGGAAAGGAATTGGGTGCTGCAATAGAGTCTCTGTTCAGAAATGCTCGAACACCCCCAGCCCGAAAAGCGCGAAGTCATACTTAACCGGGTCAGCCGGATCAAACTCGCGCAGCCGGGCATCAAGTTCTGCCACCGCCTTTGCGTCGCTCTGCTTGCGTGTAAGCAGGCCCAGCCTGCGGGCCACATTTCCGGAATGAACATCCAGCGGGCAGGAGAGCAGTGACGGAGAGATGCTCTTCCATAGGCCGAAATCAACACCCCGGTCATCCCTGCGCACCATCCACCTCAGGAACATGTTTAGTCGGGTAATTAGTGTAGCCATTAATCAAAATATATTAACTCGGTGGGATTCAGTTTTATGATATCAGTAGAGCCGCCACCACTTGCTGCAAACCCGACAAAATCCTTCGGCAGTTTGGTGGACTTACCTGCTGACTTCAAAAGATATCTTGCCAGTTCCTTGTCTTCCTTCAGGTCTTCTTTCGTGATTGCCCTTGACCTGTAATACGACAAGCAGTACCAATTTAATGCCTGCCAATTAGTCATGAAGATGCTTTGCTCATCGAAACCACGATATTCAATTTTCACAAGAAAATTGCCACTCCTTTTATTTGGTTCATGCTTAATCGTAATACGCTTTATTATTGAATGAACCAATCTTCTTGTTTCATCAAAACCAGCATCCAAATGGTATTGTCCGAGTATATTTTCAACCCTCTTGAGCCTGTTTTCTCCTGACCTCTCAATCAGCCTATTCTCAAGGATGTCGATGGCATTTTCTTTTTCTTTTATTTTTCGTTTTGTGGTTTTCAGTGTTTCTTTTATTCTTTCATCATCCTCAAAGTCTGGGTCAGCCAGATTTTTATATGCTTTTTCTTCCGCTCTCCGCAGATATTCAAGTTCTTTTTTTTCTTTGCTGATTTTCTCTTTCAGTTCATCCAGTTTTTCAGTGTTTTCAGGTAAGCCAGCCAGAAAGTCTTGCAATCCTTTTGCCAAGAACAGATGATAGATTATAAATGTTTCAATTTTTGCAATGCTTATGCCTCTGGAGTTGCATTTAATATAGTGCTTTGATTTTCCTTTGCACTTATATGCGCTGTCCTTCCCTTTGAGACGCTTCTTTCCTCGGAACTCGCTTTCGCAATCGGCACAGTATGTTATACCGTTTAACAAATAATGATACTCATCACGCTTTCCGACTTTCTTTCTGTTGTTTTCCAGATTATCATTTACTTCCTGCCAGTGTTGTTCTGTAAGAATCGCTGGAATAGGTACTTGTTCTCCGTTCCACATCCGAACACCTTTATAAACTGGATTGGTTATAATATCGTGAACTACATTTCCACGCCAGATGATATTTTCCTTTTTATAGGTGGTTATCTGTTTTGTGTACCTGTCTTTCCTTCTGAAGTTGCCCGAAAATTGGTTGAATTTGGTCGGAATATGTTCTGCATTAAGTCTTTTGGCAATCGTATATGTTCCGAGTCCGTCCAATGACATCTGAAAAATCCTTTTAACTACATCTGCTTCTTTTTCGACAACCGCAAATTTGCCGTTATCGCCTTTCTTATACCCATAGGCACATAAACCATGTGTCTTGCCATTCTTCGCATTAATAGCAATGGCTTCTTTTACTTTGATTCCAGTGACAGTAGCATACAATTCATTAGCCAGTGACATTACACCAGTAATAAACTTGTTTTCAGGAACATCCAAGTCGAGGAACTTTCCACTTGGGTAATACTTGCATTTGTGTTCGAGCATGAGAGATACAAACATGTTCCAGATGGTGTTATTTCTCTCAATGCGTGACTGGTCGTAACAATATACATGTGTGATTTCCTTATTTTTAATGGCATTCAGGAGAAGTGCAAATTCAGGACGCTCAGAAATTTTTTCGTTTCTTCCACTGATACCTTCGTCAACAAATACCCTGAATTCCATGCCTTCAGACTTGGCAAACTCAATCCCATACTTTTTCTGTACTGCAATGGAAACGTCTTTGCCTTCCTCTTTGTGCTTGCTTATCCTGCAATAAATTCCAACCATCTTATATATAATTGTGCAAATATAATAATAAAGGTAATTCCGTTAATTAATGTTGCTAAAATGAAGGCAAGAATTCTCCTTTTAATGTTATATTCGTGATTACAAAAACTAATTATGTCTGAAGAACAAAAACGACAACTAAACCAGCAACTCTGGAATATAGCCAACACCCTGCGTGGCAAAATGGATGCTGATGAATTCCGTGATTACATTCTCGGCTTCATTTTTTACAAATATCTGTCGGGAAAAATGGAATTGTATGCCAACGACATCCTGAAGGAAGACAAAATAAAATATCTGGCGATACCTGAAGACACCAAGCAGGGAAAGGATACTGAGAAGGATTATGGATTTTGTTGAAACGTTTATTAATGGAATATCTGGCTGATACGATACATATGTAAAGCGTTACATTAAGTAATGTGTTTTATATATTTATTAATCAATGATATATGAAATATGTAGTATTGTACAAACAGTGACCTAATTTAAGCCAGAAATGCGACCGTAATTAGTAATGTAGTATCAAAATATTAGTTTACATAACTCTCACATAATATTGCATATCAGTCTGTTAGCATGGGTTAAGGTCGCATTATCGATGAAGTTACGGTCAATAATATGGTAATGAACCATTGTTGGGATTGTATTGGTTGAGTAGTTGAAGAAAGAAAATGATTACATGTATGATACAGAAAATAAGGTCATGGTAAAGCATTTATTACGGTCAATAATATACTAACGATATTGGTGCAAATGGTGAATAACAAAACAAACAGGAAGGAATATCAGAAAGGAGAATATCTGCCTGAAAAACTTGTACAGAAGTTACAGGATGTGATTTTCAGTAATCCCAGACTTTCGTATCCCAGTAAGAACAATTTTCTGCAATGTGTTTCCATCATATTCTTTCATCAGGTGACTCAGGGCAATGGTTTGAATTATTATGCTTCACTGGGTCGTAATTATTGGCATAAAATATATGGTGGCAACTATCACGATAGAGTTATTTCACCGTTAATGGAAGCAGGTATTATCGAGAGTATAGATTTTGGTTTCCGTACAATTCCTGATAAAACACAACAATCCAGCATTGTCACAAAAAAAGGTGATGTAAGTACAAGATACCGCATAAATCCTGACCTATTAAGTGAAAATTATTCTTTTATTCCATACATAGAAAAACGAAGGGTTTTCACGGCACTGGAACGAATGCTGTTTGATAATCAGGAGTTACAGATACCTGAAATTCCTGACTTAAATTTCCGCATTAGCATCGATATTGGTAAAGCGGGGAAATGGGTAGAAAACAACGCAGAACAGATATGTAACGAATTGCTGAGGCGGGAATACATCAACTCATTGCCTGATGGTCTCCAAATCGAATGTCACGAGTATCTGGACAGAGGGTCATTTAACGTTAAATATTGCACTGTTAGATGGGCGAAGTTTATTGCTGAATCCCGTGGAAAAGAATTGTTTTATTTCAACAATTCGTTTTACATAGCCAATGTTGATGAATTCCTTCAGTACCGCATACCAGCACTAATTTACCATTACAAGCATCAAATATCGCAGGTCGCAACACAACCGATTGAAGAAAAGCAAAGTCCAGTCACTCTACGTATTTATAGCCACCTGACGAATTTCCCCAGCCGAATATTACAGTTCATCTATATCAACAATATAACGGTTGTACAACTCGATTTACGCACATCGCAGTTTTTGATATTTGCCAACCTGCTGAATGTTTACATAAAATGTGGTGAGCAGCATTTGTTGTCGTTGTTCAAACAAAACAGGAACAAAACATACCTGAAACGGCTGATAAAGGTACTCAAGCAGCATCAGGAGCAATTACCTACGGTTGGGATTGAAATAACCGATAGAAATTCAGGTGAACACGGGTTAAGTGATGTAACGAAATTTATGCGTGATGTGTTCTATCGTGATTTCTATGATGTTGTTGCTCATGAACTCGGCATGAAGGAGCGGTTGCTGGCAAAGTATGCATTGTTTAAATTATTATTCAAGAAGACAAACCGTCCAGACGCATTACTACATAAACTCTCACAACTTTATCCAATCGTGGTGAATATCATTGCTGAGTTTAAAAAGCCTGATAAATCAAAGACCACTGACAAAACCGATGACAACCGTGAAAGTAATTTCTCTGTATTCTTGCAGTGCATTGAGGCAGAGATTTTTGTCGATAATATATTAAAGAAACTGCGGGAAAATAATGTTCTGTGCTTCACAAGACACGATTCAGTTGTAGTGGCTGATGGTCATCATGATGATGCAGAAATGATTGCGAAAGATGTGTTTCGACAGTTTGGATTCAAATACAACCACAAAGTTGAAGACAAGTTCTGGGAAGCAGTTGATTTTGATGAATTGGAAGACAGCACATACATGCAATGGTTGACAGATGAAGATATTTTAACTACGAACTTCGATATAGAAGATGGATTTGATGAACAACCCATAAATGTAATTTTCGAAATGGATGAATATGAAATAGAAATTTGTCAACGGCTTCGGGACATCGGAATGCAGGATGATTATTTTGAGCATGTGGATGCCGAATATCTGGAAGATATATCGAATTTGCCGTGGTTAAACCAGTATGAACGTAATATCCTGCATGATGATGTGATAAATTTGTGGAATGGTTATAGTTTCTTACAGGATAAGACAAACCAATTGTTGCGTAATCTGGCAGAAAGAATAACACAGATGCGTTTACCAAATGATTGATTTTTAATGTTATCACTCCATACCTTCAAAGAATTGCGATACGGTCAGGCAAGTTGCATCAATGCATTTTAACAGTGTCAGGATATTGTATAAACCCATTTTTTCAAGGTGGTAGAGACTGTTAGGATGGATGCCAGCCAACTGACTGAATTCTCGCTGGGTCAGTCCTTCATTTAATCGCCAGTTCTTTATGAACAAACTGATTTCTTAAACACGTTTTAGTTGATAGTCAGGTAACTCTTTTTCGGGCATTCTGGAACATCATCATTTAATATAAATACTGCCACACTCAGATATGAATTCTGATGTACCATAATTGTTAATCGATGTTCCCAGAGCGCAGATTATTTGACTTTATTGTTCCGATTTTTTCGAGGAAACATTGCCAAAATGTTGTTAAAAACGCTAAAACAACACCAATTCCGAGTGTATTATGAAGAAAATTTCGGAAATGTACCCCCCGCAGGGAGATTTCTTACTGTTCTAACGATTTAAAAAAATCAAAAACGGACATCTTATGGTAGGAAAGTATGCGGAGCAATGTCTGGAATTGGAAATTTGTTTTACCGAGTTCGATTAAATTAACGGTGTTCCTATCGAGACCGATTTCTTTTGCCAATTTTTCGTAACTAATATTTTTCTGCTTTCGCAGTTCTCGAATCTTCTCCCCGATACTTACCATCAGTTCATTGTCATCAGGGTCAATTTGAGCAGTTTTCATGTCAAATATTTTCATCAAAGGTAATAAATGCTGCCCATTATATTAGGGATTTCCAGAATTATCATATCTTTGCCCATTATAATAGGCAATGATGAAACATCAAAACAAACGCATTATTCATATAATCACTCATCCAGTCGATGATGATTTCGATATCGCATATATGATATTGATGTTTATGGAAGGAAATGAGATTGTTGAAGTGGCACATGTAGAGTTGAAAAAGAACTTCATGCCGTTTGATAATCTCTATACAAGTTTTTACGCCTGTTCATCAAATTAACCCATGCAAAACAAGAAAATGCACTGTTCAAAAAACCCTCGGAAAAATGCAGGTCGGAAATGCCCGAAAAATGGACAATCCAGAAACCGATTTTGACTGTCGAAAAAACATCCGTTTAATGAACACCAAAATTAAAGATTATGAGAATTGGCGTCTATAGCAGAATTTCAAAAGAGTCCAGCGATAATATGAACCAATTATTAATCCTTCGGGATTACTGCCAGAAGATGGATTACCATATCTATGATGAATACGTGGATACTGTCTCTGGCGGTTCACCTATTCGACCAGAATTTAATCGAATGATGGAAGATGCATCAAAAAGGAAATTTGATATGTTATTGTTCTTTGCTCTTGACCGTTTAACAAGAGAAGGGACACGCAAAACCATCCAATACCTTCAGATGCTCGATGATTACGGGATTAGTTATAAATCATATTCAGAGCAATATCTCGACAGTTCTGGCATTTTCAAGGATGTGATTATCAGCCTATTGTCAAGTCTTGCTCTTCAGGAGAGGGTTCGTACCTCTGAGCGTGTTCTCGCAGGTTTAGCGAGGGCACGTCAATCCAATCGGATAGGTGGACGCCCTCGTCTGGATGAAAATAAAATTGAAAAAATCAGGCAAATGAAAAAGGCAGGTAAAACAATCATGGATATTTCCAGAACATTGAAAATCAGCAGAGGGAGTGTTTATCAATATTTATAATAGAACAATTAAATTGGTAATCACTTTAACGTCAATTATCTCGGCAATTAAACCACTATTTTTACTCGTTTCGAAAAACGTGTAGAGGTACAAGCGGTTATCATGATATTGACCAATGGTTTGGTTTTTAGAAATGTATTGAAGATGGAATTATATTATCCACTTCTTTTTAATAAAGAATAAACTTGAGTAAAATAACATAAAGCAAAACATTAACACTAATGTTAAATCCAAGACTATGGATAATGTATTATTCCCTGTTATTGAATACTTTAGAATATCAACTCCGTATGTGACAGGTAACAAATAAGATAAAGGTCGGATAAAAACTGGTAATGTAGCAATTGGAATAAATAATCCGCATAAAAAAATCATCGGAAAGCGGAAAAAGTTCGAATAGGTTTGCGCTTCAAAAACTTCTTTTGCAGATACAGAAATAAATAATCCAAGTAGGGTTGAAATTATTGATAATAAAATTATTCCGATTATGAGAACTGTCCAGTTTGCAACAACAGCCTTAAAATAAAGAACAGAAAACAATACTGGAATAATGCTATTGAAAATCCCGAATAAAATTGCTCCTGTGATTTTTGCCACAATCAGCAATTCCATTCTTAGTGGTGCTAATAATAATCGCTCAAAGGAACGTGATTTCCTTTCAAATGTTATGGTTACAGACAGCATGGAAGTTGTGCCAAACAGAATGGACATTGCTACTATACCGCTAAAAACTTCTTCGATATGGAATGCTGATTTTGTTTTTACAAACATCATAAGCATCCATGCAAATGGGAAGATGATACCCCAACTGATATTCGGGGGTTTCAGATAATAATTTTTCATGTCCTTCAGAAGGATGTTCCAAAATGCGATATTCTGTTTCATTTTTTTTCTTTGTCTTTCTTCATCAAGTCAATTTCTATACCCGTCAATTTCACGAAAGCGTCTTCCAATGATGGTCTGTGCAATCGTGCTTCAATAATGAAAATATTTTGCAACGATAAAAATTGCACAATGGGTGATATATCAATGGGTTTAAGGCTTATAATTTTAATTGTATTATCGTTTTTAAAATGACAGGTTATGTAAGTGAACTTTTCATTTAATTTTGCTGATAATTGCTCTTTATCGCTTACATTTTCATCAAAAACAACTTCTATTATATTTTCATCTTTTGACTCGTTAATTAAATTGTTAACCGAATCAATCTTTATAATTTTACCCCTGTTTAGAAAAGCAATCCTGTCGCAAAGTCGTTCTGCTTCCTCGATATAATGAGTTGTCAGAAAGACTGTTGTTCCTTTTTGGTTTAATTTTCTAATCAAATCCCTTATTTGTCTGGCACTTGCAACATCAATTCCAGAAGTAGGTTCATCTAAATATAAAATCTGTGGATTATGTATCAGGGCAGCAGCAATGGTCAGTTTTCGTTTCATGCCTTTCGAATAAGCCTTGAATTTTTTATTTGCTGCTTCATTTAATTGAAAGGTATTGAGTAAATCTTTTGCTTTTTTCTCTCTGTCGCTTTTTGAAAGACCATATAGCGAACCGCAGAAACATAGATTATCATATCCACTCATTTCATCATACAGGTTGCTTTCATCAGCAACAATACCAATTATTTCCTGTGCTTTTTTAATGCTTCTGGTCAAATCAACACCATCATAATATACTTTCCCCGAAGAAATTTTTGCCATTCCGATAAGCAAATTGATGGTAGTAGTTTTACCTGCACCGTTGGGACCTAAAAGTCCAAATACTTCACCTTTCTCTACCCAAAATGAAATATCATTAACTGCTGTGAAGTCGCCATAATTCTTTATCAGGTTTTTTGCTTCTATAATTTTTTCTCTCATCCATCTGATAATTAATGAAAGTTTAATTATCTTTTAGTAAATCACGCATTTCGTCATATTCAGTAACTGAAATATCGCCCTTCGCAAGTCTTAGTTTGGCAGTTTCGATATAATCATTTTCATCCTGTTCAATTCTTTCAAGAATTTCATTGTACGTTTCTTTATTAATTTCTCCTTTCGATAAACGTTCTTTAATGAAATGTAAAGAGTCTGTAATTTCATCATTACCTTTACTATAAGGCTTTGAAAAAATACGATAGATTACAATTCCCAGTAATATCACAATAATAATCAACAGCACAATCAAGAGCGGTGAAGAATTATTATTATACATCTGGTGACTTCTTTGACTACTACCAAAGAATAATGCCGTTGGTAATAAAAAGGAAAATAAAAGAGACAAATGCATTTTCATAATACTTAATTTTTATGGATTTATATTGTGTATAATTAAAAATGTAAATTACGCATTTTTCAAGGATAGTAAATTTACAGAGTATAATTATATAAGTGAACTAAGGTGATTTGAACCCAAATCTCTAAATCTTTGTTAGGTAAAATGACTTTTTAAACCAAAATGCCACATTAACAAGACCTATCATTACTGGAACTTCCACAAGGGGACCGATTACGGCTGCAAATGCTTCCCCAGAATTTATTCCAAATACAGCAATTGCCACTGCAATTGCCAATTCAAAATTGTTACTGGCTGCAGTAAAGGACAGGGTTGTGGATTGCTCATAATTTGCTCCAACTCTCTTGCTCATAAAGAATGAAACAATAAACATTACCACAAAATAGATAACCAGTGGTACTGCAATACGAACCACATCCAAGGGGATTTTTATGATATATTCTCCTTTTAATGAGAACATCACAATGATTGTAAATAGAAGCGCAATCAGGGTCAATGGACTTATTTTGGGTATGAACTTGGTATTATACCAGTTTTTATCCTTTACCCGAATTAAGATAAATCTGGTAAAGAATCCTGCGATAAATGGAATACCCAGATAAATGAATACGCTCTTTGCTATCTGACCAATGGTTATCTGTGCAACTGTTTCGTTTGTCGGAAGTCCGAACCATGCAGGTAGTATCGCAATGAACAGGTAAGCATACACCGAGAAGAACAAGACCTGAAAAATAGAGTTAAATGCAACCAATCCTGCAGCATATTCATTGTCACCTTTCGCCAGTTCATTCCATACAATTACCATCGCAATGCATCGTGCCAGACCAATAAGGATTAATCCGTACATATAGTCGACATTGAAGCGAAGGAAAATAATTGCCAAAACGAACATTAAAACAGGACCGATTATCCAGTTTTGTACCAATGACAAACCGAGAACCTTCGTATTTCGGAATACATCACCCAATTCCTCATATTTCACCTTGGCAAGTGGTGGGTACATCATTACGATTAACCCTATCGCAATTGGAATGTTCGTTGTTCCCGATGAGAGACTATTCCAGAATTTTGCAATATTCGGACTTAACCACCCAGCAAATACACCAATGAACATTGCAAGGAATATCCAGAGAGTAAGGTAACGGTCAAGAAACTTTAAGCGTTTTGTTGATGGCATACTCGTGAAAGTTTATTGTTTGAAACCTGAAACAGTAATGCTGTAGATGCCAACTTTACCGTTTTTGAACAACTCGAAATCATCACAGGACAGGTATTTCAGCAGGAGTTCATCAGGAAGCGATATTTCTTTTTGTTTATGCATCTGGATATTCTGGAAACCATTCTGCTGAATTATTGCAAGGTATTCGTCCAGTTCAATTGCTCCTGAAACACATCCAACATACATTTCAGCATCTTTGCGAAGTTTATCTGGTAAATAACCTTTTATCACCACATCAGAAACACAGAAATGTCCATCAGGTTTTAATACCCGAAATATTTCAGAGAATGCCTTGCTCTTATCAGGTACGAGATTCAGAACGCAGTTTGAAAGCACAACATCATAATTGTTGCTTGGCACAGGCATATCTTCAATGTCACCCTTTAAGAAGAAGACATTTGTATAGCCGAGTTTTTTGAGGTATATTGTTGCTTTTTCAATCATTTCATCAGTGAAATCGATTCCAGTAACCTTCCCAGTTTCACCGACAAGAGCATGAGCAACAAAACAGTCATTCCCTGCTCCGCTTCCAAGGTCAAGCACAGAATCGCCTTTTCTTATTCCAGCATACTGAGTCGGGATTCCACAGCCAAGGTTCAGGTCGGCATCTGGATTATATCCATCAAGTTTTTCATAACTCTCGCTGAAGACTGTATAATCAACTGATGAACAACAGTCAGATGACTGGCAACAACAGGAAGTCTGGTTCTGCAGGTCTGACCCTCTGGCTATTTCTCCATACATGTCTTTAACAACCCGTTTAATATCTTCTGAATTCATAGTTCTGGTTTTATCTGCTTGTTATATAATTCACGGAATTTGTCTTTTATTTCGTCTCGTACCCTTCGGAATTCGCTCCAAACAAATTCATCACTACCAGTAACTTTTGACGGGTCTTCAAATCCTATATGGAGTCGGTGCGTCACTTTACCAAGAAATACTGGACATGTCTCGTTAGCATCATCACAGACGGTAATAACATAATCCCAGACCTCACCAATATATTTTTCAACTGATACAGGTTTGTGGGAACTGATATCAATGCCAACCTCTTTCATGACAACAACGGCTTTCTCATTAATTACAGAAGCAGGATGAGTTCCTGCAGAACATACAATCAAATTTTTATCAAAAGATTGAAGGAAACCGTGTGCCATCTGGCTACGACAACTATTTCCTGTGCATAGTATTAATATTTTCATATTTTCTCTTATTGTGGTTTTATTTTCTGATATAAACCGTTTAAGCAGGTCTTGTAATACTCCCTGATGGTGTTTTCATGTTCAGCCATTGGTTTCACGGGCACGAGGTCAACAACTTTATCATAATTCAGTCCAGAATTAAAAAGTGTCTCGGTTGTTCCCCAGAGCATTGATGAAATTGTTTCATTTGCTTCACTCTCAGACAAACCATATGAAAGTCCAAGTTCTTTAAGTTGCTGCAACTGATACCAGAAATAGGTGTGTCCCATAGCACTTACCATAGCATATGCCTCAATCTGTTTCTCTGGTACGACAGGAACTTTGCCGAGTTTTACAAAGACTTCAAGAAACTCATTAATAACACTTTTTTCTACGGACTGAGCAAAGAAAACTGGATTGTACCCCTTATTCACATAAGAACCTGCATTCGGATTCATGCGTGCAATATTTGGCACATCAGGAAGCACAGATTTAATTTTGTCAACGGTAATTTTTGGTGCTAACGATATCACCAGAGCATCCTTTTTAATAGAATTCTTAATTGCAGTTACCGTTTCCATCAACATAGGCGGATGAAGTGCGATGAAAACCCAATCTGACGATGCAGCCTTGGATGAGTCAGTGCCTGAAGTTTCGATTTGAGGGTAATCAGCCTTCAGGGCATTCAGTACAGTTTCATTAGTTTCGTAGACAAAAATTTTTCCAAACGAAACATTGGCATTTTTAAATCCGTTGAGCAGGATTCGGGTAATGCGTCCACCACCAATAAAACCGATTGATTTTGATTTCATGATTTTAAATTGTCTGGTTATTAAATGATTTCGGCTTTTATTCCTTCATTAATTTGTAATGGATATCTGAAAAAACACGATGCCCTGCCGATTCGGTATGGCAAGAGTTACAACTCATTTTGGTGGCAGTATTGTTTACCTTACCTGTACTACCGTGACATGTTGTACAGGAGTTTACAGTTTCATTGGGATAAACATTGGTTATGTATGTATCGGTATATATTTCATTAAGCGATTCGGTAACTTTTATTACTACATCGCTGGTCATTCTCCTGCATCTTTCTTTCCGTTCATTACTATTAACTTTAAATCCTGAAACTTTACACCAATTTGTATTTGCTGCGTGACACAAAATTGATTGTGAAATACTCTGGACTGGAATATAGTCATAAGAAGAACTTTGCGGTTGGAATTTCGGCAAAGGTTCTTTTTCATACCATTGAAAAACATCGGATATCATTTTATCCCGAACGCTGCTATCACTTACAAGTAAACCAATAAGTGCTGCTGACCCATTTAATGCACCACAAATCGAGCCATAACCGCCTACACCACCATGCCCGTATTTAAATAAATGAATGGGAAAGGACTTAAACGGTTCGCCTATTTTTTCGGCTAATTGAGAAATTATACTCTTTACTGTTGCATACATACAACTTCCCTCAGTATAATATTTATAAGCCAACTCGGCAATAACGGCTGGGTCAAGGTGGGAGTATTTCCAGTCATCTTCCCCCTGATTATGTTGTAGTTTGTGTGGCTCGTTATCAAACATTATTTCAGGTTTGAATGCATTGGTTAATGTAAGCAGTCCTGCTCCACCACCTGCAATTACACCTGCTGCTATTGTCATTGCTTTGCGTCTATTCATTGCATTTTAAATTAATACCGTGTTTTATTTTGAAGTTATTTTGTTAGAGGAAAACCAAATAATTAAAAATAAATCCCACTAATACGATTCCAACTGCCATTATACCTGCAAATGTCAGTATGAACTGGATTTTTAATACTTTTTTCAGGATAATCATTTCTGGAAGCGAAAGTCCGATTACAGCCATCATAAATGCCAGTGCAGTTCCAAGTGATGCACCTTTTTCAATCAGCACCGAGACTATCGGGATGATTCCAGCAGCATTTGAATACAATGGAACACCAATAATAACTGATAATGGTACGCTATACCAAGCCGATTTTCCCATCAATGAAGCCATGAAATCTTCTGGGACATATCCATGTGCTCCCGCTCCTACAGCAATACCAATAACCACATAAATCCAGACTTTGCCAACTATTTCTTTGACTGCATTATAGCCATACTGGATGCGGTCTTTAAATTTCAGTTTTTCACTTTCTGAATCAGAGTTACCGAATTGGGACTGGTAAACCCAATCCTGAACCCAGTGTCGAAGGTTTAATTTGCCGATAACCCAGCCAGCAATTATTGCAATAACCAGTCCCGATACAACATATATTGCTGCAGTTTTCCAACCGAACATACTAAAAAGGAGTACTATTGCAACTTCGTTAATCATAGGGGAAGCGATGAGAAATGAAAAAGTAACACCAATAGGTATTCCTGCTTCCACGAATCCAAGAAATAGCGGAATGGCAGAACAGGAACAAAATGGCGTGACAATACCAAGCATTGATGCCAGAACATTTCCTGTAAAAAGAGATTTCCCTTCGAGTGCTTTTCGTGTTTTCTCTGGTGAAAAATATGAACGGACAATTCCAACCAGAAAAATAATCAATGTCAACAGTAACAAAACCTTCGGAACTTCAAAAACGAAAAATCTCAATGCCTCTGTAAAGTGATTACCTACAGTCATGCCCAATGCATCATCAATAAACCAGTCGGTTACAGGTTTGAGAAAATTATAAATTAAAAACCATACTGGTAGTAAAACCAATGGTATGACACTCTTCTTATTCACATTGACTAATAGCCTCATATGGAAATTTCCATTAGTATTTTGATAAGACCTGTAGAATTTCTGCTTCAGATGGAACAAGTCCTTTTATTTCAACTTTTTCATTCACAACCAATGCAGGAGTAGCCATAATATGATATTTCATGATTTCAGTAATATCTTCCACCTTATTAATAGTGGCTTGAATTCCATTTTTTTCAACTACTTCACGGGTCAATCTCTCCATCGATTTGCATTTTGCACATCCAGTGCCCAGAATTTTAATTTCCATACTGTTTTATTTTAATCATTTCGGACATTCCCGAAACATATAGTTAAATTTTTTTACTTTTTGAAGAATTTAGCGAACATAAGTCTTGCTTCTTCCCAGTTCTCAGGGTTGATGCAGTACCGTATATATGGCGGATTTATTTCACCCTGAATCAGTCCTGCATTTTTCAGTTCTTTCAGGTGTTCAGAAAGTGTTGAGCGTGCAATCGGAAGTATTTCTGCCATATCCCCGCTATAACAGCATTTATTGAGATTATTTGCCAGATATTCAAGGATAAAAACACGTGTAGGATTAGAAAGTGCTTTCCCATATCTTGCTATCTTCTTCTGATTATCAGTTATTGGTTTCTCCTTCTTAATCATAGTTGATTCATTTCGGGAATTTCCGAAACAAAAATATGAAATTATATTTATTATCCTATGAAAAACGACAAAATTCCACTTCGACACAGAATCCCTTTAATTTTGTTATGAAATTTGTTAAGATTATTGTAATATTAAATTCAATATTCAAATAACAGGCAGTGAATCAAGAAATTGAAATAAAAAATAAACTTGATGAAGGACTAACGTTCAAAATATCTCGATTCAAAGAGCAGATAAAAAGAACCAGACCCCACAAACATGATGATTATTTTGAACTGATTTTCCTGAGTGAAGGGGAAGGGTTTCATTGTATTGAATCAGAAAAATATATGGTTGATGTACCAGATTTTTATTTTCTAAGACCAAGTCAACTTCATTATTGGCAATTTACATCTGTTCCCAGAGGGTACGTTATTCTTATCAACGAAGGGGAATTTAATCCAATCCGTGAGATAGACTTGTTAGAACTTTTACAAAAATTTCATGATATTCAAAGACTTCGGCTTAAATCAGAAGAATTCCCTGATTTTTTCTTAAACGCCATACATAAAGAATTTGTCAGTAATTCAAAATATGCCAGAGAAATCATTCATGGCTTATTAAAAGCACTGCTGGGTAAGTTATTACAATTAACTGACGGAAAAAGTAATAATAACATTTTACTCCAGTCGATTTACGATAAATTTCAGACACTGCTTATTAAAGAATGCCCTCGTCTTCATAAAGTGTATGAGTATGCAGACTTGTTAAATATTACACCCCATGCACTAAATTCAATTTGCAAGAAACATACCAGCAAAAACGCAAGTGAAATTATTATATCACAGGTTATTATTGAAGCAAAGAGATATATTTTGCATACCGACAACACAATAAATGAAATTGCTGAAATTCTATATTTCACTGACACATCCAACTTTGTCAAATTTTTCAAAAAACATGAGGGAGTAACCCCCATTAAATTCAGGGAGAAGTATTTCCAATAATACCATATTATCAACATTTCTTACCATGCCTTTCAGATTATTGCTTTCTATTTTTGTCTGAAAAGCATTAAGATGGAGATTATAATAATTTGTCTTGCAGCATTTTTTACCGCTATACTTACTTTTTTCTCAGGTTTCGGACTTGGCACAATCTTGACACCTGTTTTTGCTATCTTTTTTCCGATTGATATTGCAATTGCATTAACAGGAGTTGTGCATTTTTCAAATAATCTGTTTAAAATATTTCTGGTAGGTAAAAGTACAGATAAGGCTGTATTATTAAGATTTGGTATTCCAGCAATCTTGGCTTCATTTGCTGGTGCTTGGGTTCTTATCAGGATAACTGTTTTGCCATCAATCTTCCAATACCAGTTATTTGGTAATGAATATAATATTACTCCAGTTAAATTAATTATCGCATTACTACTAATCATTTTTTCGATTCTCGAAATTGCTCCTTCAGTTCAAAGGATACAATTTGATAGAAACAAACTGCCGATAGGTGGACTTTTAAGCGGTTTTTTTGGTGGTTTAACGGGTATTCAAGGCGCAATACGAAGCGCATTCCTTATTAAGAGCGGACTAACAAAAGATGCATATATTGCTACAGGAGTTGTAATTGCATGTCTTGTGGACTTTACACGTCTTTCCGTATATGCTTCCAGATTCACATCATCGAACCTGCATGAAAATCTTATATTACTTATCTCAGCCACTGTCGCAGCAATTGCAGGTGCTTATGTCGGGAGTAAATTATTAAAGAAAATCACTCTGCGATTCATCCAGATAATTGTAGCAGTGATGCTCATTGTCATTTCATTAGCCTTGGGTGCAGGAATTATTTAATAACCATGAATATGATGACATTTAGAAATGCAATTATTGCCCTGTTGCATACAGCCGATAATCACAGGTCAATTATTCCAAGGGTAATCGTTGGTCTGGTCTTTATTTCCGAAGGAATTCAGAAATTCCTGTTCCCTGAATTGGTAGGTGCGGGCAGGTTTGAGAAGATTGGTTTTTCAAATCCCGAATTCTTGTCTCTTTTTGTCGCATCCTTCGAAATATTTTGCGGATTATTGGTTTTAGTAGGCTTCGTGGTACGATTAACCTCCATTCCACTTCTGATTATAATGATTACTGCCATAATCTCAACCAAAATACCAATTCTATTGGAAAAAGGATTCTGGTCAATGGCTCATGAGTCCCGAACTGACTTCGCTATGTTTCTTTTGATTGTTTACATGATGATATATGGGGCAGGCAAATGGTCTTTTGATAAACTATTCTTAAAATATAAATCCTGAAATTAAAATGCTTTCATTTTTAAATAAACGTTTGGATAGGTGGTACTTACCTGTTACCCTGAAGTATGTCTCCCTCTTGGCATACATTGCATTAATAATTACAGGATTTATGGCATATTCAGCAGATGCTGAATTTTTAAAGCACCTTCGAAATACAAACATTGGGAATTTAATTGTCTGGTCATACTGGTGGCCCGCCATTATATTGCTTGCAATTTTCTTTGGTCGTATATGGTGCATGGTCTGCCCTGTAGAGGTTATTACAACTTTCTTTGCCAAGATAGGCTTAAAAAGAAAGCGACCACAATGGTTGCTTTCAGGCTGGGCAATAACAATCTTCTATTTAATAATTCTTCTCGTTGGTATTCAGGGATTTTCAATTCACCGTAATCCCTTCTTCATGTCCATATACTTATTAGTGATAGTTGGAGTCTCAATTTTAATAGGTGCTGTTTATGAAAAGAATACATTTTGTCGTTATGTATGCCCTGTTGGTTATTTATTAGGATTATACTCCCGTCTTTCATTCATCGGCTGGCGTGTTAAAAACAAGAATGTCTGTGATACATGTAAGGATAAGTCCTGTATCCATAAAAAATATCAATATAATTTAAACTTCAAGAGTTGCGGAGTCGATTTATATCCAGCCAATATCACAGATAATTCAGATTGTATTTTATGTGCTGGATGTCTGAAAGCATGTGGTAAATACCAGTCGATAAAGGTTGTTGAAAGACCTAATCCACAATTAACCTATATCGGGTTTGCACAAGACCTGTTTAGATTAAAACCATTGAAAATAGCAGAAATGGTATTTGTGATGGTTGTTTCAGGATTTGTAATCTCTGAAATCTGGTCAGAGTGGTCAATAACTGATAAGATTCTCGGCATAGTACCAAGTGCTGTCAACAAGTTCATTTCAGTAAGAACCACTACTGGTGCTGGTTTTGTTGAAGGAATTATCATTTTCCTGTTATTGCCAGTTATTCTTTGGATTCTACCATTTACCGTTGCCAGATTATCGGGTGCGTCATTGAAAATAAAAGATTACCTGTTAAATTATGGAATCTCATTTATCCCGATTATTGCTGCTGCTCATCTGAATAAAGCCATCCTGAAAACAACATCACGACTCCCATACTTTGAACATCTGTTTGAAGATATTTCAGGTATGACAACAGCGCAAAAAATAATTGACGGGCAAATTAAATTGCTGCAGAATCCTGTCTGGATGAATATATCCATTTCAATAATGTTAACTTTGGTGATGTTAGCAGGAATATGGTTAAGTATCAAAGTAGTACAATTACTGAATGCAAAGACAGAATTTAAAAAATCATCAAAAATCTTTTTCCTCATACCATTTATTTACGGAAGTATTTTTCTTCTTATGATTTTATTCTGGAGATGGTTTTAATTTAGTTTATCTGATAGTTTTAAAAAGATGACACAGAAAATCCTGATTCTCATTAATGATGCTCCTTACGGAACAGAAAAAGCGTATAATGCTCTGCGACTGGCAATGCAACTTGGTAAAGACCATCCAGACACAGAAATTCGTGTATTTTTAATGGCAGATGCTGCCTTTTGTGCCCTCGCTGGTCAGAACACACCCAATGGATATTATAATATCGAAAGAATGTTAAAAGCAGTACTTGCAAAAGGCGGTAAAGTTAAAATATGCGGTGGTTGTTCGGAAGCCAGAGGAATTAAGAATTTACCACTGATAGAAGGTACAGAAATGAGTACTATGGCTGAACTAACGCAATGGGTTGTTGACAGTGACAAGGTAATTACATTTTAGAATTGGTTCAGAATCCCTTTGACATATATACTGAGGAATACGAAAAGTGGTTTGAAGAAAATAAAACCACTTTTCAATCTGAAATTCTTGCAATCAGGCAGGTGATGCCAGTGGGGAAGAAGGGTATTGAAATTGGCATCGGTAGCGGAATTTTTGCCGAACAATTGGGTATTAATTTCGGGATTGACCCATCAGAAAGTATGCTGGCTTTGGCAAGAAAGCGAAATTTAAATGTTGTCAAGGGTTTTGCTGAAAATCTTCCATTCCCTGATGGCAGTTTTGATTTTGCTGCATTCATTACCTCCATCTGTTTTATTGAACATCCAGAGAAAGCCATAAGTGAAGCGTACAGGATTATCAAAACAGGCGGTAAGATTATTATTGCATTTATTGACAGGAACAGTAACTTAGGACAAAACCTCATTAAGGACAAAGAGGGTAGTAAGTTTTACAGAGTCGCTACATTTTATTCAGTTCCAGAGGTTATAAAAATGCTTGAAGTTGCTGGATTTACGATTTCTGATATTGTCCAGACATTAACAAATATTAATGCCCTTGGGGTAGAGCAACCATTGAAAGGTTTCGGCAAAGGTAGTTTTGTGGTTATAAGTGCTGAGAAACAGGAAATGGCATATACAGATTGACTCAATAATTAATTTGGTTGGTCTTAGATATGTTTAACACTACTTGTCAGATTTTCAAAATCTGCCAGACTCCATAACCACCAATCGCCTGTATATTCCATATTCCATGACAGAGTGTAAGTTCTGTTGGTTAAGAGTTCCTGCACATCGAGAAAAACAATGCCATCCTTTTCATGAAAATCAATCAAACGTATTGCTGCGGTGTAATCTCCCACTACTTTCTTTTCAAGCAGCATGTATGGCATCTTACGGATAAGCATCTTCTTTTTAGTCAGAATGAAAGGCAGTTCAATCATTAATGAATCTGGCGGGAAGTACTGCAAAACTTTTCTTCCTGAACAGTTTATGTAGTCATTTTCTTTCATGTAAGTTCATTTTCAAGTTCACGAAGTTCATTATCATTATAGGTGGATGCAATTTCTGAATACACCATGTCTTCAATGTCTTTCCAGTTTATTAAAAATACATCAGGATGCTTATTATTTATGTCCAGACTGTATTCAGCGATATTTCCAGTTACAGGATTTGTGAATGATAATAAAATAAATCCGTGTTGGTAATCAAGACTGTCCAAACGGTATAAGCCGAAGCCAACCTGATTTACGACCAAGTACATCTGACCAAAATCCATCTTGGAATTTTTATGTCGATTCATGATGAATTGAAGGTGCTTATATTTATCTGGGTTTAATTCCATGTCAATGATGAGTTCTTCAAGTGTTGCTGGGTATAAATTTCCATTAGTTTGTTGTTTTGTCTTCATAATGTTGATAGTATAATGTACATGTGACCCACCCCCACCGTAACCCCCGCTAAGGGGCATCCCCCACGGTAGTGTCAATATAAGCCGCTGGTGGGGCGGGTGTTTGTTCGTTCTTATTTATAATAAATACAGGAAAAAGTGAATTCTGGTCAGAATCCAGAACAGTTTGAAACAGAAAGGATTAAAAATTCTGGAAAAATATTTTTCAATACTGCAAAATCGAACTCAAATTTTTTTATAAAAAATTATAAAATATTGTAAAAGAGTATATTATATGATTATAAAATCTTTTGAAACACCTAATCCGAACAAAGCGAAATCATACTTTACAGGGTCAATACGGTCAAATTGACGGAGAATACCATCCAGTTCTTGCACTGCTTTTGCATCATTCTGCTTTCGACATAGCAAACCAAGTTTGCGTGCAACGTTCCCTGAATGGACATCAAGCGGACATGATAGAATGGATTGCGGTATGTTTTTCCAGATACCAAAGTCTACACCTGCATTATCTTTGCGAATCATCCATCTGAGGTACATATTGATTTTTTTCGCAGCAGAACCAGTCATAGGGTCAGGTAGGTGTTTTCGGGTTCTCTCAAGATGTGGTATGTTGAAAAATTCTTTTTTTAATTCATGTATCGCTGGTTGCAGTGATTCATTGGTCTGATATTTCACAAATATCCCTTCCAGTCCATTTTTATGTTTATATAGATGCTTCAGACCTTCAATGAATGTCAGCAGGTCAACTAAATTAAAAGTGCGGTGTACAAAACCGTCCATCTTTTTCAGATGTTGTTCATTGTGGTTGAGAATGAAATCATATGGAGAATCTCCCATGTATGCCAGCATGCGTTTTGCATTTTTTACAATGGAAGTCCGATTACCCCATGAGATTGTTGCAGAAAGAAATCCTGATATTTCAATATCTTCCTTTCTTGTGTACGAATGTGGTATTTGTATAGGGTCGAGTTCAATAAATGTCGGATTGTTGTATTGAGCAACCTTTTCATCAAGAAAATCCTTCAGTTCTTTCAAGTCTTGTCCCATACAATTATCTTTACGCATGGCAAAAATACTAATAATGACAAGGGTTTCCTACGCTACCTTAATTACCCGTCTCAACATGTATTTGAGGTGGATGATCCGGAAAGACAACAAAGGTGTGGATTTTGGCTTATGGGACACAATATCTCCATCAATCTTATCATGTCCGCTCGATGTTCATTCGGGAAAGGTGGCCAGGAAACTAGGCTTATTGAGGCGAAAACAAAACAATGCAAAGGCAGTTGAAGAACTTGACGAAGTTTTAAGAAGTTTCGACTCAGGAGATCCTGTTAAGTATGATTTTGCATTATTTGGATTAGGAGTCTTTGAAAAGTTTTCTGCAACATAATCCTTTAAATTTTATTGGTGACCACTTATTTTCAATCCGAAAAACAATTTTTAAGATCAATGAAATTTTTATATAAGTGCAATATCTAACCATTAGATTATTAACAATATGAGGATTATCAATACCATCTGTCAAAATACATAAAGTTTTATAGAACTTACTTATTTGATATTTTTATAAGGGAATTTGAAATAAAGCTTTAAAGTAATTATATTTGACCGAGATACAGTAATAGTCAATTATGTCAAAAATTAATGCTAAAGAACTGATTATTAATTCAGCAACAAAGTATTTTTCAAAATTCGGTTTCCATAAAACCACTATGGACGAGATTGCCAAGCATATCCATAAGGCAAAAGGGGTATTATATTACTATTTTAAGGGCAAAGAAGAACTTTTTAATGAAGTGCTAAAACAGGAGTTAAATGCAGTTAAAATTGAACTAAAGAAGATTGTTGATGCAAATAATGATTCGCTTATTACACTAAAAGAATACACCCTTACAAGGTTAAAGTTGCTGCATAGAGCAGTAAACTATCATGAAACGCTTAAAGCTGATTTCTTTGAAAAATATCTGTTTGTAAAAGATGTACGGGAAGATTTTGCTTCATTTGAAAGAGACCAATTGACAATAATACTTGAGAGAGGGAAAAAAGAAGGTTTTCTTGATTTTACGAATATAAGTTCAACTATAAATATTTTCATGATGGTCATCAATGGGATTGAAATACCATTATTTCTTCAGGAAAAGTATGCAGAATACGAGAGTACAATTGATGAACTATCATCTATGATTGTCAACAGTTTAAGAACACAAAAAAAATAAACACTCTTTTTTTAATCAAATTTTGAATACAAAACACTTTTGGTTAAAATCTATTTATAATTTTGAACTGACCGCAAAACAGTAATAGTCAATATTTATTATATGGAACAATTTACCTGGAAAATCCTCAAAAACAGATGGATTATTATCGCAAGCGTAATAGTACTTACATTATTCTTCGGTTATCAAGCCAGTTTTTTAAAAATTAATTCAGATATAATTAGTTCCCTGCCTGATGACGACCCGGCGGCATCGCTTTTTAAAAATATAGGCAATGATTTTGGGGGCAATGAAATGGGTATGATTGTTCTTGAATCTGATAATGTATTTAAAAATGATTTGCTCAAACATGTAAAACAAATTACTGACAGTCTGAAAATTACACATGGTGTCTCTACCGTGACAAGTCTGACAAATATCCTCGACATAAAAAGCACTGAAGAAGGTATTGAAATCGGAAAACTTGTTGACGATTATAATCTTCCGGAAAGTCAATCACAGTTAGACAGTCTTAAATCCTATGTTTTCTCAAAAGAGATGTATAAAGGGGCAATAGTGTCAGAAGATGGAACAGCAACTGTTGTTCTATTCACTTTAATCCCTGAAGTTGATAAACAAGCTGTTGCCAAAGGAATCAAAAATAAAATTGAAGCACTGAAATTACCTGAAACAATCTACTTTGGCGGACTTCCTTTTATGATTAACGATGTTTCTGATTTGATAGTATCAGACATAGTATGGCTGTTGCCAATAGTTTTCATTGTAATTGCGCTGATTTTGTACATCAGTTTTAAATCGTTCAGGGGGGTTTTATTACCCCTGCTTACTGCTGGCATTGCGGTTATTTGGACAGTAGGTATTATGGTTACTGCTGGTCATGAACTCACCATAATACTTAATATTGTGCCTATCATATTGCTGGCAGTAGGAAGTGCCTATACAATTCATGTAATCAACAGTCTCAATGTCAACAGGTTAGCTGACTCAAATGAAACAATTGTAAAAGCACTTGTTTATGTGTTAATTCCTGTCTTTCTGGCTGCTGCAACAACTGCCATAGGTTTTGTTTCATTTGTACTTGGGTCATACCTGACAATGATAACTGATTTTGGAATTTTTACTGCAATAGGGGTATTCATTTCCCTTCTTCTTGCAATTTTCTTTGTTCCAGCCTTTATCTCCATCTTTTCAAATAATAATATTAGAGCAAAAGAGGATTTAACTGAAAAGAAAACAGTTTTATCTCATTTTATCCTTCAACCTCTTGCCAAACTGTTATTCAGACATCCGAAGTATATTTTTTCTGTATGGAGTATCTTCCTGATTATAAGTATTGCAGGCATGTTCTATATTAAAACAAGTACTAACATGGCTGAATATTTTAAGAAAGACAATCCTACAAGAATATCAGAAGATTTAATGCAGAAAAAGTTCGGTGGGTCATTTCCTGTTTTTGTAGTTTTTGACGGTGATGTGCAAAGTCCGAAGGTTTTAAAAATGATGATTAAGACTGAACAATTCATGAAGCAAGACCCGAATATCAGCGTAACACAATCAGTTGCAGACCTTATTGAACAAATGAATGATGCCATGCTGGAAGGGGAAAAGATACCTGATGACCGGACAAAAATTGAGCAGTTATGGTTTCTTCTTGATGGACAGGATATCATGCCACAGCTTGTTTCGGAAGATTTGGACAGGGGAATTATCCAATCAAAATTTGCTTCGGTTGAAAACAAGGAAATTGAAGCATTCACAAAGAAAATGCAACAATTTATTGAGGAAAACTCAAATGAAAATTGCAAAATTGAATTAACAGGCATGCCCTCTGTATACGTCAGATTAAATGACAGTCTGATTAAAAGTCAGTTCAGCAGCCTTTTGATTGCACTGGTGCTGGTGGTTTTGATTGTAGGAATGATATTCCGTTCAATTTCAAAGGGAATCTATGCGACCATCCCAATAATTGCAACAATTTTAGTGTTATTCGGTTTCATGGGATTTACGGGAATTCCTCTCGACATTGCCACAGTGCTTGTGGGGAGCATAGCACTTGGAATAGGTATTGATTATTCAATACATTTTATTTCAGGATTCAATTCTCACCTTAAAGAAAACGGAGATGCTGAAAAAGCAATCGAAAAAACATTATTGTCAAGCGGCAAAGCCATAATAATAAATGTTACATCAGTTGCAGCAGGTTTTTTGGTCTTGCTGTTTTCTCAGTTAGTGCCATTGCAGAATTTCGGTTTGCTTGTTGCAATAAGCATGTTTGGTTCAGGTCTTGGCTCTTTGACTCTTTTACCTGTAATACTGATTTTAGCCAACAGGAAACGTAAAATCATTGCAAACTAATTTATTCACTTATAAACATGAAAAAATGAAAGCAATAATTCATTCAGCATTAATAACCATTATGGTTCTGATGGCAGGAATATACCCTGCCAATGCACAGGATGCATCTGCAATTATAAAAAGAATGGATGACGTGATGTATTCCCCGAAAGATATGACAGGAAAAAATAAGATTGTCCTTATTGATAAAGCCGGAAAGGAAGAAGTAAGGGAAGCTACCATCCAACAAAAAGGAAACGATAAACGGATGTTTCGTTTTACAGCGCCGGCATCGCAGGCCGGAATATCTGTATTATCTCTGCCTGATGATGTAATGTATCTGTATCTGCCTGCATTTGGTAAAGAAAGAAGAATTGCAACCAGCGCTAAAAATCAGAATTTTGCCGGTACTGATTTCTCCTATGATGATATGGAATCAAAGCCTTTTTCAGCAAAATACACTCCAAAATTAATTGAAGCCGGAGCAAATGTTTTTACACTGGAACTGACCCCAATGACACAGTCTGATTATTCCAAAATAGTTGTAACCATCAATAAAACGAACTTCTATCCTGAGGCGATGGATTATTACGATAAAGGAAATGCAAAAATAAAATCAGCAAAATACATATTTAACAAAGTAGGAAACTATTGGAATGCTCAGGAAATTGAAATGACGGACTTAAAGAAAAATCATAAAACTAAAATGCAGATGTCAGACGTGAAATATGATACCGGGCTGACAGATGAGGATTTTACAGTGAGAAAATTAATCCAGTAAGATAAATCTCAAATCAGATGCCTAAATCCGTATCACTGGTTCTGTCGAGCGGAGGTTCAAGAGGACTTGCCCAGATTGGAGTGATTCATGAATTGGAAAGACATGGTTTTAATATTAATGCCGTTGCCGGGTCTTCTATAGGTTCTGTTATAGGCGGACTATATGCAATGGGTAAATTGTCCGAGTACACTGACTGGGTTTGCAGGCTTACAAAGAAAGATGTATGGAATTTAATGGATTTTACAATAACTTCCCATGGTCTCCTTAAAGGTGAAAGGGTTTTTGAAAAGTTGAAAACATTCATCCCGGATATGAATATAGAGGACATGAAGATCCCCTTTACGGCAATTGCAACAGATATCCTGAATGAAAAGGAAGTTCTTTTTAACAGAGGAAGTTATTATAAAGCTATCAGGGCTTCAGTTTCAATCCCGGCTGTTTTTATCCCGGTAAATCATGACGGAAGTATACTTGTTGATGGCGGACTTCTTTATCCGGTTCCCATCGAATTTGTAAAACCTGTTGAAGGGGCTGTTACAGTTATCGTTAACTTATATGGGGATAAGCGCCGGAATATCTCTGAACTATCAGAAACAGACCGGGGCGATTATAAAGGATTAATGAAAACTTTTTCGAAATTAATTTCAACCGGAAACAAAAAAAGTATAGGTTATTATACCTTGCTAACTACCACATCATCAGTAATGATACACAAGCTGGCGAAGCTGACCATTGAAAAGTACAAACCTGAAATAGTCATAAATATACCATTCGATTCAGCAGGTACATTTGATTTTTATAAGGCTGAAGAACTCATTAAACTTGGAGAAGCAGAAGCCAGGAAGGCGATTTTATCTTATTTGAATAATTTAAGGGAATGAAGACTAAAACAATACTCTGGATAACAATATTTGGCATTGCAATGGGTTTCTTTGAAAGCGCAATCGTAATCTACCTGCGGCAGATTGTATATCCTGATGGATTTTCCTTTCCGCTACAGCCAATCCCTGAGAACCTTGCCACAACTGAAATATTACGCGAAGCTTTCTCATTAATCATGCTTTTATCGGTTGGTATTCTTACGGGCAAATCATCAATTACGAGGTTTGCTTACTTTATTTTTTCTTTCGCGGTGTGGGATATTTTTTATTATATCTTCCTGAAATTGCTAATAAACTGGCCTGAATCTCTTTTCACAATGGATATTTTATTTCTGCTGCCGGTAACCTGGACAGGCCCTGTAATAACGCCGTTAATATTATCCGCTCTTATGATCATATTGGCCTTATTGGTGCTATATTTTTCTTCGGTAAATGAAAAAGTAATTATTAAAACTCATGAACTTTTAATATTAATTACAGGCTCTCTGATAATTATAATTTCGTTTACTGCAGACTATACAAAGTTTATTTTAAGCCATTTTTCATTCAGGGATCTATGGTCAGTTCCCAAAGAAAAGCTTTTCGCGTTTTCCCTTAAATACTATCCGGATAATTTTTACTGGAACATTTTCTGGGCAGGTGTTATAGTGATTCTGTCGGGAATTGTATTTTTTACCCGGAGAAATATTTCGCTGTTAAAAACCACGAAAGTTATGGGAACCTAATTATAATTCAATAATTTATGAAAAAATCAAATCTGTTTACAGTAATATTGGCGATTATTACATCTGTGAGCGTAATTTATGCCCAGGATGATAATCTTAAAATTTCAGGTTCGCTGTTGACTGATGAACGCTTTCTGCTGACTGATAAAAATGATTGGGCATGGAATGAAAACCGCCTTACTTTAAAATTGGATAAAAAAATAACTAACAGTTCAAAATTTTACAGTGAAATATGGTTTCGCAATATCGGTTTACCAAATATCACGTCATCTGCTGATTTATACAACAAGGGTATTGTTGACCCGGTTAATTTTGAATTAAGGGAAGCATATGTTCAGTTATCCGGCTTTCTTTCAAAGAACCTGGATATAACTATAGGACGTCAAAGAATAGTCTGGGGGACTGCCGATAAACTTAATCCTACGGATAACCTTAATCCTTATGATTTGGAAGATATACTCGATTTTGGACGCCATAGAGGCTCAGATGCTATAAATTTGAATTATTATTTTAACAATAATCTCTCCCTGCAAGGTGTCTATATCCCAATCTTCCAGCCTGCAAACATGCCAATTGGTATTTATGCAAATGCTTTGACACATGAAATGGAATTGCCACAGGGAATGGTATTGAATGAATTTTCTGATACGATACTGATGCCGCGGTACAATCTGGCACAGAGTTCAACTGCCGGATTAAAGTTTAAAGGTTTTGTAAAAGGAGTCGATTTTTCATTAAGTTATGTATGGGGTTATGATGGATTACCATTCGCCACAAGGAACACATTTATCCCTGTGGATACCTTTGGCGGCATAAATATAAACTCCCAACTTTCATTTTCGAGAACCCACATATTTGGCGTTGATATGGCAACAAGCATTGGCGGATTCGGATTATGGGCAGAAGCTGCTGCTTTTATGCCAGACAAAAACGTAATAATGACAAATGATTTTTCAGCTTTTTATCCTTCTTCACCAGTCCCTGTGACCATGGATTCTTTGTTATTAGACTCTTCAGAACCATACGTGAGATTTGTGCTTGGCGGGGATTACAATTTCTCAGACGGTTCATACCTGAATTTTCAGTATATGCATGGTTTCATCAATGAACGGGGGCAGGGAAACCTTAATGATTATTTCTTTGCACGATATGAAAAGAAATTTTTTAACGAAAAATTAAAAATTGCCCCAATAGGCGGAGG
>Ga0255341_1000974_pt1 | contig 43921 bp, 46 predicted proteins | sample wastewater_treat_8_FD_192418 | JGI IMG/M metagenome (GOLD analysis project Ga0255341, IMG submission 192418) | Wastewater microbial communities from Lulu Island WWTP, Vancouver, Canada - plant12 | ecosystem: Engineered > WWTP > Wastewater > Unclassified | place: Canada: Vancouver, British... | reverse complement strand
GCAGCCTCTACGCGCCCGTTGCCATCACGCGTTATCATCCCCTGACGTTGAACAACAATGGGAACGCGTTGCGTGAACTGCTCAAGCATGGACATGATCGTATTGATGCTTTGCGAATCATGGAAACGTTCATTCTCTGGATTCAGGTTTATGCTTTCCAGAGGTACAGCAAGATGCCGTATGCCTTCAGCAATATAACCCAACCCATCATCCTGTTCCGAACTTCCCCCTGATTTTCTCAATACGTTTAACAAGTGATTTCTTCGCATCAGTGCTTTCATCCTTTTCTACGCGTTCCTCGACAAGAGATGCGATTGAACGTACAAGTTCATCCTGCCGAGATTTTGCGATATTTGCCGCAGCAAGTGCGTTATCAAGGGCTTGGTTTATTGCCGTCACGTTTGAAGTCCTGATGTAATAAGCATCAGCACCGGTTTCTTCCCTTAACCGTTGCTCGCCTATTCTCTCAAGGAATTGATTCAGCGAAATGCCGCCAGCAACAAACGCATCCAATGCGAAGGACAATTCCTCATTCGTTTGTGAAACAGGCATGGGATCAAAATCAAAATTGAACCAAGGCACCAACATGCCTTCACGTATGATTTTATTGACAAAGGATTCAAAAATGCGTTGTCCGGGTGAAATGATATGGTCCCTGTACCGTTCAATCTGAGCGGTGTCCCTGCCGCCGCCAAGATTTGCAGCCTCGGTAATGCCTATAAGATGTTCAGGGACGCGGTTTGCAACGCAAATCAAACGGGTACACCGTTTTTCATATTCATCAAACGATGCCTCTATTGTCTCGGAGGAAAGACGTTCAAAGCGTATTTTTGCGTCGCCATAACCTGTAAGCACCAAGATAGAACGGCGGTTGCTTGTAAGATGGCGCGTAAAATATGTCTCGACTGTTTTCTGAACTTCCCGTATTAAATCCTGCTGCGTTTTTACTTCGCCTTCGCCATCTGCACTCGTACCCACAACCTGAGTCGCAACGTTTGGAGAAACGCCCTCAATAACCACAGCGTATTGCGGCACACCTTTCGAGGAAAAGAAATGCAGGTTGTATTCGCTTATGCGCTGTTGCGCAAGCATGTGCGGCAACGCCTGTATGCCTGACGGCGTTCCGTAATATGGCGAGGAAGTGAATGGCCGTCTGTTAAAGACAATAAGGTCATTCGCATATTTGTCAAACGGCGCATCTTCACCAAGTAGTTTTCCATCAGCATACCCGATAATGTTTTCTGGATCGAATTCAATAACGCGCTCTCGTTCCTCTTGCGTCTTGGGGAATTCGCTGAAGTGCGATATGGAGGGATCGAACGTTTGTGGCAAACCGTTAAACCGAATCATCGAATTGAACTTTGAGAAAAATACCTTTTTGTTTTCGTCCTTTTTTTGTATATAGGATGCAAAAACGTTTGATTCCTTCGCACGCACTTCATTGATAATGCGCAATGAACTTGTATCTATTGGGTTCAGCAAGCGTACCTTACCGGTAATCGTCCTGCGCACTTCGCAAGCAAACCAGCCAAGCCCTTCATAATCAAGCGCCAAATCACGGCATAGAAATTCAATCGGCAGGCCATCGTAGCATGTTTCCAAAAACTCGATAGTGGCAGCATAATCCGCGTCTACGATTTCCTCCGAAATTCTATGATCTTCAATGCCAGAAATAACTGAATCCCTTTTTCGTAGCTTCCATCCGTTCAGCGCATAGTCTTCTGCTTTGGATGAAATGCACGTGCCATGAATAGCGTTTGTTACCAGCAACGCTTTTAACAACGTAAAATTCCAAGGAGGCTCGATAACATTGTCCGCACTGTAACTGTAATCGAATTGCTGTCCGGTTTCATCGACACGTTTGCTGCCGCTTACAATGGAATCCTCCGAGTCATCGTTCTTTGAGCCGCCTATATATTCAAAAATGATTCCCCCGTTTTCTGAACGTTCGAATATAAATCCTTTGGAGGAGAGCACGGCGGCATCGACGAAATTACCCTTATCGGTAACCACACCGGCGATGACTTCATCGTGGTTGTTCATACCAAAAAAACCTCACAGGTTTTTGCAAATGCGTCCGCGATGAAGTTTACCAGTGCGCTAAGAATTCGTCAAGCGACAAAAAAACGCGTGGTTGCCGAGGCACAACAACCACGCGCTAACCGGGCGGAGCATGCGTTATGAGGGTAGATATAACGCGCCCGCCCTATGCGTCTGGAAGGAAGTAGGCACCGCCACAACCTGCCAGACAAAGATTTAAACGTACCCCGTTATATACCCTCCTACAACGTAATGCTCAGCCGTCCCGCCGGTCAATCGCCATCGCAACAAAGGATGCGCTTGTCGGGCGTGAATAAAAGCCAAACAACCTGTCCGATTTGCTGCGTTTTACCCGCGCAATGAATGTAACATAATCGTTCCGTTGCGCGTCGTAGATGCTCGAAGGAATGGAGCCATATACGCGAAAGCCGCGTATGTCCTGAACGAGCATCTTCCATTGTTCGCCATACTGCGTATAGTCAACCTTTGTTGAAACTACCTTACCGCGAATGGTGATGCGTTCATCGCCATCAGGAACGCTTTCAAGCAACGCGTCACGAGCGGCTTTCTCCATTTTATCCTTCGGATGCTTTTCGAGGATTAAAGCGCGGAGTTTCACAACGTATGCAGCCTGCTTTTCGGTGAGCGTACCAAAATGCTTAAGGGATTCCTCAATATGCATCAGCGTGTTTAACGCTTTCTCCGTCGGATTGTACGTTCTGTCCGCCCGTTTATCATCGGGACGAAACAAGTGAAAAGCGTCAGCAATATCGGGATGCGTTCTCAGGTACTTTGCCGCAGCAGCAGCCGTTTTCGCACGTTCACGTAACCGCTTCGCCCGTTGCAGTTCAAATATATCCCTGCTCTGAAGCGAAAAACGTGTCTCCGCGCAAATATGCCCGACCGCAATTAGCTCGCCGCTTGGGATGTGCTTCAGAAAAGCGCCCCAATCGAACCACGCGCCGCAATGATCGCACGTGCCGTTTCTCGCAAAATTTCCATTAAACCCGTGCTCTTTGTATTGTTCACGTGCCGCAATTGCATCCCGCCCATTAAACGCCTCCGCAATATCAAGATTCGGGCCGCAATAGAAAGCGGCGACAAACGCATAGGCGGCAGGATCGAAATTCGTTTCGCAATGCGCATCTGTTCTTTTCATCGTAATACCCTCCGTTTTTTGTTTTGGGCTGCCTCATCAGGCGCTGGGAACCCAACCCAGCGCAACACGCGCCACGGTTTGTGGCGCGTGTTCGCGGTGTAATTATTGGGACTGTTTCGTTTGCGCAACCACCGCAATCCTTGCTGCTTCCAAGGCCGCTTTAAGCGGCGGTTTCGCAACCTGTTTCAACGTACAACGCGAACCGCTGCCGTGGCAAAAATACGGGTAGCAGTTCGCGCCGAAATGCGCGTCGCAACACCATTCGGTTTCGCCGTCCCATTGACTGAATAACAGGGCATGCCCGTTATCAAGTTCAACGTCTGCCTCCCACAAACCTTTGGAACCGTCTCCCAAGAAACTACCGGTTGGCAGATACTTCATTTTCACGATCTTGAATTTGTCCATCGTAATACCCTCCGTTTTTTGTTTTGGGCTGCCTCATCAGGCGCTGGGAACCCAACCCAGCACAACACGCGCCACGGTTTGTGGCGCGTGTTCGCGGTATGCTTTTCGCCAATTAGATAAGCGGCGCACCAACACCACGGTCACGCAACGGGCCGTTCACGATTTCCTTGCATACTTCATGGGTATATTCCAACCTGCCGTCAATGTAACCATAACCTTCATCAGCCGCCCACAACGTAATGCAACGCGTGAACAAACCAAAAAGCATTTGCTGAAGGGTGGGATGCCACGAGCGCCGTATGGTAACAGCGAGTTTCTCGGCATCGCTTCCGCAGGAGCCGTTTACAAATTCCTCCAAAGCGGAGCTAATAAACGCAATCGCGTCCTTACCGCGCTCTACGTGGTCCTTCCCGAAAGTCATCTGCATTTTTTTGATAAACACCTTTGCCTCTTCGCAATCCTCGGATTCGGAAAGATGTTCATCGCCAGCGATGCAGCGCGTGCGCAGTTTCTCCAAAAGGATTACCGCTTTGCGCATTTCGTGTTCTGTAAAATACTGGTACATTTCGATACCCTCCGTTTTTTGTTTTGGGCTGCCTCATCAGGCGCTGGGAACCCAACCCAGCACAACACGCGCCACGGTTTGTGGCGCGTGTTCGCAAAACGTTAAAAGCCATACCACGGCTTTGCGAATGCCTTTTGCTTTAATTGGATATGCAAATTCACTTTGCGCAAGGTCTCCTCAATATCGTCGTTAGGTTCGCCGTCCACTTCCCAATGCTCTAGGAAGCGACGTATTATAACGCCGAAAATCTGGAACGCTTCATCTGGATTCATATCCTCGATCAATTGTTCTTGCAATTCTGTCATTTTCATACCCTCCGTTTTTTTTGTTTTGGGCTGCCTCATCAGGCGCTGGGAACCCAACCCAGCGCAACACGCGCCACAGTTTGTGGCGCGTGTTCGCGGTTACTTGTCGTTCCAGAAATCGGCGAGTTCCTTCCAATTGATGTTGTTTTGAATCATATCCACCGGCAAAACGCTGATTACGAATTCTCGAACGTTATCAGCCGTCCAAGGGGAACCGTGGCGTTCGATGCGGCGTTCCTTGAAAAAGCGGTAAAGCAACGCCGTGTTCATGACCGTCAGGTTGATCAACCATGTTTCAAAGTTCGACCAATTTCCAATTCGTTTGTCCTGCATTGTTGTACCCTCCGTTTTTTTGTTTTGGGCTGCCTCATCAGGCGCTGGGAACCCAACCCAGCGCAACACGCGCCACGGTTTGTGGCGCGTGTTCGCGGTGTAATTATTGGGACTGTTTCGTTTGCGCAACCGCCTTCGCCTTCTGCTTTGTTGTCATCATTCGATCCTCCGTCATTCTGAATGCGTCGTAACTTTCACGCCGCCAACGTACGAGTAAATCTGCCCGTCCCGCTTCATCTCGCAAAAGTCTGTCATCACCACCATTCCGCCTTCCCGTTCCTCAACGTGAATCCACATCTGATTCCCTCTGCGGGAATTCTGAGCGAACAGCCCAACCTGATTGCAGACCGGGCAGACTCGCAAATGCTCGCCGTCGGGTGTCAGCGCGGCGAAGTTCTTTTGCTTCTCGTCTTTCTTCCATGCATTCAGTTTAATCCATGCCATCATCTTTCCCTCCGTTGTGGGGCCGGTCACCCGGCCCCGAACGCTTCGCCAAATTAGAACGCACAGTGCCAGCGGTTTGTGATAACCAAATCCGCCCACATTGCCAGGTACTTGTCAACCGTCACGGCGTCGTCCCCAAACATGCTGATCTGGTGTGCGGGTGTGAAATAGGCCCGTACCTGGGCCTCATCCGCGAACGGTTCGCCGTTAGCAAATCCGGTTCGGTAATTAATCTCATCGAACGTATCCATTGTTCTCATGTTCTCATCTCCTTCGGTTGTGGGGCCGGTCGCCCGGCCCCGCGCCGTCCTTTACACATGCATGGGGAAAATCTGGCCGTTGTCGTCGCAGCCATACTGGGCAACCGGGGTTTCGTTGTCCTCATCCGACCACAAGCACAAGTGTTCGCCCGGCAGCAGGTATTCCTGCGCGAACGCCACTGCCTCTTCCAGAGAGACCTTCCCCGCCGCCTGTTCCACGGCTCGCCGATGGGCCATGTCGTAGATCGTATTGTGGAGAGATATGCTGTATTTCCGTTTCATGTCAGTACCCTCCGTTTTTTTGTTTTGGGCTGCCTCATCAGGCGCTGGGAACCCAACCCAGCGCAACACGCGCCACAAGTTCGCGGCGCGTGTTCGCGGTCACTTGTGAATCACAACGATGCGATGGCCCTGATTCCGTGCCCACCGTGCGAAGTGGTTCATGTTGAATTCGCCAAAGTGTTTCAGAACCTTGGCGCAAGACCACTTGCGTGTCTGCGCCGAACGCGCTTCAGCAACGTAGCGGCGACCATCATCGGCTTTGCGAATTCTTACGTCCATTTTCGTACCCTCCGTTTTTTGTTTTGGGCTGCCTCATCAGGCGCTGGGAACCCAACCCAGCGCAACACGCGCCACAGTTTGTGGCGCGTGTTCGCGGTATTACTGAATCCCACCAACAATCGTCAAGTCGATCAATGTATCAAGTTTCTCTCTGTCGTCAAGTCGATCAATGTATCAAGTTTCTCTCTGTACTTGCGGCAGGATTCGATCCAAACACCGGCGGAAACAATTCGTTCAACGATTGTCGCTTTTTTCGCGGTGAATTCGTCACGAGCGCCGGACAGGTGATCAAAAATATGTTTGATCGTATTGCTCAACGTTGCGGCGGCAAATTCATCCATGCTGTCATAACTTGCCGTCGGGTCATATGTCGCTTTGCTCACAACGTATGCCACCAGATCGTCCTTTTTCATTGCCACCAGATCGTCCTTTTTCATGCCGTTGAACGCCTTGTCGTAGGGTTCTTCAACGACAAGTTTCGTCAGCCACAACTCCACGATCTGCTGCTTGGTCATCCCGCGCAACGCGTTGTAAAGTTTATTACGAAACGCCTTGATCTTGTCCCAACGATGTTCTGCGTTTTTCTGCGTATTCATTTTCGTACCCTCCGTTTTTTGTTTTGGGCTGCCTCATCAGGCGCTGGGAACCCAACCCAGCGCAACACGCGCCACGGTTTGTGGCGCGTGTTCGCGGTCACTTGTCGTTCGGATTCACTTGGCCGGAAATAATCGCGTCAGCCAGTCTGCGATACCGTTTAAGGCTATGGTCGGTATGCTTCAATATTTGAAGTTTCGTTTTGGTATCACAAAACTCAGCGAGCGGCTTGTTTCCGCGTGAACAATTACAACGGCGGCAGGCGGTAACAAGGTTGTGCTCACTATTGCTGCCACCAGCGGAAACAGGTCGAACGTGGTCTAAGGTGATCTGGTTGGGATGCGCGCCGTGCAAATCGCACCCACAATAAATGCAGGTGAATTCGTCGCGGAGGTAAATCGCCAACCGCTTTTCAGGACGAATCCATCGTCCTAACGGCTGAAATTTTCCGTCCCTGCTTGTACGCTTTGTATTCGTACTCATTGTTCTACCCTCCGTTTTTTGTTTTGGGCTGCCTCATCAGGCGCTGGGAACCCAACCCAGCGCAACACGCGCCACAAGTTCGCGGCGCGTGTTCGCTTTCGCGGTGAACCTGCATCGTATCTGCTCGCGCCCGGATACAAGTTCAGTCGGCTTTTTTTGTTTAATACGGCGAATAGCTGCTCTCGCCCATCGCCGTAAAACGGAGGAGGGTATATAACGGGGTAACGTTCATAATCGAGGCAATCGTCTCCCAAGCCGCCCCGTGAGTGTGCGCGCGAATATCTGCCTTCGCCCATCGCGTCATCACAAACGTTCCATTCCCGCGCTCATAATCGCTCGGCAAATATCTGCTCGCGCCCATCGCCAAGTAAAAACAAGTCAGGAGGAACCATCGCCTCAGGCTGCGTTGACCACCTCGACCGTAACGATTCAAGTTTCAGAGTGGGAAGCGGTCACCGGCGGTCACCGGTTTAGGGGGGAGGGTATCTGCTCGCGCCCGCCTACAACCCCACAAAGTCAGTTCGCGCTACGCCGCTTCGCTTTCGTGTTTTACGCGCCGGGCCGTTACACCCCGGAGGGTTACTTTCACTTCCCACCGTGGGACGTTATTGCGTTGCGCCCGCGTCTCAAGGCTTGCGTAATTCCGCCGACCGGAGTTTCTGCCGTCGCGCGGCGCGTAAAACGTATTAATTAAACTGTATCTGGATTCTAGGTCATTCTGCGCAAAAGGTCAAGGAAAAAGCACGTCCTAACCCGTTATACTTCAATGGGTTACGCATGCGCAAAAAAAAGTTTTTGCGATTTTAAAGGGTTTTTCACTATTTTGTGGAGAAAAGCGCACTGCGATAGCGCGCAAAAAAGGCGTGAAAATACAGGAGGGAAAAATCAGCGAACACGTTAACGCAGCATTTCGTTAAACGATTTTTCTCGCAACACGAATTGATTTTTTAAACAGCAAAACAGACTTGCGAAAACGATACACATCTATCCGCAAATAAAATTTCTCTACTTTGCGAACAACGAATGCGTCAAAGCCAAAACGTATCGCAGTCCCCCAAGATAATTCGCGCACAAATGAATGCGTATAAAAAATATCGCCAACGCGAACGTCTTTATTCGCCGCAAGCGTTTTCAACGTCGTTTGCTTTTGCAATGAGCATTCCTTTCCGGCGCATTAAAAAAAACTCGCATGCGTTATCCATTCCTTTGTCAGGGAGTTCGCGCCATTGTTCGTTTTGTATCGTGCAGTATGTTCCTCCCAATGCGCAATGCGTACAATTCATGCAAATACGATAACGTTCTGCTACGGAATCCTCACCAAATGGCATGTTGAGCCTACCCAATACAAAGCCAAAGCAAAACACGCTGAAAAGGATCAAAACAGAAAAAAGAAATACAATCATCCTACCGTCCCCCGTCGTTTATTTTTTTAACTTGGAAACCTATGACCTATCCTTATATTTGGTTTGAACTGCGTCCCGTTTCCTTAATGCTTTTGCTGCGGTGCGAATGCCTTGGCTTAGATTTCCATCACCAAGTTTTCGCAAATAACGTTCAAGCGTTATAGGCAAGGTTACCGTAAAACGGCCCTGCACCTTTCGATACATTGGTGGACGTCCGACCTTGGCTGCCTTATTCATTATTTTTGTTCTCCTTTAAACGTCGAAAATACTTTGAACCGTTCCGCATAGAGCAATAAACAAATTGCATCCGCCGCGTTATGATCCAAACGTGCGACGTTCAATGTTTTTCGTGCCAATTCCAATGACGCGGTTTTGCCAGAAATATGTTTGCCAAACAACGCGCATTTCCATTCCAATGGCGAAGCAATATAAACGTTGTTGATACCAACGTTTTTAAGGTACGAAACCAGCTCGCCTTGTATGAGTTTCAACATGCCATACGTTCTTGCGTTCCTGCCTAGAAATGCGTCCTCGATTATTACATTGCGCACGCCATGTTCATACGCAGATTGCGTTGCATCCCGCCAACGCCCGCATGCAAAAGGTAACGCGCCATATACGATGGTGCCTGAAATACGGTAGGCAAAGCCGGTACGCGTTGCAGGGTCAAAAGCCATGCAATGTTCATGCGTATCAATATTCATCCTCATTTTCATTAACAAGACCTTTCAAAGGATCATTTATAAAAGAATCGCCGCCTTTTGCAACGGCTATTGTTGCAGATGCCGTGCCACGTTTTTTAAAGTCCACTGCGTAATATTCGTCCTTTAAACGGCACGCCATTTCAAGAGCATCTGGTCCATCATCGTGTTCCGGTTCAATGCCGTGCGCCATTGTAATGAGTGTGTCAATTACAGCGGCATGCGTAGGATCATTTTCAAGAAACAATAAATGTCCATTGCGTATGGGATCGAACAAACGTTTAATGCGTTCCTTTTTTGAAAATTTGGTATTAGAAATCGCCTCGATATGGGGGAACACGCCAGATTTCAAAACCTGTTCATCAAGAAACGGTTTTAAAATTTTCTGGTACCCGTTCGATTCAACACCAGCTCGCACTGGCAAATAGCGCCGATAAAGAGTCGTATATACGTGCGCTTGTTCAGTCAATCCCATATGCTCTACCAACATGGGTAAAACATACGTCAGCCCTGTTATGGGGTCATATGCAATCGGCGCGAACGCTGAAAAATCCCCCTTATCATCAATCGAACCGGAAGGGTCTAATGCGAAAAATACTGCTGAGCGTTTCAACAACGCGTCTATTTCTCCGTGCGGATAGTATTTAAAGTGCTCCCTGTTCAACGTTTTCGAATCCGAAGTTTGCTGCAAGTATTCGGCAGAAAAGGCAACGGTATCGCCCATCATTTCATCGAGCTTTTCACGTTCCCATTCCGGGCCGAATTGCTCCGGCCATGTATATGTTTTTTCGCCGGTCTCCTTATCAATCTGGTAGGCATCAAAGCGCACAACATTCCAACCATGAACGGTGCCGTAATTATAAAGCTGGTTGATAAGTGAAAATTCATGTGCTTTATTGCCTTCAACGATAACGTTGCCGTTTGCACGGTCGAAACGACTGAGCATTGTACCTGTAAACCATTGAAATTGATTTTGTCGCGCACGTAATGATCTCACTTGATCATCATCAATATCGGTGAAAATACCCAAGTCAGGACGATACTGCCTCCACTTTCTTGAACGTTGTCCTTTTGTGCCGCGTGAACGTGCTTCAAGGTGAACGCCATTCGTCGTTGTTGCGCTACGTCTATTCCATTGTTCTGCTCTACCGCCGACCGTTCTAGATGCTTTTAAATCCCGATACAGAATTCCAAAATCCTCAACGATGGTATCGTTGGATTCCAATTCAGAAAGCACGGTAGATAAATTGCCCATCGCAATGTCCTCTACCACGCTAATGAACAGAATGAAACGTTTCCTTCTGTCCACGATTTTCCCGGTAGGAAGTACCCTATGATGCGGGAAGGCTATTGCATGAATTGGGAGAAGCACCGTGCATAATGTTGTCTTGCCTGTTTCAGGGAACGACATAATGACCACCGGCTTATTCGTTGCGTGCGTTTCTGCTGCGCGCAAATGGCCCAGCATAATATCGTGAAAGCCCTCCTTCCATTCGTAAAAAAAGTGGTGCGGCAGGTAATGCGAGCCAAAGTATTCAAGGGAAGAATTCGCAAGTATGAAATGAAGCACTTGCGGGTCACGTTCCGTCTTTGCGACATCATATAGACCAAGCAACGGATTTTTTGAACGTGAAATAGCCATGGATGCCTCAACGGAATCAGCGCCACGCAAATCAGAAACGATTTCAACGGCATCCTTTATAGAACCGGGCGGCTCTATATACTTTATTTTCTTCCCGAGACGTTCGTCGTGCATCGCCTTCAGACGTTGTAGCCGGTGCAATTGTTGCAGGCGTTCTATTTGCTGAATATTCATCGTGCTACTTTTCTTTGCTGATTGTCAATCTGGATAATGAAGTAGATACGCGCTTAACAAATTCCAATTCACCGGGTGTACCGGCTATCTTCCCAAGAGCGAACGCGTTCTCCTTTAAGATGCTTTGCGCCTTCGCATATGCATCCCGTTTCGATAAACCGGAGTAGTATGCGCCTTGCATAACACCCGCATTCGCTGTCACGGAAATGTTCAGGTTGCCGGGTTCATTTTCAGCAGCAGGACGACCTTCAGAACGATTAAGCACGCTATCGCCAAACTTGGCAAGCAATTCAGAGGAACGAGCAAGCCGGTCGAAAGTGGTTTCATTCACCTCGATTGAACCATCCGGCCCTACCAAGCCGCGCGGCTTTAACTTCACCTTTGCCAATACGCTCAATTGTCGTGCGAGCAAGACATACGCAACCTTGAAATTCCTTGCATGCCGTAATCTTTCCTCATCTGATTGCTGCAATGCAACCTGCGTAAGTTTTTGAACTCGCTCACGTATTGGAGGAAAGCCTGTTTTCGTTCCCTTATCAATAATGCGGCGTGCGGTCTCCGTACCAATACGGGCAATCCTAGCCGCTGCCTCAACATTGCCTCCGCTCTCAATATAGGCGTTGGTAAGCGCTTCATAATCTTTCAAGTTCATTGCTTCAGCCCTCATCCTAATCTATAACACTTGCGCAGACTAGCCTCAATAACGATAACATCATACCATAATGAGTGATGTCCTTCCTGCTTTTCTCCTAGCAGTAATTTGATGCTCAAAGGCAACGGACAAATCAACGTCGTGCTCAGCAACAAAAATAAGTTCATCCGACATCCTATGCAATTCCTCTATGCACGTTTCAATGCCACAACGGTCTAGCGTCCTGAATGTTTCATCAAATATAAGCAAGTGAACGGACCGCTTGCCGATGTCGTTGCACAACCTTACCATTGAAAGCGCATGTATGATGTCCCTTCGCATTGATTGCCCGGCGCTTGGAGAACAAACCAATTCGCCTTTAGGATCAAAAATAGAAACATCAAACCGTTCTGCGAGGTCACCAGATTTCAATTGCTTTTGTGTCGAATACATAACATGCGTGCCGTCACCAAACAAACGACCTGAAAATTCATCCGCAATAGCATTCAAGTGCGGCAGAATCATTTCCGTTTTGTATGCGCGGATGCCTTTTGGAGAAAGTGCGTTCCTGATATACATCAGCAAATCGTTATAGGCAACCAAATGCTTTCTCGCCTTTGTTTGCGCAGCATGTTCAAGGGATGCTTTGCTTATTTCGCAGGACAATTCGCCAATGCGCCCCTCCTTGCCAGCATGTTCATTTTCAAACGATTTTTTTGCTGCCCGGTAGGTGGCTCTAGCAACCTCCGTATCGTGCGAAAGTGCGTTATTACTGGCGGCAAAGCGTTCCAAACGTTGCTCCAGAACGCTGGATTTCGCAAGACACCGGGTTTTAGCGGCCTGTAACGTATCTATATGCTCCGAGATTTCCTGCGCACGTGTCTTTGCGTTTTCAAGCGCTGTTTTTACACCGTCCAACAACGTTGAAACGTGTTCATCTGAAATCTGATTTTCGCACAACGGGCAACGCGCAACAGCACTTTTTGATAATGCCTCCAATTCCTCGAAACGTGAACGCAATGATTTGATTTCAATGCCCACATCCTGCCGTTTTTCGAATTCGCTAATAAGTGCGTCGCTCAATTCAGACTGCTTCTTGGAAAGTTTACCGTTCAAACGTTCAAACACTTTCGACCGGTACGACTTTAAAGCAGCATCGGCGTGCTTTGATTTTTCACGCGCCGATTTATACACCGCCAATGCATCAAGCATTTTCGTTTTCAAAGCAAAAAGGCGTTTGCTTGAAAAGCCTTTCTCTTTTTCAAGGAGTTCGTTCAATGTTGAACGCCTGCTTTCAAGCGACGCAATGCTGAAATCAGCCTCTGCTATTTTTTTCTCGCAATCACGTATTCGCTTTGTTGTAGACGCACATAGCCTGTCAAAATCATCCGAATCAATCAGCAGGTCGAACAACCGCTTTTGCTCTTTGTCAGAGCGCAACGCAAATGGAGAGGCTGAATCCGAATAGCCGAACACGTGTGATGCCAAGAAAATGTCACGCACGCCAAACAATTCATCAACGTACCGCTGCATTTCAGAATCACGCCCTGCTTTTTTGATATTGGAAGAACGCACGTACAAGCGCACCGTAAGTCCATTTTTTGGCGTCTTATACCGAGTGCGTGAAACAATTACGCCGTCATCAAACGCAAGTGTCACTTTGCATTCTGTTTCGCCGTTTCGTATCGCAGTAGAGGTAATAACGGAGCCATTCAAATCGCAGCCATATAATGCCCAAGTGATTGCGTTTAAGTAGGTAGTTTTTCCAGACATATTGGAATCGGCATGAGGGACATCCGTATTTTCACCGCCGATGTAATATACGCCGGGGGAATCAAACGCAACACGCGCTTTCTGTATCAACCTGAAGTTCTGAATGGTTACTGAACGCAACGACCGCATAATTTTACACACCTGTTTTTCATTCTGTTAAGCGAGCATCAAACGTTCAACGGAGTTCACACCGGACAATTCCAACGCAGGTGCTACAAAGTTCATATCCAAACCGCAATCAAGACCTTCAAAAATAGGACGTGCTGCGTTCACAACATTTAAATCATGAACAAACGCGCACAAGAACCTATACAACGATTCATTCCTGCTCTTGGAACGTTCAACGCATACCTTGTGCAATGCGTCAAACGATGCGAAAGAATTGAATACACTTCTGTCCATGAACTCCAGAATGGAATTTATCGTATAGTCCATATTGGACAAATCAACGTCGGCGTATTTGCGCTCACAGGTTTCAAAATTTTCACTTACAGCAGAAACGTTTGCACCCGCATCCACTATCTGCTTAAACAACGACGTAATAAAATCGCTGCGTTCATCTTTAGGAACAGAAAGCAAGCCGCGAGAAACTCCATACTTATGCTCTTTATCAAGCACATCGACGATGGACAACAAAGCATCGGTAGGATCAATATCATCAAGTGGTGAAGGGCTATATTTATTCCTGAAGGACTCGTACAAAACGCATTCGTTTTCCAGACTGCCGTCATTGATTAGCAATTGCAATGAAGCCCGTTGACGAAATGCCGATACAGGATCGAGAACGTTATACAGGAACTGCGTTCTATGTCGTGCTATAAAAAGCAAATCCCTTACAACGCCGAACAGGCATATAGAAATCATATCGAACGACCTGATATGCAAAACATTGACGTGTTTCAATTCCATCTTGCGAGCGGCAGCAAATGAATAAGGGGGAAAATTTTCAAGCAATGCGCTATCGTCCTCATCGACTTTATCCAAGTGCGCAATAACGGTAAACGGCGAAATTCTCCAAGAGCAATTCAAAGCCTGTTCAAGAAACGTAATATGGGAACCCCCATACCGCCTTTCAAACAATTCAATGAACATGCGGGCGGAACCTTTTGATTCAATAATCATGCCGCAGTATTCTCTAAGAAGCAGAAACGCTAAGCACTGCGCGAACCATCCCACGCCGAGTTTCGTGTTCAACGTGCCGGAGAATAAAGGAAACGCGCCATAACATTGGTCACGCAACATCGCATCATCGGCTGAACTTCTGATAAAGCCCTCCAAGGAAGCACCATCGGCATCGTTCGGTATGACGTAGGTCAATCGTTCAAGCCTGTCGAAAAAATACGTTGCATATTTCATATTCATCAAAAGTTTTCTTGCCAAGTCATGTGCGATATACATCGTAGGTCGGGACTCGGTATCTATACCCGTTTTAAATTCTGCATTTGCAGAACCCCGATACACCTTTGCATTGCTCATATAAGTATCAAACGCATCCTCCGCATCATCAACCTCCTCCTTATTGGTGCGCAATGCATAATATGAAGCGCCAAGTGAAAAACCGGATAGGTAATCATACAGAGCGCGTGCAAGACCGAACGTATGAAACACCTCCATGAAGGGGGTAGCGTCATACCCAGCATCATCTGGTTTTATAAAGCGTATCCCCATCAAATCATCTAAAACATCGGAGAGCAATTCCATCGCACGCAATTGAACGCCGTCAACATGCGATGAAAACGCAATCGTATTTTCAATCCCGATAAGGTGCAAGCCCGGAGGTACTGCTCGCATCAACTTACGGCGGGTCTCCCGTGAAGTATAGTTAAAGCAGGAACCCAATATCGGGAGTGCGCCTTCATCTTGCTTTTGCAATCTCCAATACATTCAGGAACCCTCCTTTTGAATTTCCTTCAACAATTCTACCATCGTTTTTCTACGCTTTGCGCTAACCCCGTCGTTCTCGCAATAAGCATCAAATGCTTCTAGGATAGAGGCAGAGGCGATCTTTTGCGTTGCACTATTGTTCAAACGCTTTGATTTTATTTCGCCCTTTGCCTTTGGGACGCTACGTACAAAATCAATTTCTGAAAAGTGGTCGCCTGCTTTTTCAATGGATGACCAGAAATTAGGTGTGGGTATCAAAAGCCTTTTGCACGATCCCTCCTTGATGTTGAATGCAGTAGCGCCGCGTTCTGCATCTGTATCCATATCCCGCCAGCAATGCTGCATGACCGCGCCGGGACATATCACCTTCACTTTACCGACCATGAATGTTTGCGGGATGTGGTAATGCCCGTTCACAATAAAGCGGAGTCCCTTTGCTTTAGCGATTACCTGTTCATCAATATCTGACTTTGTGGAGCAATGCCCGCCGTAATGGTAACCTCCTTTTAAATCGCAATGCGTAATCAAAACGTTTGAATTCAAAACGGTATTTTTCACAACATCCTTGGCAGCAGAATCGCCCAACCTGCTTTTATGCACCGTAGAATAATCAAGGCAGCCAAACGTGGAACCGTTAAAGGTGAATTCCCTTGTCGCACCAATACCGTCTACAATATGAACATGCTTGTTTTTCAAGCCGGTCCCAATAGAACGCAATAACGAAACGCCCGTTCCTTTATAGTAGTCGTGATTCCCTGCAACAAAAATGCACGGCATATCCAAACGCGCAAGCACTTGCGCAAAGCAAAGAAAAACATCAGAGGCAATATCAGACCTCCACATTAATCTTGATTCAAATAAGTCGCCGCAGAAAAACACGGCGCATATAGAATCTAAAACATCGAAATCGCCATAGATTTTTTGTATTATGGAAATGCCATCCTTCCAACGATGCGCACGTTGCCCTTCCTGCCAAGGGTGTATATGAAGGTCTGTCCAGAAAAGCACTGCACCTTTCCCCTTCATCATGGCGCGCCCCTTTTTATCTTACGTTGTAATGCGCGTCTTCGCGCGTCTAGTGTTTGGTATCTCCCCCTGAACTCCAGCAACGATGTCCTATGCCATGCAAACTGAAAATCTAGCCGTTGAAAATATGCCGAAAGCGGTGAAGGGTCACGTTCATCAAAACGTTTATCCGTGAATAGCCCAAAATACTTATCCTTGCCAGAGTTCAAATAAAGTTCATGTACCCGGTGTGCCCTATGCAATGCGCCCGGTACGCGTGCTTCACGTTCCCATCCTTTAAGGCAGGTAATACGATGCAAAATAGGAATGCGTTCGCGCCATTGTTCAACAAGCCGCATTTCGTATGTGCGCTTCCCTTTTTCGCATTTTGGTATGAGCACATCCTTAAAATACATTTCCAACGCACCTTTGGTAAAGCAATTCCGAAATTCTGGCGCGTCCTTTACCAAATCTGCGGCGCGTTTTTTTCCAATGCCGTCGAACCCTTTAATCCCGTCAGAAGGATCGCCGATCAACAATTTGCGAACATAAAAACAAAACGGCGAAGGCGCAACATCTGGATCGTTACCGTCCTTTTGTACGCGCCCACGTGCTGACTGCCAAAATGAAACACCGGTAATCGGGTTGTACATTCTGATTTTTCCATAGCGAAGCAATTGAATGAAATCCATGTCAGTAGAAACAATAATGTTTTCAACGCAATTGCTTACTTTTTTTGATTCAGCCAAGATGGCAATAATGTCGTCCGCTTCTAACCCAAAGAAGCTAACGCATGGAAGTGCTAAACGCGTATAAACATCTGCGAGCGCATCACGTTCATCATAAAATTCCAAGCGGCGTTGGTATTCTTCAGGGCGATGGGTTGCTTCCTCAAGGAGCATTTTCTTACGCGTATGCCGGTATTCTGGATAAACGCGTTCACGCCAAGAATTGCCAAGCGATTTCGCAATTACAACCTCGTCTGGAGAAAACTGGTCGATGATTTTTGAAAGCATGCCCAAGCAGGTGTACAACGTCCCGACGCGTTTCCCGTTTGGCGCGCGCAAATCATCTGAGGCGTGAAAGGCAATATGTTCAATATTGTCTCCATCCACCAACAGCCGGGTATGGGTATAATGATTCACCATAATCGGTCAATCGCCTCCGTAGAGTTTCATATAGCGCTCACGAATTGCCTCTATCGCCTGTGGTCGAATGTTTGGATAATCACGTACCCATTTCGCACGGGTATACTTGCAGCCATTGAATTGAAACGTCTTTGCTGCCTTTTGAAACATACCCCATGAGCACAACGTGGATAAGGTGCTCAATGCGTTTGAAAAATCGCCGCAACGCGTGTCAAAAAACAGAATAGCCTTTGCACCAGAAGGTGAGTTTGTTGCTTTGCTCTGAACCAAATTTACCTCGAAGCCGGACATCAATTGTTTTTGCGTTGCGCCGATTTTTTTAGCCTCATATATATCGCGTGCGAACGAAAACGAGAAACGTTGGTCTGCCGAAAACCTTATGCTTTCACCGCCAAGTGTTCCCTCTTTGTCGCGTTTTGTTGCAAAAGGATCGCCAAGTTTTCCAGCCTTTAATTGGTTGCAAATCACAAACAACATGCGTGAAGAGGCAAGCGGCTTTGCTATACGTCGCAGACCATCTGATAATGCGAACGCATGTCGCGCAATCCTGCCTTCGCCAACCCGTTTGCCACGGTCATGGATCGAACTGCTTTGTGCAACCGTATCCCAAAATACAACGGCCGGTTTCCCATCCAATATTTCAACAAGCGCAGAAACGTGTTCTAGCACGCGTTCAACATAGGATTCCTCATCATATAGAAGCATATCCTCATTCACGTGCAACGTGCGTATGCGGTCAATCGTAAGCCTGGATTCGGTATCAATAATTATCCCAGTAGCGCCAAAATCGTTTTGCGCTTGCCGAATCAACCCGCAACCAAAAGTCGTTTTTCCTGTTTGCGCCTTGCCATACAATTCAATCACCCTGCCGCCAGTAAACCCGAGTTCGTTATTAAACCCACCAGCCAAAACATCAACGACATCCAAGCCAGACGTAAAACGCGTGCGCACGTTTGCCGATGCTTCAGAAATCGGCACGAAAGAACCAGATGCCGCCTTATTTAATTTTTTAGCCAACGCCGCAGTTTCCTTAACTGCGGCGTTGGCGTCCTTCATCGCTGAAAGAACGTTGTTCTTTTTCATCACGTTTATTCCTTTGAAATGTCAACGCAATCGGTACGGACTTTGCAGGTCTTACAACCACGTTCCTTCATTTTCTCTTTTTCAAAAACACCGAAGCAATCCGGGATGTCCTCGATATTTTCGTTTTGCTCGGTATCGTTCTCCGTATCGGCATCGTCCTCGATGTCAAGATCATCATCGGACAAATCATCCTGAATATCCGCATCCTCCTCATCATCATCATCATCATCATCAACGTCCATATCGTCGTCTTCACCCGTAACGCACAGGGCAGCAACGGCTTCCTCCGGGTCTGCGTACCCAAGCAACCGCTCCAGCACGTTGTTCAAGTCTGCTTCAGTGGCAGGAACGACAAACCGCGAGCAGTCCACGCGCTGCTCATAAAGTTTGTTCGGCAATTCCACCACCTTCGCGGTAACGCTGACTTCATATTTCGTGCTTTGCTTGCCCGTTCCCTTGCGGGACACGACAGCCAAACGCGGTTCAGGCGGACCCACAACGATATTCTTTTTCAACGTGCCGTCAGCAGCAATGTCATCGTCGGTTGTTTCCGCGAGAATTGCCTGCGCAACCCCCTTGTACACCGTGAATGGGCACTGTGCGAGCTTCAACGTCCACGATTTGTTCTCCAAAATCGCAACGTTGCACAGGTACAATTCTGCTACTCGCAATTCTTCCGCCAGTTTCTTAACATCCGTCGGCGCGTTCACATTACGGCGGATGCCGTCAACAAAGGCGCAGATCGGGCAGTATTCATCCAAACCAAGCACCTTGCGGCAGATATGCGCCTCCGTCCGTTTTTCGTCAGGGAACGCACAAAAATGCCGCCGTTGAACCTCCCACCAACGATCAGAATTCGGTTCGGGATTCATCAGGAACACGCAACGCGTCTTGCCGTTTGGAAAACGGAAGAAATCCGCCTCGGAGCCGTGCGCATCAAGCAGCTTGTTCATTTTCGCAATGTTCACCCTGTTCGCCGGTAACCCTAATTTACCGGAGGCGCTTTTTTTGGCATCACCCGCGCCGCTTGCCGGTTTCTCCTCCTGCTTTTTTTCCCGTTCAAGCCGTTTCTTTTTCAATGCCAAAAGCCGTTCACGTTTGTCCATTGTTCGTTTTCTCCTATTCGTTTTTTGCCAAGCCACCACAAACAACAAAGCACCAAGAAAACGCAAGGTGCATATTGCCGTCTATTTCTGCCTATTGCAAAGAGTAGTCAATGATGCCTCCATGATTGCCTGAAATGTTACAGCAGCAACAATAGAACCGTCCGCGCAAACGCGTGCTGGAATAGGAAGCCTGATAACAAACGCTTCACCGTCCTTTGCTTTGTATAAAACGGTAAGGCCGACGTAAATATCACGTTCTACTTGCGCATCTTTCCTTTTGCAAAACAAAGAAGTGAACATGGACATCATTTGCTTCCTTGTAGTTCTAATTTTTTCAGTTCGCCCCATGAATCGCCATACGCAATATCAACCAATATTGGTACACCGTTCAGAAAAGCCTTTCCCACCAAACGTTCACCTGCGTGCTCCATTACTCTTTTTATAATACGCGCCGTTTTTAAGAGCGCATCTTTGCGAACGCTGAACAAAATGGAGTCATGCACGATGGACAGAATGCGAAATGGCAAATTGTATTTATGCTTAAGCCTGTCCAATGAAATCAACGCGTACAACGCGATGTCGCTTGCAGCACCTTGAATCGGCGTATTTACAGCCTGTCTGCATGCCTCTGAAATCAAACGCCGGGCATCCTTTGTAACAGGCGGTATTTTCAAGTTCTGTAAAAATCGCCATGAACCGGTTGGGGTGGGTACGTACCCATGCTTTTTTCCAAACGTAATAATTGCATCCTGACTGTCACGAACATGCGGGTATGCCATAAAGAACCCGGAGATAATCGCTGCTGCTGCATCAACATCTATACCCAAGGCGCGTGATAAACCGTATTCACTTTCTCCGTATACAACACCAAAGTTCACGCCCTTTGCTGCAACGCGTTGCTCCTTTTCAACATTTGTACCGTTTTGTATGTTGAAAATCTTCCGCGCGGTAGCATCATGAATATCCTGCCCATTCTTAAACGCATCTATCATCATTTTGTCGCCGGAGTACGCGGCTAAAACGCGCAGTTCAATCTGCGAATAGTCCGCGTCAACAAGGTATTCTCCTTTATCGGGTATGAAAATCTTCCTGATTATATTTACACCATCAACCTCCTCACGCGGTATGTTCTGAAGGTTGGGTTCCTTGCATGAAAGCCTGCCAGTAACCGTACCCGGTATCCGAAAATCGGCGTGGACATAACCGTTCGCATCAACGTTTTCACGCAAGCCGCGAACATAGGTACTCAATAGTTTTGATTTGCTTTGGTATTCGTCCACCAAGGTACAGAAAATATAAAGTTCTGAATCCTTATCAGACAAAGCGCACAACGTGCTGCGAACCTCGGTGCCGGTTTGCAATAAACCCGTTTCAGTTTTAGGCAGTTCTACCGAATATCCTGCGGTTGCTACTTTGGCGAGCAAGGTTTCGCCATTATAAACATCAAACAACATCGCACGTATTTGGTCATTGCTATTCGGATTGAATTCCACCTTTTTTGCTGCTGCGAGCAAGCGTTCTCTCGTAGGGCTTTTCAAGGTAGCCTTCTTTTCACGTATAACTGATTTGCGTTTCTCCTTAATATATGCAGCAACGCCGCGCAATGCCTTCAGTTTTTTCAACGCATTCGCAATATCATGCACAAGAGAATTTTCAAGCTCGTTCAGGTATGCCAAATCAACCCGTATGCCACGCGCCTCCACGCGTTGCAATGAATAAACCGCAGGGATAACGAGTTTTTTAAAACGCTGTACCAAGTCGATCCCGAACGGCAAATTGGATTCCTTCACCTTCAACCTGAATTTTTGCGCGTTCACAACGGATAAACGCGTCCACATTTTGTTTCCAATCAATGCCGTTTTCAATGAGTCCAATGCTGCGTATTGATAAAGCAAATCAGGTGGGACAAACGTATATTTTTTCTGATTTCCTTCGCCACGGCCAACAAAATTCTCTATGATCCCTTTATGCTTTGCGCATTTCAGTATTTGACATGAAGCAGAATCCAAATCATGACCTGCGCGAACGGGTTCAAGTGTTGCGTGCAGTGCTTCCGTGCATATCACAGGGGGAGAAACGGTCAAACCAAAGCGAACATTCGCAACATGCATATCATATTTTGCGTTGTGCGCGTACTTCACCAAGCCCTTATGCGTAAGCAAAGCGGTCAACGCCCATAGAGCAACCTTAAAATGCGGTGTCGTTGCGTTTTGGCGCGTTGACGCGTCGCCTTTACCCGCTTCATCGAACCGTAAAATAATGGAGGTTCGCCCGTCGCTGATTGCGCAGCACATAACAATGAATTTATCAGCCTCCAAGTAAGGTTTCAGGGAGGACGTTTCAAAGTCAAAGGCAATCGGGCGGTTATTTTTCAAGACGTTCGCAACGAACGTGCGTATTTGCTTCTCGGTAGGGTTGGTAATCAGTTTTGAATCAGAAAAGCCTGCGTGCTCCTTACCAACACCAAGGATATGCGTATAAAAAAACCGTATATCGTCCTTGAATTTTGGCAATTCATTCATATCACGCAAAACATATGCAGGATGATACGCGATTGAACACGGGATACCGTGTTGCTCATAAAAATTCGTTAACCGGTTTTTCCCGATGGTAGGTCTACCTAAAATGGAGTCAGATGCCGTGCCGCCAACGCATAATATCGCACGCGGTTTAACGCGTTCTATTTCATCGAGCAAAAAAGGCTTGCAGAGTTTCGCGTGTTTTTTAGAACGCAATTTGTTATCAGGCGGTCTGCACCGAACTGCGTTTGTAAAACGCACGGTATTCAAATCTATGCCAGCATCGCGCAACGTCGTGCGTAACAACCGTCCACTGTCACCAACAAAAGGAGTACCACGTTCATCTTCTGATTCGCCGGGAGCTTCGCCAACGATGAGGACGGGCCGATTGATTGGCCCGTCCCCATCCATGAATGGAGTTATGCAACCAGAACATAACCCGCATTCAATACAATTCGCATTTGTAAAGGATGGACGCGTGTCATCCATTACGATTTCGCTCCCTTCAACGTGGTGAAAATACGACGGGCAATACGCAATGCCTCCGCCTTGTTCATCGTGGAAACGTGCTTGTCCTTCACCTTCGTCTTGCCATGTGCGCGTACCCAGTCAACAATCGCCTTGCGCGTGCGAAGGGTGTCAGCAAACTCCTCGAACGTTTCAGGCAAATTGGCATCATCAGGCACCGCTTTCGCATTTTTTCCGCGCGTCTTTTTTTCAGCCTTCTTATTTTCAGGAGTGGTCTCCTTTTCAACCCCCTTCGCATCCTTTTCATTGGGTGCAACCGGTTCCTCCGCGCTTGTCGTCGTGCGCTTCGGCAGATGAACAAACGGCTTCAAAGCAGTCGCCCCCTCAATAGTGGCGGCGGGCTGAACGGTAATGCTCATCGTGATGCGGGTGTTGGACTGCAACGCGGTGGAAAGCGCCAGCAACGCGGTGGAAACTGCTTCTGAAAGCGATTTTGCCGTACCGCCGAGGTTGCAACAAACAGATTCACCATCCTCGTCTACGGTGGCAGGGACAGGTTCATCCTTCTTGGCGCGTTTGTTCTTCACAACTGGCTTTTTCGGAGCCTCCTCCTCTTCCTCGTCGGCCTCCTCTTCCTCCTCTTCCTCTTCCTCGTCGTCCTCGTCGGCCTCGTCGTCCTCGTCGGCCTCGTCGTCCTCCTCTTCCTCGTCGTCCTCGTCGTCCTCGTCGGCCTCGTCGTCCTCCTCTTCCTCGTCGTCCTCGTCGTCCTCCTCGGCGTCAACGTCCTCATCCAAAACGGAGTCTAATTCATCAACGAGATTTTCCTCCTCATCCTCGAACAATTCGTCATCCGCGTCAGTATCGCCAAGGTCGGCGTTTTCATCCTCGGACGCAACAATCTCGAACGCTTCAACGATTTCATTTTTCACGCCAGACTTGGTGCGTGCCGCCTTTTCAACCTTTTTCTGGAACGCCTCGTCATTGAACAAACCGTCAATCCATTCCCGCAAAACGGACGCCATTTCGTCGCCGTCCATTTCCTTTTTGAACTGCGGCTTGATTCCGAACTGCTCGTTAAACGATTTTGCCAACGAAATGCAGGAAGAACGATCTTTTTCATTCAGCGCCTTTGTTGCAATACTCATTGCATATTCTCCTTGATTTGTTTTGCAGCCTTCGCCGCGTTGTGCCTAGATAAACCCACCGAACGGCCTATACCATACAACGTTGGTTCACGTAGCCGCCCTATATGCCTACGTTGATTTCCCTCCTTTCCATTCACGCCACTTTTCAAACAATAGCCCCAATAAAGTTCAGGGTGGCAAAGCACCTTTGATAAACCGTTGTAATAATGCTCCTCAAAATCAATCCGAAGTTCAGCAACCCTTTGCTGCCGTTCTTGCGAATGATCTGGAAATTCAAACGCTATTGAATCCAACGAAACAAAGCGCATTGCGTATCGACCTTCACGCCGCAATATGCGTAATGCGGACTGCTTTGCGAGTCTATTCAGCAAAACATGATCGCCGAACAGAAGCGCGAACTGGAATACTCCACGGTTATACCGTAACAAATCAAGCACCATATCCTGAACAAAATCATCAACGTCGAAAACGTGGCTAGATAATGAATAAGCGTACCTCCTTGCTATCCGTCTTAACTTCACCATGACGCGTTCCAAACCCATAACAAATTCCCCTTTTTTCAGGCAGCGTATTATATCATATTCAAGGAGTCTATTCAAGTTTCTGGAAGCGTAATCAGGGCGCAAGCGGCATGCTCATAACCTCCAGCAATTTCGCCCTGTCCATAATAGGGCGTGCGGGATCAAACTGCACCGCATCTATGACGCTTTGCTTGTACTGCGAAACCAAATCTGCGTAATGGTCGATGCAACCTTTCAGGTATAAGTATTCAATACGGCACGTGTTCACGGTGCCTATACGGTGAATCCTGTTTTCGCTTTGGCGAAGGAGCAACGGTCGGTAATACAATTGATAATAGGTAGCGATTGATGAATGCGTTAGCGTTACAGATTCACTAATAGTGCCAAGCGTCGCAATAAGGTATGGATACTTGCCGTTCATCCATGAACGCAAATGCGTTTGTCTTGTAGCATCATCAACGCCGCCGTGGATAAATTCAGCATCATTTTTAAGGAACGATTTTAAAAACTCTGCCACTGCCCTATTCCAAACCCATATGATTCGTGGGCCGGGATTATCCGTCAGGCATGATTCAAGCAATTCCAGTTTCGGGGATTTAATAGAGCAACCACAAAGTTCTGGAAGGTTTTCAGCTAGGTGCAAACGGCGCATATAATCGGATATTGTTACCAGATTGCCATTGCGTTTGATTGCATCAATCAAATCATCCCTGAAACGTTGAACCCATTTTATAAACGGCGCGTCTGGCATTGCATAGCGTCGCATATAAATTTTAGGGGGAAGGTCTAAGCACTTATCCTTTGAACGTTGCAAACTCACCAACGAAATCTGTTTGTGCAATTCATCAATGTTGCGATAGCCTACAATCTTTTTGAACGTTCTGCCATTTGCCAGACGTATACCCGCACGTATGGTGTAACGTTGAATAAAGGAGTAATACGCACCGCCAAGCAAATCGGCTTTGTTCAGAAACAACAAAGGCGCATATAAATCCTCTGGTCTATCAGCAAGCGGAGTACCCGTTAAAATGATGCGCGCCTTTGCATAACGTGAAAGAGAAACAAGCGCACGCGTAGTATTTGAACTGATGGATTTTATACGGTGGCATTCGTCCAAAATAAGTAATGAATTCGTATAACGCAGTAAGCACATCAACAATTTGGCATCATACCCGCTAGATAAATGTAAACCCTCATATGAAAACGCGCCTTCGCAGGATGATTTCGAAAGTAAATCATAGTTCAATAAATAATAGGTTGCTCCTTTGATGTAAAATTGCGCACGTTGTTCCTTGCCTACGCCGGAAATAATGTTAACGTTGCGGCACCCGGTATGCAGTTCGATTTCTTCACGCCATGTTTGTATCGCAGATTTTGGGCAAACAACAACGCACGTATCAACAACATTCGAGTTTCGCATTTCTTCAAAAGCATAAATTGCCTGAAGTGTTTTGCCTAACCCGCAATCATCAAACAACGCGAAATTCTTTTTACGCGCCAACGTTGCTATACCAACCGCCTGATGTTTATAAAGCGGGGTAGGTGGAATGAAACCAGACGGCAAACGGTAGCGCTTCCGTTTATCGTTAACACGTGAAATGGAGGGAAACACGTGTTTCAACGTACCGCCTTTCATTTCATGCTCCATCCTACCCCGCATGGGCGCAAGTCAGTTTTTCTTTTTCAGCCGCATAATCGAACGCCTACGAATGCATTGCTTCAACCGTTTTTCAACATGGACACGCGTGGCTTCAATCTGCCCATGAACATCCTCCAATGATTTGTTCAACAATGCTTCATAGGCGCGTAATGAATCTGCGGCGGACGCAAGCGTTTTAATACGCGTTTTGAAAGAGGAGGGGCGCGTTTTCAAATCAGCCAGCAGATCGTTTGCTTCATTTTGTACGCGCCGAGCCGTTGTTGACACCGTAAGGGCAACCAATTCCTGTATGCTCTCCTCACTATTGCTTGTACGCGCTACAGAAAAACGCCGTAAGCGAATCGCGCCACGCCTGCTTTCTACTTCCTGAAGCGCGTTGCATAATTTGTCAAGAATACCGGAGTTCTTTGCGGGGATAAAATAAACACCACCAGTATCCCGAAGCGAAACGGCATCGCAATACCGTTCAATGACCCTGCGTATGGTCATGCCTATTTCGGCAGCAATCAACCCGCCTTCATTCCTACCCATTGCGCGCAAAATGGAATCCAGAAATGGCGATTTTTTGCCTTCATTGCGAACACTTATTTCGCCCGTCTCCTTATCCATTACAACCGCTTCACGCATCGACCCCAACCAAGAAGCGGTAGAAACGTCTGTATCTTCCTCCACAATAGCATAGGCAATCTTTTTATCATCCTCACCAATTTCACGTAGAACGCCATTCCCGATACATTCGTTCAATGCCCGCTTCAGGTACGTGCGTTTGTCCGTTCGTTTCACGCATATACCTATGTTCTCCTTTTTCAACGCATCGGAAAGTTTTGCACGTGAAACATAATCACGGACGGACCATGCCACCACTTCACCAAACTGCATTGCCTTTTCGTTCATCGTTCATTCCTCCATTGCTTAATCTTTAATCCCTGTAGCGTTTGCGCGCGGCACCAATAATGCCACTTACAGAACGTTTAAGGTAATCTGCGAGGTTCTCCGTCGCCATATTACAAAAGGAATGCCAATCGAATAGGTCGTCGTGCTTTGTCCTGTTAGTAGCTTCTGGAGGCATTTCTCCATCTTGAAAAAACATGCCATACAAACGCACCTTCTCGGCGAACTCCACAGGTGAATCGCAACCGCAGCTATATAGCATTTCCGTTTTTCTTTTAAACTGCGCCTTGACATTTTTCGAATCGGCATACGGAGTCATATAAACAAAGGACTCGCCAAAAAATTCGCTGAAGCCATCGCTCAGGAAAACCACATCACAATATTCAAACCGTTTATCCGTTTTGTAAATCTTGCTTGCATGCGCAAGCGCACTTGAAAACAATGTACCACCGCTTGATATTGGGTTTAGCAGGTACTTGGTCAATTGCGTTGAAAGGAAGGACTCGTTCATTGTTGGAACGAAAACGTTGGAGGATAAAATGCTTGAATTGAATTCAACAATAGCAACGTTCCTCCGCAACCGGTAAAGTAGCTTGGTTGCAAACGCGGTAGTCAACGCGGAAAGTAAAGCGCACAACGGTATAGAACTGCCATCAATAGAAACCTTGTTCGAGGTAGACCCGCTGCGATCAACCAAAAGGATTACAGGGCCATTACCAACATCGTCTACACCGTCCCGGACAAGTATGGGCAAGGTTTCCTCTGCAATCTCCAAATCAATTTTAACGTCTAGATCATCATCAACCCAGTAAGTCAATTCAGAAGGAGAAATGCGCGCCAAATTGCTTCCGTTTTTAATAGTAACGGATTCTCCCGTGCCGTGTCTTGATGCATCAGCAAAACCTAAAGAGGAAACGCCGCTAAGCCTCCCAAATAATCTCAGCGTTTGTATCAAACACGCGGTATCTTTATTGCTTTTCAAACCAAACTGCGCCAGATCAAATGCGTATGGATAAACGGAATCGAGCGAACTTCCGTTCCCTGCAAATTTACCACCAACACCAGCCTCGGATTCAAACGATGCACTCTTTATATGATCAGCAATCTTTTCGAACATATTGAATTTCGCCATATGCGTATTGCAATATGAACTTCCAATGCCTGTTTTCTTACCAAAGAAAGAGGGGTCGGTGCTGTTTTTCCAATCTTTTATTTTGCAAATAGCGTCATTCTTAAGTTCGCAAAGGTCAACGTATGAAGGTTGCGAACCCGTGCCCTGTTCGCTCTGCTCGCCGTTCTCCTGCGTGCCCTGTTCGCTTTGTCCATCCGCGCCCTGCGTGCCCTGCGTGCCCTGTTCGCTCTGCTCGCCGTTCTCCTGCGTGCCCTGTTCGCTCTGCTCGTTTTGTTCGCCGTTCTCCTGCGTTTTGTTTTTCATCCATTGTTCAACAGCGTCTTTAATATCCCCTTTTGCCGCGCTATGTATCATTTGCGTGAAGGGTGAACCGTAATTATCCGTGAACGGAAACATCGTGCTTAGCTCCAGATAATCCACGGCAGCAAACGCGGCACGATCCCATGAATGAAATGGAACGTACAATTGATCCAATGCGTATGCTTTGCTTTCAGTATCGTCCTTGTTGAACTCGCACGCAATGCCATATGAATGGATATTTTCAACGTCGATATTCCTAAGCACCTCATTGGTGCCCATGTAAAACAATTGGGCAACGTCGTGAAACATCGTATCAGCGGAAAGCAAATATTGTCTGGCGCGTACCCGATCAAGGAGTGCGTTTGAAAATGCCCAGCAAAAGCGTTTAATAAACAAACGCAGCATCTGGCTTCTGCGCGCAACGGTTGTTTTCGATGTTTCGAATTTAAACGACAGGAAAAAGGAACGGTCGATGCCTTTGGGGTACTGCTGGTTCCTGCGTTCATATCTTGATTTTTTGTTGTATTTATCGAAGCTATCAACATCAAACGCGCCTTGAATACTGATGCTCTTGATTTTCAAACTTTTTGGCATACGTGCCAACGCATCACGCAAAAGTTTCTTGTGCGCCAACCGCACAATAAATGTATTGATGATGAACTCCGCTGGGTTGTCCAATGCCTCTGTTCTGCTGCCAAGAGCGTTCATTAATTCATTCACCAATGCGCCTGCGTATTCCTCGAACGCGTTCGCCGTGCGTTCGGCAATTACATCAACGTTCACCGCCTTGGAACAATTATGGAGCAGGTTAAAAAAATACCTGCCGTCGCCGGAGGGGTTTTGCAACGCGGAGTTTCTCATAAACTCTGATTCGCACAGGAACATTTTGCTGCATACAGGAAAGCGCAAATCGCATTTGAACTTTGTAGAACTTTCGGTGAGTATTTGCGATTTATCCAGATTTACAACGCCCGCGCCTTCCTCACCATCGAATACGGAAAATACAAATGGTGATACCTGCTCGGTGCAACGGTATACAACCCATTTCCTGTTTTGCGTGCCACCGTTGTAGGGTTCAAGAGCGCGTTGCTTTTCTGGATTAAAAACAACAAGCGCCTTTTTCTCATCGTTTTCCATGTTGTTTTCCTCCTGCGCTATAATGCAACGCGTGCCGTAAGGTCATCTACCATTCGCATAATCTCCCCGCGCGCCGCTGATGTAAGTACTTGCGCCGAAGCCTCCTCCAATTGGGAAATGGCGTTCGCAATAATTGACCGTTCATTGGAAGCGGACGCGTGTTCATATACGCGAAGGCAGCTATCAACATATTCCTGATCCCGCATTGCGGGTTCAATGTACCGGTATTGTTCAAGGGCGCTGTTCACTTCATCCGCGTTTTCGCCATTAAACAAGATGAAGCGCAACGCGTACAAATCGCGCGCCTCTACCGTATAGGAATCACGGCACCACGCAATTGCGCGCAATGCTTTGCATGCCTTTTTCCAACGCCTGTCGCTTACCGCCATAGAGGCGTTGTCTGCAAACTTCGCACGCAAGTTAAACAATTCGAGCAGGACAGCATCGGGCAGTTCAACGGATGCAATGTCTTTTTTTGCAAGGTCAATGGCGCGGAGTCCTATCGTCGAAACCCCGTTCACGTTTGAAAGTACGTCGTTCGATTTCAACATGCGTAGGAAATCGCCTTGGTTGTTTGTGGGAAGGTAATCAACGCGTGCGCGAAACAGGAAACGATCAAACACCGCGTCGTTTTCTTCCAATGGCAAGTAATTGGAATCAGAAAACACGCTACGCAGGTTTAACTTGATGCGTTTGCCGCCGTTTTCTATTTCACGTTCATTTAATACGCGTACCAATTCGCGCAACGTGGAACCGCGTGCGCTGAAAATTTCACTGATGTGCGCGTAATAACACCGTTCATCCGCCATCGTGTTTTCTAGGTTGCGAACCCAAACGCCGCGTTCCTTCAGAGCACGTGGATCGAATGGGCCGACCAACGCTTCAGGCGAACTTTCCTTTGATAAGGTTGCCCTGAAAACCTGATTGCTATCATCCGCAAGGTGGCTTGTCCAATAATCAATCACCTGCGATTTGTTGCACCCCGGCGGGCCGATCAAAATAGAGTGCTCGTTTGTCAAGGTGGAGTACACCAGCATCTCAACCAGATGATCCTGACCCACGCAATACTTTTTCGCGCCGCTCACCACCTTGTTGATTCTAGCGCGAACCATCTTGGTCACCTTCACCATTTTTTCCGTTTTCATTTTCATTCTTGAAGCCTCCATTATCGTTTATTGCGCTTTTTCAAAACGGCAAACAACCTGTTTGCATTGCCTCCTTTTTTTGGTATAGGTTTCGTTTTGTGCGCCCTCCTTGATTTTTCCTTGTAATCACGGCGAACCGTTTTGCGCTTCTCTCCATAATGAGTACGCAGCGCCTCCAATGCTGCATATCTGGAATGAAACGGCCCATTCAAAGTAACTAAAGTATCGCCGTCCTCATCAAACGCAGTAATGCTTTTTACGTTGTAGCGTTTGCCCATCGTAAAATCACACCTTGAAACCGTAGGTAACATACCGCAATCCTCCATTATATCCTATCTAAGTACCGCGTATTATATCATATTCAAGTAGCGCTATTCAAATCAGCATCTTGTGCTTTAAAGCCAATGGTTCTGCGCGATTAAGAATCCTATTGACATTATTGCTTATTGGCAGACCAACGTTATCGGCAGGATCGCCCTCATCGCGCCTTGGTGTGAAAATAAATACGTTACAATTTGGCACGTATTGCTGAATAAGAAAAGCGGCGTGAACTGCCTTTTTTATTGCATCATAATCAAACGCAACGCAAATGGAACGTATGCCTGACTTCGATAATGTTTCCAATTGAAACCGGGTTAATGAAGAACCAAACGCGCCGATTGCATGCCCGGATAATGAAACAGTATCCAATGGGCCTTCAACCAAGATCACCGTTTCTGCGCGCGCCTTTTGTCGCAACGCCGAGGTGCCAAACAGAACGTGCTTTTTCACACCCGTCGGGTTCAATGATTTTGCCTTGACGGTGCCTTTTGAAATCGTCCTTGTTGTGTAATATGAAACCTCTCCGTTCAAACGTTCAACGAAAATAATATGCCCATATTCACGCACGCGTTGGCTTTTATCATCGCGTGCGCTGGCACAAAATAAAAGTTCAAAACGTTCCCAATGTTTTGGCGTGAACCCCCTTTGTTTTAAATATGCCCTTGCTGGAAAAGCAAGTGGTGAATTTATTGGTACGCAGCCAAAAGGTAAAGCAAGATGTTGTTCCTCCTCCTTCTCCTTTTTGGTATGTTGTAACAAAATATCAAGTACCGCTTCACGTGCGCCTGCTGGGTTGTTTTGTTTGACAAACTGCTTAAGCAGGCGTTCTACCCGTTGCTTTGCTTCCTCAATGCCGATGTTTTCAAGTTCAGCAAGCAGGTGATGTAACCGTTTGTTTCTGCCAAACTCACAACGAAAACAAAAGAACACGCCTTTGTCAGGATTAATATAGAGCTTGCCCTGCCTACCACATTTCGGGCACGTTGCGACAAGTTCATCGCTGGCAAACCTGTGCTTTATATCAAGGCGTGAATCCAAGTAATCATGTATTTTCACGGCACCACTTGCCTTGTACGCAATTGATTCTGTGCTTGCGCAATGGTTTGCGTATCGGTATTTTCATTGCAAATGATTTGTATGCCCTCATGTCCTCCTAATCTGTTTTTCAACAACATAAGCCTGAACCGCCCCGCACGTTTTTCCTCATCATGTTGTGCTAAACCAATAACAACATCCGAATGCTGCGCTTTTTCAATCGACTCCCAGATGTCCTGCAAACCTATCGTGCGTGATTTGTACGCCGAACGTCCTGTTTGCGAAGCGGTCCACAACGGCGCGTGCAATTCAGACGCAAGCGTGCGCAATTGAATTATCACGTCGCCGAGTTCTCTGTAACGCCCGATGTCCATACGCCCGTTTTGTTTTGATGGACGTATTAAATCCGCGTAGTCCACGATAACAAGATCAATCTTGCATTGCTTTCTGTCCTGCAATGTTTTCAAGTAAGAATGAATGTCGCTAACACTAGCCGAATGCGCGGCATATTCCTTGATAAACAAGCGTCCTTTAGCACGTTGCGTCGCGCGCATTACGTGTTTCGCAAATCCTGCTTTCGTTTTTGCGAACGCATTTGCTGCAAAGCCGGATAAACGCGCATCGTACCGTTGGCTGACTACCAATTCGCTGATGTCGCCGATAGTAATATGCGCAACGTTGTACCCGGCGATTAATGCGATGGCACCAAAATTCACCAACAACATTGTTTTTCCGCGCCCGGCGGGTGCCATGATAATACCCAAGGTGCCCGGTTCCATGCCGCCACGAATCCGTTCATCCAACATAGGTATCCCGGTAGGTACGTTTTTTGTTGAACGACGTGCGTGAGTGTAGGCGCGTATCCGCGCACGCGCCTCACGAAAATCTGTACCAAGTGAAGGTTCAGAATATCGTGAAGAATCTTCCAGTGCGCCCTGTATGCGCGTCATTATTTCATCATATTTGCCATTTGACCACGCATCTGCACTTTCCATCAATGCCAGATACAGCGAACGCCTGCGCGCAAATTCTGATAAGTGGTCTACAACGAATTCGGTTTGCGTCTTTGTCAACGGCGTAACCGTGTTTAAAAAACCAACCGCCTTCAGAACGTTCTTGCGCACAGGCGATTCACGCGGCATCTGCTTTGCTTTGGCATGCAACGCGGAAATAATCATCGAGTATGATGGCGCGTGCGCATACAGTTTTCTAAGCGTATTGAACAGTTCGGCGATTTCACGATAGTCGTCCCTGCTGAACCAGTTAGGATTTAACGTAATATCGTGCTCGCTGAACACGGCGAAGCGGATAACGTCGCGTTCAAATACCGCGCCAAAAATATCCTTTAATTTTTGGTTGTCTGGCGTAGTGCTCCCCAAAGCGCTATCTCCCCTTTCCTCCATTTTAGTCTTTTAAGCGCAGCAAATTGATGCTAGTGCGTATCAAGGTAATCTTTGTTCAACGAATATACAACGCCGTCCCACCGTTCAAGCAGACTGGCATTTTGTTCAACAGGTGGTTTCAAAATAGATATGGAGGTATATGAACCATATCCCGGCAGAAACCCGCTGCTGATTTTCCATAAACGTTCTATGGGATGAATGCGTATTAGAAGTTTCGGGTGAACAATTGTCCTACAAGTGACCACCAGACCAAGCAACGTTTCATAATTCAAAGGACCGCTATTGCTGACCAAAGTGTCATATAACTCAAAAAATTCCGCAAGCCCCGAGGCATGGTTATCCGTCGAACGTATGCGCGACATTTTTAATTCTGCGGCATAGGAATGTTTGGATAAATGCAGCGCAAGAATGGTGGGTGTTCTTTTTAGATTCTGCGGCAGAACAATTTCACCGGCAACATCCATGCTCAGAACATCGTTCACATAATCAAAAACGGTTTCACGGCATGCGTCCCGCGCGAATTTTGTAAGGTTGTTCGCCATCGTAATGCTGATAGTACGATCAAAATCCCAGTATGAATTGGCGCAACGTATTCCATGCCGTGAAAAAGAGGCATATAATCCAGTCACCGCGCGAACACGGTTTATGGAAAGTAACGTGCTCGATGGTTTGCCGCTGAATCCAGTACCCTGCTCGATTTTACGGTAGTCAGGTTTGTTATGTCCACGTCCATGCACAATTTGTCGCAATATATGTCTCCTGTTTTTTCATTTTTTATGTAGGACAGTTTATTTCCGTTTTTTATATAAGGCGATCTTAAAATTTTTCCACAGGATGTGCATTTCAAAATTGGTTGCTTAGTTTCATCATCAAACGCGTTGTCCCCTGAACCAAGCATCTTGTTTTTAACACCTCCTTTCAGCCATCAAAAAAACGATAATCAACATTTTCCCAGCTAATACTTCCCAACCACACCCGCTATTATATAAAATCCAGAAGCCCTTATTTGTAAATAAAAATTCATGTAGGCGCGAATCGCACTGCCGTCATTGACGATCCGCGCACATACCCTGTGAATGAGATAACGCGTTTACGTAAACGCATTTTTCATTTTTGATGTTTTAATTTCCGTTAGCGGGTGGGACCGGAAGTGCTTGCGAAACAGCTTCTGCCTTGCGTTTGCGTATGATGTCCTCAATCAAAACTTCCAAATACGCATCCGCGACGTAGCGCAATGCATCAACGCCTTCCTTTTTCGCGTATTCGATAGCCACTTCCTTCGCAGCATTCATCGCGTTTTGTTTTTCTGCTTCGCTCCATGTCCCGTTTGCCTTCATCTTTTTCACGTAGGTTTTATAAACCCGGTCAACGCCGACCTCGGCAGCCTCAAAAACCGTATCGAATTTTTTCGATTTCAGATTCTGATATGCCTGCGAGGATTTAAAAGCAACCCATACTGCGGCGACGATAGCAGCGAGCACTTGAACGAACAGTTCGCTTTCAAGCAAATTCGTGAAGAAATCTTCCATAGTGGCAACCTCCTATCTTGTTTACTTCGCAGTTAAGCCGTCAAACAACGCCGCCACGATGCGAACGCGCACAGGTAGGTACTTTTGTTGCCTGAAAAGCGCTGCGTTGCTCTACGGTTGTTTTTTGAACTGTTCAAGTGCTTTGCCGATAGCAAAAAACACTTCATTAAAAGGCGCGTTGATAAACTCATTTTCGTTGCTTGCTTTTGGGTATAACGCATACGCGCAAACATCGTCCAAAGGAAACAAAGGACCGGGGTCTATTTTTCTTCCCGGTGCGACATCATCATGCCCCAAAATAATATTGATTGAATAATGTCTGCACAAAAGCCTGCACAGATTTTTAACAGCGTTTATTTGCGCACTAGGAAAGCATTCCCAATAACCAGACGGCTTTCCATATTTGTGCGTTGCATATTTCGCATCAGACCCAGGTATGACTGTCCCTGACCACGTTTTTAAAACGCCATTTGCCTGCTCATTCAAAAGACCCCAGTTCGCAATTTCAATACCGATAGACCAGTCATTCAAATTGCGACGACCTTTCCATTCAGAAATACCGGCGTGAAACGCTTTTAAATTCGTCGGCACCATTTGCGTGATAACGCCGGTTCTGTCTACAACGAAATGTGCGCTGACATACGCCTGCTCGTTTTCAGAAAGCCACGAAATCGTTCCAGATGCCTTACCGCCTGCGGTGTAATGGAGCACGACGGCTTCAGGTATGATAACTTCACCACGCCCATAATTGCGCGCACGCATGAAGCCAACACCAGTTAAAACATCTTCCTTATTTTTCGTTTCAACAAACATCTTTATTCCCTCCTGAGCCATTCAAAGAACGCTTCTGGAATAAAGCGAAGCAACGCCGCTACCAATGCAACAAGCAATGAAATCATCGCGGTTGTTTTCGTGCGTTGTGCCTCATGCGCCAGCTTTTTTGTGTTTTCATATTCAATAATGTGCGTTTCCACCAATGATTCAATCCTGGTAAGACGATCATGCACGGAAGGTACTTTCGGTGTGCCTTCTGTTAGTGAAGTAAGTTTGCTTGTCAAGTTTTGCAAATTTGCTTCAATACGTGCAGTCTTTACAGCGTTTTCATTAGCTGAATTTTTTACATCGCGTAAAAGAGCAAGGCACAGGTATTGCTGCCCCGAGCCGAGGAAACATTCTCCTGCGCCTCTGCCTTTTTGCTCGTCTGGCGTCATTGAATCATCCATTCAACGTTACTGAACAAGCACACCAAGGTCTAGCTGAACGCGTAAAGGGCGCGGAAATAACTGAACGCTGGCTTCGGACGGGATAACGGTGATGTCGGTGAATAATGTGCCCGCACTATCCTTCGCAGTAGGGTTAACACCAACCGCCTGATAAACAGATTTGTCTGCTTTTTTCACCGTGAACACAACGTACCCCAAATGCTTTGCACCACCGGAAGCAAGCGTTCCCTTCCACGTGGTGTTTATGCTGCCCTGCGTCGTTGTTGCTTTAATGTTAATTGCGGTCAACCCTTCGCCCTCCACTCCCGTATATTCAAGCAACGATGGGTTGTAGGGGATTGAAACGAACAGTTCGGTAAGACCAGAATCCGCTTGGTCTACAAATATGCCCACCCGTACCGTATCGCCCACGCGCGCGGTCGTGGTGGCCGCGCCCACCACCGTCTGAGTGGCGTGGGGCACATAGAGAGTCGCGCTTGCGAACGTAGCCAGAAAAATCAAAGTTTTCATCGTGTCTCCTTTCACGGAATGACCCGTGGATGTTCGCTTACTGTTGGTGAATTGAACGCGGTCAACGTACAGCCGCCGATCTGGTCCTGAAGCCCGCGCATCAGGTCCCAGTAGTGAACGAGGTGCGCAGGCCGTACGGTACGCGGGCTAATGCCCTTTGCCAGCGTGGCGACATCCGAGGCAAGCTGGGTCAGGTAGAACATGGTGTCAGTCCAAATGGCCACCTCGGCAACGTCGCCCGCAATGGCCCGGTACGTACCCATGCTGGAAATGGTCAGTGATGTAGGTGTCCCGTTTATTGTGCCTTTGAGGCTCGAAGCAAACGCCGCGCCGTCAAGCGATACGTTGAGGCCCAACCCTGAGCACACAATGACGTTGTGCCAAGTACCCGCCGTGAATGACGTGGTTGTGCTGACGCCCTTTTCATCGCCGCTCCGCACGGAGACCCATCGCACAGGATCCTTCGCGACGCTGCCAGCCGCGACCAGACGCACGTGATCGCCGCCCGAAAAGTCGAGCTTCAGGATGGTGTGATCCGCCGTGACATTCTCAACACGGAACCGCACACAGAGAGACCAGCCGCCGACCGGGTCTGTGTAATGGGGAAGGTTCGCTAATCCACCCTCGACTTTCAGGTATGAGTCCAACCCGGAGTCCGTTGCGTGTTTGGCAAATTTGTAGGCCATTACCCAGCCCTCCGCGCATCCGTGATCAAGGCCGCCCGTTCGGCCGTGAGCGTTCGCTCCAGGTATTTCGCCACAGCCGGGTCGCGCACCAGGAGAGCTGCCGCCGCGTGTGCGGCGTCCGTATCCGAGCCGCATTCCATCACCCTCGCAAGGTGTTCGGCTTGGCCCTCTTTCACCAGGCGGGCAAGCGCAGCCGACGTGTCACGGATGGTGATCTGTGTTACGATCCGCGCCAGCAATGAGGGGTCCGCATCCGCGATCAGCATGTCGAGGGCCTCATCGCCCTCCGAGCCCTCTACCCGCGCGGCGACTTCGTACAGGAACCACTGGCTCCAGTCTTGGCGGTACTTCTCCGGGATCACTTTCTCGCACAGCACAGTGAGCGATTCATCCTCACCATCGGGGTGATCTTTCTTCCACCAGTCGAGAGCCTCTGTACACGCACCCCACGCCTTTAACAGATCGAGCGTTACTTTCATGGCGTCTCCTTGATGTGAACCGCAACCAGCTCAGCGTCACCGGTGGCCGTGTCGGCCGCGTTGTCGGCATCTCGGTACACTTTGATTCGGAACGCCTCGCCAGCCGCTACGCTGTCCATTTCCGCGCCGTTCGCAAACGACAGAGAGGCTTTTTTCGTGTAACCAGACGTGCTGGATGTCGTAACGGTAACCGACTTGGCGCTGGCAAACCCGTCGGCATCGAGATCCTGTACCTCACTACCTACGCGCTCGATCTGAGCACACCACACGACGTCGCCCGATGTGGCGCTTGTGGCCGCAAAGACGATCTCTACAGTGAGCCCACCGCCTGCATACCGGATGGGCAGCACATCAAGCCACAGCGCCGATTCATCGGTCGCGGCGTCGAAATCCAGCACGGGCGTATTGTTCCGCGTGTCGCGCGTGGCATAGGCTGTTGCAGGGGGGAAATAAGTGCTGGGTAGCAGCGTGCAGAGCGTGTCAGGACCTGCGGAACCACCAGAGACTGTTGCGAACTCAAGCCCCGTCTCGCCAACGTTGACGCGCACGTATTTGCCGCCTTGCGAGGTGTAGGCCGATGGCGCGTCCGACAGATCGGTGAATGCCGACGCACCGCCACCACCGGCGATGAACTCCAGCGCGGTTTCTCCGCTGTTTACCGCCACAACCTTTCCGGCCTGTCCGGTGTATGCAGCGGGAACGTCCGACAGATCCGTGAACGCCGATGCACCGCCCGTGGCTGTAGCCCACGCGCCGCGCCCATCACCGTCGGATGTCCACACCTGGCCGGATGTTCCTGCCGAGTTGATCATGTATGCGTAGTTGGCATCATTGTTGGTCAAAACGTCCGTCACGTCCGTCAGCGCGGCCTCGAATTCGGCTTCGGTGTCTACTGCGCCCATATCATCACCGCTGCCGCTTAAAAAATTGGCACGCGTAATTTCACGCACAGCAGTGAGGCTGGTATCATAGATTAAAAGCGTATCTGCATTATCTATTTCTGTTCCGTCCACCCCAGCTGTAATCACCAACGCACGCGCATCTACGGAGCCGCTAGGCCCAATGGTGAGCGTATCCGATGTTTGCGTATCCGTTACGGTATCAGGTTGTATTTTTCCACCATCAATCAATCCCGCACTATTCGTTAAAACATTCGCACCACTTCCTACCGTCAAAGTTCCCGGTACTACAAGCGCAGAACCATCAGAGGATAAAATGCTTGAATCTTGCAACAATTGGCCCGTATCACCGTCGAATAATGCAATGGCATTATCAGTGCTTGAAGCCGGTCCTGCCACATTCCCGGTACCTGAAGGTACTGCAAACGTTCCATCAGCAGCGAGAAATTTTCCTGCGGCGGCATCACCAGCACCGGGAGCAGGGACAATACCTGCTGTGCCGCCAGAACCACTATCGCCCACCATTACAGGCAGAACAGTCGGGGATAATTCAGAAGCGAACTCCCATGCAGTTTCTCCAGACGAAACCACAATAGGATACCCTGCTGCGCCTGTATAAGAAGTTTCACCATCGGACAAATCAATAAGAGCGACTGAACCATCTTGCGCCGCAGTTATTCTCCCTGCACTATCCACAGTAATCCCTGCGAGTGTATATGAGTCAGCAACAACGCCGGATGCGCTTAGCTGGGTGCTTGTAACCGTCGCCGTTTGTATCTTCCCACCATCAATCAATCCAGCACTATTAGTCAAAACATGCGCCGAACTCCCCACGGTCAACGTTCCCGGTATGACAATTGCGCCAGCATCTGAAATGGTTACGGTACTGTTTTGAGCGGTATCCCCGTTTGTTCCATCCCACCTCATAGCCGCGTTGTCCGTGCTGGTGCCGGGACCGGTAACGGCTCCAATACTCGGCGCTTTGAACGTTCCATCAACGCAAAAAAACCGGTCTAAGGTACCCGCCGTTGAATTTGGCAAAAGGCCGGACACACCAGCAGCAGATTCTGTAGCACCTTGATAAATGTCCGTAGGCAAGACCACTTCTGTCATTGTTAACGTAGTATCGCCATTAGAAACTGGAGCAGTACCTGACGCACCCGCCGTGCTCATAGCTTCAATGTTATCATTGTCCGTAAAAACATTGGTTACGTCGGTTAGAATGGTTTCGAGTTCTGTTTCAGTATCAATATCCGCTTCGGATAAATCGCCGTATGCTCCCACAGCGTTCGCCGGAATAAGCATGCAGTCAACCGTTGTATCCGTACCATCCTCAAGAGCAATGGCGAATGCTCCTATTGAATTCGCCGTACCTCCTGAAATTGCTTTTCCAGCGGTGGTGGAAGTGACAAGATAATCCCCGTTTGTAACAGAACCAGAAACCGATACGGAATAAACGCCGAATAACGCAACCTTGCCGGTTGCATTATTGTCTATCGCCTCTGCTGTAATACCTGCAACGGGAGTATCTCGTTCCGTTGTGGTTGTTTTGAACGCAAGTGCGTTCGAATCATCAATAACCACAATGGAATATTGCGCTACCTGACTTCCCGATTTATTTGTAAGGCGCGATGTTCCGAATTGCGCGCAGGCGACAATCGGGAAAGTAAAAGCAAGCAGCAAGCAAATAACAATACGCCGTACCATCGAGATACCTCCTTTTAGGACTTTGCTCTATGTGGCAACCATACGTTTCGATACACCTTGCGTTTCGAATTGCTGATTACGGAATCACGCGTGTCCAAATCAAATATCTTGTCGCCCGCTGTGATTGAGCATAGTACAGTTTGCTCGAAAGAGTAAGACACTTTTTGAAACTCCAAATCATATTCAGTATCCGTGACTAAGGATTTAACACGTAGCTTATAATTTCCGGGCTTATGCAAAACAAGAACCCGTTCAAGGGAGAGCGTCCACTGCTCAGGATTCGGCTTATATTCAATCAAGTGGTTTATGGCAACGCATGCCGCTGTTTTTACGGTCTGCACACCCGGAGCGCGGCGCAATGATAATCGTCCACGTGATAAAGGCACCTCCTGTTCGTTGTATTTCGGCACCCTGTTTTTTATTTCAAACAACATGCGCAGAAGCATTGCGTTCGGTATCGAATTTTTAAGCAAGTAGAGCGAACGCAAATTGGGATAGTCGTTCAGCCAATCCTTCAACGTGGCATACCCGTTTATAAAATCCATGGTGGGTTCTATCGACGAGGCATTCTTTCCACCATCCGCGCTGAAAAACCTGTAATCCTTTGTAATGTTTACGCGGTCACCTGCTTCGCCCGAATCAAGTGTCGGGTCGTCTGGCATCGTTGTTGAATCCCAGTCAACATCACCCGTGCCACGGTATTCATCCTCGAATGCTTCCTCTCCTTCTATTTTTACGTGCGCAATACCATCACGGGATAGTTTGCGCGTAGCATTCACCAAAACATTATAGTCCGTGGTAACAACATCCCGTTCCTGTATGACAAAGGTATGCGAAACAGTGGTGCCATAATCCTTCAAATATACGTAATCATCAACGTCAATATACCAATGGCATTGTCCGATAATGCTCGTAATCGTGTTCATCGCCTCGAACAAATCCGCTTCCGAATCATCGAAATTCAAATCATCTATAATAGTATCGTCACCAGTCAGAAGCGTCGAATCTGCTACATGCAATTCGCTTGGCAAAAATCTACCCAAAAGGTGCCTGAATATTTTCTTTGCATCATAATCATCTATTTCAGGCACGCGTGCCGTGGGCGGATAACTGCCGCCATATCCCGGACGCCATTGATAAGTATCGAACGGAAAATCACAAGTGGTGCCAATAACGGTATTGTCGTCGTAGTATTCAAGTTCATAGGTTTCAAAATAAACGCCGCCGGTAAGGTTTGCATTCGTGGAACGGTACACCCTATATGCCGTTGCTCCACGCGCCTTATTCCATGCAATCTTGACCTTTTGCGTTGATGTTGGCGTAGCAGACGCAGAATACAATGTTGTTGAAAGGCCGGTTGTTGCATCGCCTGTATATGTTTCCCCTATTTCATCAATCGAGGTAACGCCGTAATAATAAGTAACCGCGCCGGTGTGGCTTGATTCCTCTCCTTCATCCAGATTTACAAGTGAAACTGCAATGCCGCTGGGCCGAAGCGTTTGCACCTCGGAACCATATCTGCCATATGGGATGATTTCGTTCAGTTTAATCCGTTTTCCAATACAGGAGATAGAAAGACCTGCGTTTAAATCCGTGCTTAGCGAATCAACGTACCCAACCCACCACGTTGAAATGCTGCTATACTTTATAACCACCTCATCAAGTCGTTCGATGCCGAAAAACTCGTCGAAATCGGCAGATGAAATCATTAACGACGCCGTTGATGGGCCGTGCTCGTCCCATTCAAAGGTGCATTGGTTGACAATAGTGGTGAATGATTTTCCACCAATAGTTATCAGCCGTGCGTAATCTGATTCACCCATTATTCCTGTCCTATCGAATCGGTATCTGCGGTAAATACACCTTTCACCGTTTTCAAATCGCCATCCTTGCTAAGAGCGGCAACGTTATCACCGTCCTGATTCTGTATAACGAGCAAATCGCCATAATCAGACGCGCCCAAAACGAGTGTGACTAAATCTGAAGGCCCGAATAGCCGTGCTATGGGTTGCTGATTTTCAAAATCTGTCATGGTTCATTCCACCGTTATTGATTCAACCGTTTCGACCATGCCTATTGTTTGTATCGAGCCATCGTCCGAAATCTTAGCAACGATTTCGCCATCTGAATTCTTTACGATGAATGCGCCGCCAGAATTTAAACGGATGATAATAGGACCGTAGATATAGGAACGCATGATAGGCGTAGGGTCTGACGGCGTTTCCCAAATGCCCTCCTGCTCATCTGGTATCGACGGACTTTCTGGCTGCGATTCAGATGGCGTCGGCGAAGTATAGGAGGGATCATTTGCATCAGACGGGCCAGCAGGTTCTATGTAATTTTCGTCATCATTATACCGAACCAGATTGTAGGCGCGCGCCTCGGTAGCGGCAATGTATTCACGTTCAATACCAGAAGGAACGAGAAACGTCATGGTGTAATTAAGCATCCCATTGAACGGATTTTTTGGTGAACCAACAAAACCGAGGTTCGTGCATACGACATTTTCATACCATATTTTATTGCCATCGTCAGAGTAGTATTTATAAAACGTAAACGGGAGTTCATTTTCAATCAGATATTGCTGAAGCATCCGCTTATATACAAGAGCTTCTTCCAACGTGCGTGCGGAAATTGTTCCCGCAAAGGACAACGTTAACGGGCCACGGGATGAACGTGAAAGCAGAACGCCGCTTTGCAAAGGCACCTTTGTTGTTCGCGTGTCACGCGTATAACTTTCGTTGATTTGCGTCAACGGTGTAGGCAAAAGAAAAACAACGGAGCCTATCTGTATCCTTGGCGAATAGGTATGCTTCCAGTTTATCGTAGTCGCCATTTCAATCAGCCTTTCAACCTAAACGCAGCATAGCGTTGCTCGGTAATAATACGCGATACAAGACGCTCCAATGTTTCCCTGTCGGGGATGCTTTCTACCTGAATATTTGTCGTAAACCTCGGTTCTTCCTCCTCGCCGTTGGCGCGCGCGCCCCTGCCCGCTTCATAATCGCTTGCGGGTATAGTAGGCGGAAGCATGAGTTCCTGATACGGCGCGGTCATTGCTAAAGGATGCCCGCGCCAAAACGCATCCGCGACTGGAACGACTACCTTATCAAGCAATGTTTGCAAATAGGTTGGCGGCATTGCCTGTTCCGTTTCCATCAATGGGCCACGACGCGATATTTCTTCTGATTCCGGCTCAGGAATAACAGGTTCAACGGTCGGCCCCCAAGCACGCATACCGGCTTTATCAGACGCATCAAGCGCGGATGCTATTGAACCCGGCAATTCTTCAAGCGTTTTCTGTTCAAGTTCAATATTTCCTGATAGATCGTCAATGGAAGTAGACAAGGAATCAAACGCAATTAGCTGCTCGTCCTTTTCCGCTGTGCTTTTCTTTTCTCTAGCGAGCAACATAGCAAGCAACGCGTCAAAATCACTTGTTGGCGCGCCGGGTTTTCCTTTCCCACCCGACATCAATTCAGCAATTCGTAAGGCGGTATTATAATACTTCA
>Ga0255341_1000972_pt1 | contig 44017 bp, 37 predicted proteins | sample wastewater_treat_8_FD_192418 | JGI IMG/M metagenome (GOLD analysis project Ga0255341, IMG submission 192418) | Wastewater microbial communities from Lulu Island WWTP, Vancouver, Canada - plant12 | ecosystem: Engineered > WWTP > Wastewater > Unclassified | place: Canada: Vancouver, British... | reverse complement strand
GCGTGGCTCATCGGAACCATCGTACGCAATGTTCGTAAAAAGGACGAGACCGGAGGACAAAGGTAACGATTTCAGGTTCCACCCTCATAACCCGGAGGTCAGTGGTTCGAATCCGCTCCCCGCTACTAAAGACCGGCTGAAATGCTGGTCTTTTTTTATATACTCATACTTGGGTAGTTATTACTTACGATAACAGGTGGTTCGAACCCCCAGAAGGGGGCGATGTCCGCTCCCCGCTACTAAAGACCGGCTGAAATGCTGGTCTTTTTTTATATACTCATACTTGGGTAGTTATTACTTACGATAACAGATGGTTCGAACCCCCAGAAGGGGGCAATGCCTGCTCCCAGCTACTGAAGAGGCTGTACAAAGAAGGCAGTCTCTTTTCATTAAAATTGATAGTAAGCTTTTTTCAGATGATACAATACAGACACCTGCCGTTGCCCAGGCGGTTATACGGCGGGCGAGATATTCCGGCGCGAGACGCAGGATGAATTTATAGATCTTGTAATACCAGTTTGGCACAGAGATGGGTTTGTCTCTCATCATATCGTGATAACCTACATATTCATGTAGTCCGTTTTTGTTTTGAGAAGTTTAGACTGGATGTGGATAAATGATAAGCCTATGACTACTGCTTCTGAAACTCACAGTTACACTCTTTGGTTTTTTGGTCTCCCGGACGTTTACTTCCTGGAGGATTACTGCCCCGCGGGAACAACGCTGACGGTTGGGGAGAACACGTTTACCCTGTCCAACCTGAATGCTGATCAGGCTGGGTTGCTGGGCGTCATCCGCAGCCTGCTCAACCTGGGCTGCAAGCCCATATCCCTTCTTTAGAAACATAAAGAAACAAATGATTCCGTCATTAACTTCAACATACACCTGCCGAAAGGCGCAAAGGAGTAAATCCCAATGATCAATTCAGTCGTAAAAGTCATCTTTGTCCTGATGCTTGCCATCCACGGCCTGATCCACCTGTTCGGCTTCCTGAAAGCCTTCGACCTGGCGAAAATCGATAAACTGACCCGACCCATCAGCCGTCCACTCGGACTGTTGTGGCTGCTTGCGGCGTTGTTATTGGTCGTCACAGCCGCCACTTTTGTCTTCAAGGTCCCGTGGTGGTGTATCGTTGCCATCGTGGGCGTGCTGCTCTCGCAGATCCTTATCTTCACCGCCTGGCGGGATGCCAGGCTTGGTTCCATCCCCAACCTGATCCTCCTGGTTGTTGCGATCCTGGCTTTGGGCAGTCTGTGCTTCGAGAATGGCTATCGGCAGGATGTGTACAGCGCTCAAGAACAGGCGCGCGGCCTGCCAGTGGAGATCCTGACCGAGTCCGACCTGCAAACCCTGCCGCCGCCAGTCCAGCGTTACCTGCGCTATGTCGGCGTAGTTGGCAAACCAAAGGTCGTCAGCGTCTTCGCGGAGATAAGCGGTGAAATGAGCCAGCGGGGAGACGCATTTTTCCCATTGACCGCTGAGCAGTACAACTTTTTCGACCAACCGACGCGTCTGTTCTTTATGAAAGGACAGATGTACGGCCTGACCGTGCCGGGTTACCACCGCTACCTGGAAAAGAGCGCCGCGATGGATATCCGCCTCTTTGGGCTGGTGCCGGTGGTCAAGGTGGATGGCGCAGTCATGTTCGAAGCGGATACGGTCACGATGTTCAACGACATGTGCCTGTTGGCTCCCGCAACCCTGATCGACCAGCGCATTACCTGGGAGGAGATTGATGATCTGACGGTCAAAGGGACTTTTACCAACCAGGGCACCACGATCAGCGCCATGCTCTATTTCAACGAGGAAGGTCAGTTGATCAACTTTGTATCCAATGACCGCTGGGAGGTGTCCAGCATGAAGCAATACCCGTTCTCGACGCCGGTGTCGGACTATCGCAACATCAACGGTTACAACCTGCCCACCTACGGCGAGATCATCTGGCATTACCCGGATGGCGATTTCATCTATGGCAAACTGCACATTATGAATATTGTTTATAACATCCAAACCGAAGAAAACGCACGAACACGGTGAACACGTACAAATACGATGACAGGGATATCTGTTTGGTGACCGGATCCATGAAAGGTTCAGCGATGACCGCCTTGGTATTATGGTAGCAGCGAACTTCCTGCCCAAAAACATTAGGCAGGAAGTGTTTTGAATGACTCTTCCCTGGTTGTGGATCAAAAGTGGATCGCTGGCGGCGCTGCTCATTCTCGGGTTTGTTCTGCCCCTCTAAATGAAGCCGGGTCCGCTTCCCGGTACTAAACGAGAACCAGTCACTAGGCTGGTTCTTTTCTTTTATTATCTCATATCAAATTATCATGATAATAAGAATTGAAACTCCACTACATCCTTTTTACGACACTAAAAATAGGAATCAAAACACAAGAAATAGGTTATTATTGTTTAATTCACAGTTGCTGGATCTACCGGAAAGGATTTTGCCAATGCATGCCGTTGAATATAAGCTGTTAGATTTTTTGAAGAAATCCACCCAATTTACTATTCCAATCTTCCAACGTACTTATAGCTGGGGTGAGGAACAAATTAAACAACTATTGGATGATATTGTTCGGACTGGAAAAAACGACGGTATTAACTCACATTTTATTGGTTCCATTGTCTATATTTTGCATGAAAAAGCTGATGCTGTATTTCAGCCATCGATGGTCATTGATGGTCAACAAAGGTTGACAACGTTATCGATACTACTTGAAGCTCTTGCCAGGCATGTAGGAGATGATGAACCTTGTGAGGGTTTTTCAGCTGAAAAGATCCGTGAGTACTATTTGATCAATCGCCTTGAGAAAGACGACAAAAGGTATAAGCTTTTACTTACTCAGACAGATAAGGACACCCTTATCAATTTGGTCACTCAAAGAAAGTTACCGGTTAATTCTTCCAGACGAATAGAAGCAGCTTTTCGATTTTTCGAGGAAAGTTTAAAAACTCTTGGAACAAATTTAACAACTTTATGTTCTGGTCTGGCAAAGTTGATGATCGTAAGTATTTCGTTATCAAAAGATGATAATCCACAATTGATATTTGAAAGTATGAATTCGACAGGAAAGGAGTTAAGTCAGGCAGATCTGATTCGAAATTATGTGTTGATGGATCTACCCCCAGAGAGACAAAATGATTTATACAATGAGTACTGGCGGCCAATGGAAGTAGGTTTTGGTCAAGAAGCCTACGAACAACATTTCGATGCCTTTATGCGGCATTACCTAACGGTTCGTACAGGGGAAATTCCTCGAATCAGGGATGTATATAGATCATTTAAGGATTTTTCAACTGATCCAGGAAATCTTTTTAGTGACCTTGAAAGTCGTCTTGCAGACATCAGTCAATTCTCTGAGTTCTACCAGGCAATGGCACTTGGCAAAGAAACGGATAAAGACCTTGGCCAAGCATTCCAAGACTTGAGAGAACTGAATGTTGATACAGCCTATCCGTTCATGTTGGAACTATATCAAGATTATCGAGATGATCTCCTGAGCAAAACTGATTTTCTGGAAATATTAAGGCTTATTGAATCATATGTTTTCAGGCGCTACGTCTGTAGTATTCCCGCAAATTCGCTCAACAAGACGTTCTCAACTTTTACTAAAACGATCAAAAAAGCAAACTATCTTGAAAGTGTTGCTGCCTCCTTTGTTTTGATGCCTTCTTATAGGCGTTTCCCATCTGACGAAGAGTTTATTAGGGAAATTAAACGTAGGGATTTATACAACTTTCGAGGTCGTAGCTATTGGCTGAGAAAGCTGGAAAACCACGATAAGAAAGAGTATGTCATTGTAGGGAATTACACTATAGAACACATCATGCCTCAAAATTCGAATTTATCAACTGAATGGCAAAAAGAATTGGGTCCTGAATGGAAGAAAGTTCATGAAACGATGCTTCATACTTTGGGCAATCTAACTTTGACTGGATACAATCCAGAGTATAGCGACCGTTCATTTACCGAAAAGAAAACAATGAAGGGAGGTTTTGCCTTTAGTCCGTTAACACTCAACAAAGAATTGGGACATATTGAAACATGGAACCTGCAATCTATTGAAAATCGTGCGCATCGTTTGGCAGAACTAGCCAAGGTTGTTTGGAGATTTCCAAACGTTTCGGATGATCTGTTGTCTAATTACAGGGAAAAGGCAAAATTACCAAGCGAATATTCGATCCATAACTTTGAATATTTGCAAGAGGGAAAGTTTTCAAAAGCTTTGTTTGATGCTATCCGGAAAGAAATTTTGACAATTGATAATGTTGTATATGAAGAACCTTTAAAGTTATATATCGCTTATAAAGCAGAAACTAATTTCGTGGACATAATTCCTCTGGCTAATAGTTTGTTGTTAATGCTCAACATGCCATATGAGAAAGTCCATGATCCGAAAGGAATGACCCGAAACGTTGCGGGTTTAGGTCGTTGGGGTAATGGAGAAGTTGAATTTCGTCTGAGCTCACTTGATCAAATTCCTTACGCTATCGGATTGATTAACCAGTCTTTTGAACACCAGATGGGAAATGGAAGTGTAGTGGAATAGCGTAGATATAAAGAACCACTTAAACCATTCCCAATAAAGAAGACGCCAGTTTAATCAAAAACAGTAACTATTTGGAGACTGACTATAGATTTATTTTTTCTCTGCCAGGTAGGTGAAGAAGCCGGCTTTTTTGAGCGCGAGGAGGGTCAGGCCGCCTAAGAGCCCACCCAATGCGCCAAAGACAAGATAACTAATGATAGACCTGGCTAATCCCAGGGCGACAAAACCGAGAGGGGCGCCTGAGATCGCTCCAAAAGCCCACTTGACCAGGAACTTGGCAAAATGACCGATGATCCCCGCAAAGGTTGCCACCACCAGGTTCTCAGGGTTGCCTAACAATAGCAAAGCCAGGTCGACCCCAATCCCAATAGCCGAATAGGATATAAGTGTGTTCAGGGAACCGAAATCCCCTAATCCCATAAAGGTTGCCATGATGCCAGAGACAATTCCCACAAAGCTGGCCGCGCCTTTTTTGGGAACAACCCGGGTGGCGACGATGATGATAGCCATCCAGAAAATACCTGAATGACCGGGAAGTTGGATCGGCAGGCGCAAGGCGATCTTGGCGGCAACGATCAGAGCGGAAAATAAAGTTAATACAATTAACTGGAAAGTTGAGAAATATGTCTTTTTCATGGTTCGATGATCTCGATCTTATCAACATCCTGGATCCATTCATCGCGAATATCCAGTTTTTCAAGTTTGGATACCAGCTTTAAGGTGCCTCGTCCGGAAAGGTCAAACATGACCATGTTCTCAGGTTCAGCAATTTCATCCCAGGTCAGTGCAATTGATTTGTTGCGGCTGGAACTCGAAATAACAAACTTGAGCGAATCTGAGAAATGCCTGGTCTCAAAGTACTTCTCCATGATGTCCATGACCAGCCAGCCTTCCTGTACTTTGCCCTGTTCCGCGTCAGTGAATTGCACCATTTGCAGATCCGCAAGGTCTTCGCTGTTCACAGCAGCGAGCAGTTCGCCATCCATGTAAACCGGTATATCGCCGGGATTCAGGCTGACATCCCGATCCTTTGCGATGATTTTAGCGCGCAAACTTTCCAATAAAAGAACAGCTGCGATCAAAACGACGATCAAAACGACCGCGAGAAGGATACGTTTCTTTTGACTCATAACTACCTCCAAAAAATCAGTGTCGCGACAAGCCCCGCTGATATTATACTAAGCACCCAATCGCGGGTGGTGAATGAAAGTTGATGATATGGCTTTCGCATTGGGGAATCAAAACCCCTTGCGGTCGCGGACTCGGTGATCACCCAGGCTTGCTTGGTCGCGAGCACAATTGCGGGGACGGTCAGTGATACCAGATCACCCAATTTTGTAAATATTGTCCGAATGTTCATGATATCCGACAAAACCCCTCGGCTTTTTTGTGCCTCCCAAATTGCCTGCCATTCCTGTTCCAACATGCCCAAACTCTGAAAGGCGAGCTTGATGCTGAAGGCAAACCGATAAGGCAGTCCCAAACGCTCAAGGGCAAGCGCTAATTCCCCTGGAGTCGTGGTCGAGATCAGCACCGTGAAAACACTCGTGATAACAGTCAGGCGCAAGGTCACCTCTACCGCCAGTTGGAGGCTGACCACCAGCCAATCCACAATGAATAAAATGATCAGGATCCATTTTATTTTGTCCAGTTGTGTGAGAAAACGGAAGAATAACCGAGACCAAATAATGAATAGTATGTAAATGCCCAGAAAAATGACCAGTCGTTGGAGAGGCAGCATAACCACCACAGAAGCGCACAGGCTGAGAAACAATTTCGCGCGCGGGTCGAAATTCCGCAGTGGAGAGGCTTCCTCCAGATCGGTGCTGATATAGGGTTTCCGTTTCTTCCACTTCATGGTGCGATCCAGTGCGGCAAGATCAAACCAGCTTGCTGCCAGGCATTATGGTTTTGCAGGATGTTTCGGGTCGGTCCATCAGCAATGATCCCTTTTTCACCGATGAGGATCATTCGGTCTGCATTGGCTGCGAGCTCGATGTCGTGCGTGGCAAAAAAGACCAGATAACCAGCTCGCGAGATGGTCTTTAGCAGCTCTATGAGCAGATCCTTATGCGCCTGATCCTGACCAAGAGAGGGCTCATCCAGGAGGATGCCGTGATGATGGGGATGCATGATGGCGATCGCCAAAGCCAGCCGTCTTTTTTCACCCTCACTAAGCAGCAAAGGTTGGGTTTCCTGATATTTTTCCAGCTTCAAAGCCTGGATCAGCCATTCATAAAGCTCCAGGTTGGGCGATTGGATTTTATAAAGGATCTCCTCCCCAGTTGGGTTGAACAGTTGGGTATCCGGGTTTTGAAAGACCATGTTCAATTGTGGAAAATCGCTCTCATCCTGTCCATCTCCGATGACATGTATGGTGCCTTCAAAAGGCTGCAAGCCTGCCAGCGAGCGCAAAAGGGTTGTTTTTCCTGAACCATTCCTACCAATAAGCGCAACCAGCTGTCCTCCCTCAAATTCAAGGTTAAGATCATTAAGGATCTTCTTTTTTCCAAAGGAAACAGTCAGACCTTGAACATGGATGGAAAAGGCTCCCGCTTTCTCGGGATAAGGAAGCGATGGAATTTGTGATCCAGTCTGCTCATTACCTGCAATTCCGAGAGGAATGCGTTTCAGACTTGGAAAATCCTGTAAATATGGCAGGCGATGTTCAAAGAAAACCAGGCTTTTGCCCTCTTCTAGTTGTTCCTTTAATAAGTCGATAAATTCGTATGCGGCAGAACTGTCGAGCATGGATAACGGTTCATCCATGATCAGAACTGAGGGCTGCATGGCGATGATGGCAGCCAGGGAAAGCTTTTGCTGCTCCCCACCTGAAAGCGTGTGGGGTGAACGCTTTAAAAATGAATTTAGATCAAACTGGTCAACAACAAAGTCGAGACGGGTCTTAATTTCTTCCCCTGGCAGCCCCAGGTTCTCAAGACCAAAGAGGAGTTCATCCTCAACCGTGGATGCCACCATTTGAGTAGCGGGGTTTTGAAAGACGAAACCGACTTCCCTGGCAATCTCCCAGGATCGCATTTCTTTGGTGTTATGATCCCCGATCCAGACATCACCTGTCATTTGACCGTGATAAAGGTGAGGAATCAAGCCCGCCAGGCAGCGCGCCAGAGTGCTTTTGCCGCCGCCAGAGGGACCGTGAACCAGCGCCGATTCCCCCTGACGCAGAGAGAGTGATAAGGGCCCACAGCTGCGATGGGTTTGTGGGTATGTAAAGCTTACTTTTTCACTGTAAAGCAAAGGTTTCAAGACGCTCTATGTGTCCATGAGAATTAATCTAATTTGAGCGGGTGATACCAGGCGTCTTCGCGCTTTTCCACAAATAAGATGGCTTTACTTTCACGCCTGGCCGGGCGCAGCTTTTCCGCCAATACATGCCCCTCTGTAACCCGCTTGCCGTTCATTATCCGCACTTCGTGCAAGCCAGCAGCCAGTAAATCATTGATTGACAGGATGCCAGTGAGATCGCGAATGGTTCGATACTGGATGTACCTGCCGTCGTTCCCGCCAGCTGAAAGGCCGACCGCGGCTAAGGCCCCGATCACGCCGTCCTGGGTGCCTCCCAAGCCTTCCAGGAGGACGCCATGTTGTGAAGCCAGGGCACGAGCTTCGTCCTGGGCCACCAATTCTTGTTTTGCTTTCATGCCAAAGCGCGTTAAAGCTTGATCAGGGTCAATGCAGATACATAATCCCGGGTCGCTGCCTGGTTGATAATCTTCCAACATCCATCTGCGCACATCATAAAAGAGGCTTTGCAAGTCCAGATCAGGGGCGGGTTCAAAGATGATCGAAGCGCTGCTGTTGTGAGAAGTGTATGGCACGCGAGGGTCAAACAGGAGTTGATGCCTGACGATCCCGAAAACCGGATATTTTTTCCCGATATTATTTGCAACGGCACGGGCTAACTGGCCCGTGCCGCGTGATTCAAGATTATCGGTATCGTCTATCCCAATATAGCCGATCAACGCTACTTGACCTCGATCTTAACAACCCCTTTGACCTGGAGACTCTTATCAAAGCCGGGCAGGACAGATGAAAAACCACCTTTGGACCGGAATGAGAGAATACAGGTATCACATGCCAGGACATCCGCAAGGGGTACCTCAGCGGTATAGCCGTCGTCTGCCACTAATACCAGGGTGGTCGCGTCCGCTGCGGGTTTGGCAAGCGCCAAAAGGTCATTGATCTTCACGCCTGTATAAGTTGAGGTTTCGCCCTTGCTGTTGGTTGATTCGACGTCAACCGTAGTCATAGCCTTGATCTCGTCCTCAGACCAGCCAAGTTCTGATTCCACCTTACCTTTTACAACAAATGCGACATTGGTTTCTTCTACCGCTGGTTCTTCAGCAACCGTTGGAGCATCAGCAGGTGCGGGAGTGCTTTGTGCGCAAGCGCTCAAAGCCAGGGATAATACAAGAATTAATCCAACAATTACAAAACTCTTTTTCATTTCTTCTCCTTAATATAATGTTATGTTTTGGAATAGGATTAGATAATACCCTGGCTGATAAAAACAGCAGGTAAATCATTCTCCTTTCCAAATGGGAGGCGCTGCTGTTTCCGGCAACACCCTTGAGCATATGGCAGCTGGGATTTTCCATATGCTTCCGCTCATCTGCCCTTGTTTTCTAAATTTAGGTGCAACGAGTCGGAGAACCAAGATGATTATACTTTACTTCAAATAATACATTTTACTTCCCACCTCATTCAATAGTTTTTATAGATGCTAGATTACATAGCTACTTACCGTTTCCATTGATTAATGTAAAGTAAATTCTGATTACATTGTAGAATGGTAAATAACGAAACAGAGAACTATTCCGTTAATATTTTTGTTCCGAATCCTTCAATTATATATCTTTGTTTGTCAGTAATTCCATCATCGGTAATCAGATAATTTATGCGATCAAAGGGTAAGGCAGTTATCTTATCCATCATGTTAAATTTAGAACTGTCAGCACAAACAATTATCTCTTTAGAGTTGTCAGCTATAGTTGTTGCCAAAAGTTTTCTGACATAATCAGAAACGATAAGACCTTTCTCCGGAGAGAGACTTCTGCAAGAAAACAACGCACGAGTAAAATTAATAGGTTTAATGGATTCAATCTGATCGATACTCAACGTGATTAAATGATTGAAGTCTACGAGACCATTCAGCAAATGGATAGAAAAAGAATATTCTTTGTTAAAAGCAGACAGAAGGATCGATAAATTGTTGGTATGAACGGTAAGATTTTTTGCTTTTAGGAAGGGTAAAATAAGGTTGATCGTAGTCCCAGAATCTAAAAAAACCGTATCGTTGTCACGAATAAACCGAGCAGCAATCCTCGCAATTCTATTTTTTTTGTCTGCATTAATTAATTGCCTTTCTGAAAAAACGGGGATTTTTATTCTCACCTCGTTTTCATCTACAAATAAATTTGCTCCTCCATGCGTCCGACCAATAACGCCTTCGGATGACATGACAGAAAGATCTCGTTTTATTGTCGATACCGATACGTTAAGAATGGTCGATAGATCGGATATAGATAGATATCCTTTTCGGCTTATCTCCTCCAGGATCCTCTTCCTTCTACAGGCTATTTTTTTCGTAATATGTGCCATTAACCGCCTTGACTATTTCAGGATTTTACCACAAGTTTCGATAAAAAATAAAGGAATTAAAACGGTATAATTCATCCAAAATTAAACTAAAATAGAACTATATAGCTCTTATTAAAATGTATTAGCAACGTAAATATGCATAATATGAACGAAAACGCTCAAATTAGCTTGACTTTTAAGAAAATGCTAATATAATTGCAACAATCAAGCTTAAAGCCGTTTAAGGATAGGTTGCGGAGTGCCGTTGCCTAGGTCAAGTTAAATATATAGACCAGGTAGTATTAAGGCGAATCAATACATTAAAAGAGAATCTTGGAAATGTATTTAGTTCACAAAATTAAATTCAAAGGAGAAAAGAATAATGGGACGCCCGGTTAAATTACTCATCGCTTGCGGAAGCGGGATAGCGACCTCCTCAGTCGCTGCAGAAGAGGTAAAAACAATTTGCAAGGAAGAAGGAATTGACATCGAAATTCTAAAAACTAATATGCAAGGTTTAGGTTCAATGCAAGATAATGCTGACATTGTTTTATGTACCAATAATTATAAAGGTAAACTCCGAAAACCTTGTCTTAGTATTTTTGGATTAATAGCAGGGATTAATGTGGATAAGATCAGAAATGATCTAGTCAGATTGATAAAAGAAGTTCAAGCGACAAATGAATGTGAATAGGAGGTGCTTATAATCGATAAAAAAATAATCATAATTCGAATCCATGATATTTTCTAAACCAAATCAACGTTAGCAATAAAGAGAAAGGAGTAAACAATGGAAAAACTACTAGAAATAGTACAGAGTATTTAAAATATGGGGGCAACTGTAATTTTACCGATAATGATTACATTATTGGGATTATTATTCAAAATGAAATTTTCCCAAGCCTTGAAATCAGGCTTAACTGTAGGGATCGGTTTCGCAGGGCTAGGATTAGTCGTAACTCTTTTAAATACAACTATCACTCCCGCCGTTGAATACTACAAGGGTTTAGGGTCAGGTTTTACAACCGTGGATGTTGGATGGCCAGCGGTCGGAGGAGCGTCCTGGGGAGTTCCGTTTGCAGCCCTAACAATTCCTTTGGCTTTGCTAATAAACCTCCTCTTCATACGGCTAAAGTGGACTAAGACGATGAATGTCGATATTTGGAACTTCATCCATTTCCTGATTCCAGCTTCCATGGCTTATTATCTTACAGGCTCATTTTGGCTTGGACTTGGTATGGTCTTATTCTTCTCTGCAATAAATCTTATTGTGGCAGATAAGCTTACTAAATCTTGGCAGGAATATTTTGGGCTTGATGGCACAACGTGTTCCACTTTTTCCTTTTTGTTTTGGAACTGGCCACTCGGTTTGTTGATAAACAAAATCATAGATTATATTCCGGGATTAAATAAGGTTGATTTAAGTGTTGAGAAAATTAATCAAAAAATTGGAAACTGGGGAGATCCCATTATCATCGGCTTGGTAGTTGGAATATTTTTGGGCTTGCTAACTCGACAGCCATATTATACAGTACTTTCGATGGGAATTGGAATCGCCAGTGTAATGTTGCTAATGCCTAAAATGGTGGGTGTTCTCATGGACGGACTTTCGCCCATTAGTGTTGCCGTCCAAAGAACCATGCATGCAAGAGTCGGGGAGGATTCTGACATTGTTGTTGGAATGGATTTGGCATTGGGTCTAGGGGATTCCACTGTGATTACAGCAACGGTAATTGGGATACCAATCACGATTGCATTAGCGTTTATCTTGCCGAACATTAGCTACTTTCCAGTTGGTCTATTAATGTCAGTTTGTTATATGTCTGTATTTGCAGCTTTGACTAGCAAAGGTAATTTGGTTCGAACAATCATAACGCTCACCATTACATTGGCGTTAACAATGTTGATAGCGAATGCAGTTGCTCCTTCAGCAACAATCATGATGAAATCCTCGGGGATGAATATTACTGGATTGGGCACGGACGGAATGTTTGGGTATCCGTGGTCATTAATCATTGCGCTATTGTTTGGTGAAGTTGCGTGGTAGTTTTGTACATTGATCTTAATTACTCTAAGGTCAGGTAACAAGAAGATTGGAGATGCTTTTATGAAAGCTGCTTTATATTATGGGATTGGAGATATCAGAGTAGAGGATGTGCCAAAACCTAAAGTTGGTTTTGGTGAAATACTCATGAAGAATGTTACCGCATTAACTTGCGGCACTGAATTAAAACAGTATAGAAGGGGATATCCTTCTTTCAAAGAGGGTGAAGTTAGGAGGTTTGGTCATGAAAGTTCTGGCATTGTTGCTGAGGTGGGTGAAGGCGTAAAGAATTTCAAGGTAGGAGACCGAATTGCAACACATAATTCGGCGCCGTGCAACCATTGTTATTACTGCCGAGTTGGCCAATATAGCTTATGTGAGAACCTGGTGTTTTCCGATGGTGCATGGGCTGAATATCGACTCTTGCCAGCTGCAATTGTAGAACAAAACGTGTTTCATCTTCCTTCTCATATTTCATATAAATCAGCAGCCTTGCTCGAACCGTTAAGCTGCGCCGTATACTGTATTGATGAAGCAAATATTAAGTTGATGGATATTGTTGTAATTAATGGAGCGGGGCCCCTTGGGCTGATGAATTTGAAAGTTGCAAAGCTGCGAGGTGCTTACACAATAATATCTGACCTTAATCCGAAAAGATTGCAGTATGCAAAAGAGATTGGTGCAGATGAGATAATTAATGTTTCTGAAGTTGATGATCAGATAGAAGCTGTATTAGATAAAACGCCATCCCATCGTGGAGCAGACGTTGTTATTGATGCAACGGGATTACCTGAAATGTGGGAAAAAAACATGTACATGGTACGAAAAGGCGGAACTGTAATGGAATTCGGAGGGTGTAAATCAGGAACAACTGTAACGTTTGATACCCGTCGATTACATTATGATCAAATTACTGTAAAAGGATTGTTTCATACCACACCGCGACATGTAGAACAAGCTTTTAGGTTGATTGAACGTGGGCATATCTCAGAGGAGGTCTTTGTGGGCGGAACCTACCCCTTGGAGAAATGTGTTGAAGCACTTGAGTCTCATGCGAAGGGTGATGTCGTAAAGAATGAAATAAGACTAGAGTAAAAAAGTTCAACAGCTGCTGAAAGGCAGCTGTTGAACTTTAGAATCTGAGGATAAAGTCATGAGAGCTTTAGTAAAGTCAGGAATCGGTGCAGGAAATCTTGCATTAAGAGAAGTTGAAAATCCTTCATGTCAAGCTAGTGAAGTGAAGATCAAAGTATCTTATGCCAGCATTTGCAGTTCAGATATTATGTATTGGCTCTCTGAGAATGAAATGGCAAATAATCGTCTGAAGATACCAGTGATTCTGGGGCATGAAGGCTCAGGTATCGTTGTAGAAACAGGACAAGAAGTTCGCCATATTAAGGTGGGTGATCGGGTTGTTGCAGAAACGACCCAAGAAGTATGTAATGAATGTAACGCTTGTTTAAAGACGGAATACAATAATTGCAAAGATAGACGAGGTCTTGGATCGTCTGCTGACGGTTTCTTTTCTGAGTACGTTAATGTAGCAGAGAGAAGTGTTCACAAAATACCAGATAGCATGAGTTTCGCAGAGGCTGCCTTGTTAGAACCGCTAACATGTGTTGTTCACGCGCTCATGGATGATACTACAATCAATCCGCTCGAGAAAGTTTTTGTTTCCGGACCAGGTCCTATTGGGCTTTTTAGCGCCCAAATAGCCAACGTTTGTGGTGCAACCGTTTATCTTTCTGGGACATCTCACAGCCTGCCTAGATTATTAATAGCAAAAGATCAATTAAATATACGGAATATCATAAATAGTTCAACAGAAGATGTAATAGCGAGAATCATGGAAGAGACAAATGGGGAAGGGGTCGATTGTGCGATAGAATGCTCTGGAAATAAACACTCTATCAGTAATTGCCTTAATGTTTTGAGCCCACGAGGAAGATATATTGGTCTAGGCGCAATACACGATCGTGATGACAACCTCACTATTCAATACAATAATCTATTTATCACAAGAGAATTGCGTATCTCTGGTTATAGAAGTACTACTCCACAAAGTTGGGGAAAAACTCTAAGATTAGCAAGACAAGAGAAAATACAGTTTAAGCCATTAATTACACATAAACTTCCATTAGAAAAATGGGAAGAGGGGTTCAATTTAGTAAAAAGCAAAGAAGGAATAAAAGTATTACTATTGCCATAGTTTTTTGATTTGCTAAAAATCATATTGATAAAGAACGGAGATTTTTGTCATGAAAGCTGCTGTAATGTATGGACCCAATGATATCAGAGTGGAAGAATATCCTAAACCGACTTGTGATCGGGACGGTATGATACTGCGTGTCGACGCGATAGGGCTCTGTGGGTCAGATATAAGAAACCTGACGACTGATTCTCAAAAAGGTAAGTATCCTGTCATTTTAGGACATGAACATGTTGGGACTGTGGTTGAAATTGGTGAAGAAGTTACCAAGTATTCTATCGGTGACCGATTGTATGTTTACCCAGGAGTTCCTTGTTTTCAATGTGAGTATTGTCGTTCGGGTAAAACAAATCTTTGTATAAATAGTAGAACGTATGCTGATATTCAAGGTGGATTTGCAGAGTATCTCCCCATTCCCAAATGGGGAATTGATGGTGGAAATATATGGAAAATTCCTGAAGGGTTTGATTTGATAAATGCTACATTAGCAGAACCATTATCATCAGTGTATGCATGCCAAGAAAACATTAATGTGACGTTGGGAGATGTAGTTGTTATCATCGGAGCTGGTCCAATTGGTTGCTTTCATGCTGAACTGGCTAAATTACGAGGGGCTGCCAAGGTAATAATGATTGAAATCAATGATGACAGGTTACAAAAATCATTGGATTATGGTGTTGATTATATTGTAAATAGCAGCCATGTAGATGCGGTTGCAAAAGTGAAAGAATTAACCAATGGTAAAGGTGCCGATAAAGTAATTTCAGCAAATCCCTCAACAAAGGCTCAGGAGCAAGCAATATTTATGTGCGCTCAAGGTGGTATCATCGTTTTCTTTGGTGGTGTTCCCAAAGGGTCGATGACGACCATCGATTCAAATTACATTCACTATAATAACTTATGGATCTATGGCCATTATGGCGCATCAAGTGTGCAATGCAAAAAAGCCTTCGACTTGATCATCTCTCAGAAATTTAAAGCGGAAAAATATATTACAGCTGTTTTGCCTTTGGACGAAATAAATAACGCTATTAAGCTTGTCCAAACAGGGAAAGCAATGAAAATTGTTTTGACTCCATAAACAAGTAGATCGCTAGAGGCTTGATATGGATATTTATGTTATTGAAGGAAACCCCAGGAACTGGAAAGAAGCGATATGGCTTACAAGTAATAAACTTTTAATTGAAGGATGTGTAAAAGAGACTTTCTTTGAAGCATGTATTAATAGAGAGACTGAAGTACCAACAGGTTTACCGACCCCGGTAAATGTAGCTATCCCTCATGCGGATCCAGAGCATGTTAATAAACCAGCGTTATGTTTCCTGAAACTCTCGTCACCGGTTCGATTTCAGGAGATGGGGGATTCAGAGAATTCTGTAGATGCGTTATTCGTAATTAACTTGGCATTGAACAACGCGGATCTTCAACTTCATGTTTTACAAAATCTCATGAATGTGATCCAAAACGAATACTTGATGAGGGAGTTGTATGACACATCAACTGAAGGATTGAAGAAAAAATTGAAGGAACTAATGTTTGATGAGAATAATAGTCAAGATAAAATTAGTATGAAAAGGAGCAACATGTTACAAGATTTAAAAGAGTTAGTAGTACGTATTGCAAAGGAAGCTGAAGATTCTGGAATGTGTAAACCTGGATCGGGTAATTTTAGTGCAAGAGATATTGAAAGCGGCTTGATAGCAATCACTCCGTCTCAAATACCACGAAAAGACTTAACTCCTAACCATATCCTCATAATCGATCTCGAGGGTAAAATTATCGAAAACGAGTTGAATGTCAAACCAACAAGTGAAACAGCTATGCATATAGAAGCTTATAAAACCAGACCCGATGTGAATGGTGTTGTCCATACACATTCTAAATACGCTACAGCATTTGCTATCCAAGGCATGCCAATCGAACCTGTAGTCTTTGAGAGTATAGCCTATGGTGAGAGAGCACCTGTCGCACCATTTAAAATGCCAGGAACACAAGATTTAGCAGACTCTTTAAAGCCCCTACTTTTGGAAGGTTACAATGCAATTCTAATGGAAAAGCATGGGTCTTTCGTGGTAGGACACAATTTATCTTCTGCGTTAGAAGGAGCTCAGTATCTTGAAGAAGTAGCTGAAATGACATTTATAGCTACTGTTATAGGTGGTAAATTGCCTTCAAGAATCAATAAGGAGATGTTTGATAAATTCCGTAATAAATAATACCAACTTAGGTTTTGGAATTTAGTACAACGGATGAGGAGATAGAATCATTCGATTGCATACGAATGATTCTATCTCCAAAATCGATTAAAGTAAAAAGAGAAACAATCAGCAAGAGACTTTTTCAAAATCAGTCTATACGGTTAATCGCTCAGGAAGTAGGCAGAAGTACCAGTAGCATATCGCAGGAGATAAAGCGTGATCAAAGTAGAACGGGTTATTGGGCTTTCACGGCAAACCAAAAAGCTAACGCCAATGCGGGTTCCAAAAAAAAAGAGATGTATATTGCAAGACCAAAGGCTTCGCGACCATATGGTAAAACAGGGATGGTCACCAAAAGAAAGGAGCCAGAATGAGAAGTTCACAATTGGTGGTGGAATCCAGATGTACTTTGTTCATCCACCTTCGCCTGGGAACCTGGCACGAACGAAAACACCAATGGCTTAATCAAACATTGCTCTCCCAAGGGAACAGACTTTAGCCAGGTCACTGATGGAAGGATCAAAGAAGTACAGTATCTATTGAATGACCGCCCGAGAGGCACTAAATTACTATAAGCCCGATGAGGTGTTTAAAAACGCTTGTTGCACCCAAACTTTGGGACTACCTTATATAAATATTTACCCCCAATCAGCCTAAAAAATCGCGAGCCAAGGGGTCAATGGTTTTGTTACCCGGCAATACCCGTTAGGGTACTATGTCTGCTCCACGAAATTAAAAAACAGCTGTTCAACTGGTCATCTCGATAAGTTTCTCAACTGTCTTAAGACTAACTCCTCACTCCTTGATCACTTTCCCATTCTTGATCACATAGATCGGCGCTTCGTGGTTGCGCAGGGCTTCCCAGACGCTGTCGACGTCTAATACGACCAGATCAGCGTTGCCGCCCTCTTCCAAAACATGTCCCTTCACGCCGAGAGCCTCAGCTGCTTTCGTAGTGATAAGGTCATAGAGAATCTCCATCTCCGTGCGGCTGTTCATCCACATCAGGTGTGCTGCCAAAAAGGCGACCTCGAGCATGTTGTTGCGACCAAAAGCGTAATACGCGTCTTCAATATCATCCTGACCCAAAGCGATCCGAACTCCGGCACGATATAGATCTTTCACCCGTGCATAGAGCGGTCCAGTTTGCGGATCTGAAACGACACCAATGCGGCTCTCTTTCAGCAAATGTTCGATCTTGCGATAATAGGGTTCAGGATACAACGCCATCGCGCGGCAATGTTGGGCAGTGACCCGTCCATGCCAGCCTTCCTGAATGGTTTTGACTGCCAGCATCTCCAGCGTTTTCAGGGTCGGGTCGCCGGCATCATCAATCAACATGGAAACGTCCTTGTCATACCGTTTCGCCAGCGCGAACATTTTATCGATGTGTGCCTGCGCATCCGCGTCAGTATATTCTATCCACGGGATACCACCCACCACATCCGCCCCTATCTGAAGTGCTTCTTCAACGTAATCTTCCGCGCCTGGATCACGCAACACACCATCCTGCGGAAAGGCGACCACCTCAAGCGTGATCCGATCCTTATATTCCTCGCGTGCTTTAAGAAGGGCTTTTACACCTTCGAGTTTGGCTTTGGTGTCTGTGTCAGCAAACGCGCGGATATGTGTATTGCCAAAATGGACAGCCAGATCAAGCGCCTTGCGGACATTTTCGATGATCCACTTCTCGTCATAATCCGCTTTTACCCGGGCAGCCAGCTCGATTGAGGTCATCGCTCCGCCCATGGTACCGTCAGTATAATTACTCATTGCGGCGTCATCCATTCGGGCGAGAGTATAGACCTTGCAAAGATGAAGGTGACCGTTTACGAAAGATTCGGTGACCAGGTTCCCCAAGGCATCAATCACTTGAACCGCGTCACCGGTGATATCCTCCGCAATTCTTTGAATCTTGCCGTCCTTGATGGCTATCTGCACAAGCCTGGATGGCGATCTTCGGATGCATGCGTTCTTAATCAGAATATCGAATTCCATTTATTCCTCCAGATTAATTTTTTTCAAAAAAGGCTGTGATGACCACAGCCTTTTTGATTTGATTATTTTAGATAACGTTATTCTTTCGAAGGGCAGCGATTTGCCCTTCATCCATTCCAAGATATTTCTGCAAGATATACTCAGTGTCAGCTCCGAGTACCGGGGCTGCTGAACGAACCGATCCGGGTGTCTCGCTGAGTTTTACTGGAATACCGGGGATCTTGGTCTTGCCTGCCACAGGATGATCGACTTCCTGGATCATATTGCGGTATAGAATTTGTTGATCCGAAACAACTTTGTCTATTGTGTTGATTGGACCGTTGGGAATGCCGGCTTCATCAAGGATCACCTGCCATTCTTCACAAGTTTTCTCTTTCATTTTGGCTTCGATGTATGGGCGAAGTTCTTTGTAATTGCGAATTCGGTCAGGATTGGTGACAAACTTTTCCGGCGCTTCAAATTCGAGCCCTACCAGGCTGGTGAAGGTTTGCCAGAGCTTATCGTTGCCGATGGCGATCATGATCTGAGCGGTACTGGTATCGAAAGGCTCAAATGGCGCGATCGAAGGATGGCGGTTGCCGATAGGTCCAGGTACTTGCCCGGTGATCTCATAACGGGCGATCGCGTTCTCTAGCAGCGCGACCTGACAGTCCAGCATGGCGACATCCACCATCTGACCTTTTCCTGAGTTCTCGCGCTCGTGAAGCGCGGTCAAAATTCCTATCACAGTGAACATTCCCGCAGCGATATCGCCGATTGAGGGACCAACCCGCGTCGCTTGTCCACCTTCTGATCCGGTTATGCTCATGATCCCGCCGAGCGCTTGCACCACACCGTCATAAGCTGGTTTCTGGCTGTAAGGTCCGGTTTGACCATAACCTGTCGAGGCGGCATAAATAAGGCGGGGGTTGATCGTTTTGAGGTGACCATAACCGAGACCAAGCCTATCCATTGTGCCAGGACGGAAGTTTTCAACTACCACGTCAGCTTCAGTCACCAACTTTTCAACGATCGCCTTGCCTTCTGGCTTTTTCAAGTTGAGGGTCAGACTCATTTTATTTCGGTTGAGGCTCATAAAGTAACCGCTTTCCCCATTTTTGTAGGGTCCAAACGCTCTTGAGTCGTCGCCAGAGCCAGGCTGCTCAATTTTGATGATCTCAGCTCCGAGATCGCCAAGGATCATCGTGGCATAAGGTCCTGCGAGAACGCGGGTAAAGTCAAGCACCTTGATATCGGATAATGGTCCCATGATACTCCTTCCAGATAAGGGGGATCCGCCTTTAAAGCGGATCCCCGGTCTGTCTAAATTGTTATGGATTTATGCTACTTCGTCGAAGGCGATACAGCGGCAGAATGCGCTTTCACCATACTGGAACTTCCAGGGCAGGGTCGCGAGGATCAGGCGCTTGTTTAACACCTTGTCGATCTCGCCGCCGATGTTTTCGACATGGATGATCTCCCAGGGTTTCGGGAATACCATGATGTGCATGGCCTGGTAAACTTCGGGCCAAGGGTAGATCTCGTTGAGACCTTTACCGTAGCGTTCCTTCATGAATCTGTCGCAAGCTTCAGCTTCACGGGGTTCCCAATCGCGGATCTTGGTATTCATGGGATGGTCAGCAGATCCGCAGTCGACAGCGATATGCTTGATCTCCATCTCTTTGATCCAGTCGACAAAATCCAATGAAGGTCCGGGATGACGCAACATGTATCGGCGTTCATCCGCTTCGGGCTGGTCAAAACCATACTTGTGGTAACCGGTGTTGATGTAGAGGATGTCTCCTTTCTTTACCTCAACGCGGTCCATAATATCCTGCGGGGTGTAGATTGACCAGTCTTCAGCGATGTCTGAGAGGTCTACCACCACACCGGGTCCAACCAGTTTTTCCATCTCAAGCGAAGCGATGTCGCGACCCGCGGTATCAAAATGCAGCGGACCATCAAGGTGGGTACCAACATGGTTGGAAGTGGTGATCACCATGCCGTTGGCGCCGTTTGGAGACAAACGCTTAAAGAATTTGACCTGCAGTGGTTCGTAGGTCGGCCACGGCGGTGTCAGGTGACTTGTGTTCTGCGTTAAATCGTATACTTTTACTTTATCCCAATTGCTAATCATTATTCCTCCAAATTTTAATTTATTCCAAGAGACCTTCGTCTTCAAGGAGATTTACATAGGATTCGAGGGCTTGCTCAAAGCATGCCATCGGTGGGCGTACAACGCCCGCGCCGACCTGACCAACCCCGGGATCTTTATGGGCAATCCCGGTATTGATGACCGGCAAAATCTGGGTTTCGATCACTTTACGGATATCAATTCCGGTTGCGGTTCCGCGGAAGTTCATCGCTGGCATCTTGTAAACCTGATGCTCTTCTGTTGTGATCTCGTACATGGTGGTAGTGTAATTGACTGCGTCGGCAGGAGTACCGCCAACGAATTGAACGATTGCAGGGGCGGTTGCCATGGCAAAGCCGCCGATGCCTGCAGTTTCTGTGATACAGGAGTCGCCAATATCCGGGTTGGCGTCTTTCATGGTGAAGCCAGGGAAGTAGAGTCCGTCAATAATGGCTGCCGGAGCTGTAAACCACTTTTTGCCCAAGGCTGCCACACGAATACCGAATTCAGTGCCATTGCGAGCCATTGTGTAGACGATCGTGGAATGTTTCACCTGACCGACAGGTTCAAGGATGGCTTTGCAGGCTGGCATTGATAGGTTCAGAGCAGTGTGGTCATTTGAGTTGAGAAAATCCAGAACGGCGAGCTTGTCTTCCTGGGTGGCGCTTGTTTTCATGATACTGGTCATCATCTCACGAATGAACAGGGAGGTGGTAGCCTTGTTGCGGTTGTGGCATTCATCCCCCATCTGCAAAGCCTGAGCGATCAGGTTGCGCAGATCAAGCGGTCCATGAATTTGCATTGCTTCCTTGAGTATGGGGTACATGGTTTTCTCGATCCAGCGTAGGCGTACGATCACCTCTTCGCTGAAGGCTCCCATGCGCAATACTTTCCCGAGCCCTTCGTTGATGGTGCAGTAAGCCTTGTTGCCATAGGCTAAGTTCTCGACCACCCAGACCGGCATGGAAGCGGTAACTACGCCAGCCATAGGTCCAACTGCGTCATGGTGATGGCAGGGGTCAAATTCGATCTTGCCTGAAGAGGCTAACTCCATTGCTTCTTCTGGCGTACTGGCGAGACCTTCGTAGATCAAACCACCAATCACTGCGCCACGTAGAGGGCCGGACATACGGCTCCACTTGATCGGGGGCCCAGCGTGAAGGATGAGATGTTTGTGCATGCCGGGAATGGCTTCCGCGGCGGTGCTTAACCCTATAAGGGTTGGTTGACCATTTTGAATGATTTCTAAAGCTTTACGGTTTGCGGTTGTGATTAGATCTTCCAATTTTGCCTTCTTTCTCTTAATTATTGGTTCTTCTTTAATTTCCCCAGCAGGGATGCCATCTTGGTATTCCCTCCTGCCTTGGGCTTCCAATCGACCTGTACAGCTGAAACGTTTTGAGAGCGTAGGTCTTTATAAAACGATTCCAAACCCATATTTATGATCTTGAGTTCCTGTTTAAAGAGATCCTTTACTGCCATTTTAGACTCCTTTAAGTACTTTTTGCATGATGCGGTCAGCCAAGCGAACTGCCTGAGCGTTGGAAGGCATCACGAGAATACCTTGCTCCTCAAGCTTGCGCGTCGAAGAGGCAAGATCTTGCGGATCCAACTCTGTTCCGGTAATGGAAGCGACCACGACGATTTGCTTACCTACCTTGCCAAGTCTTTGGCGGATTTCCGCGACGGAATCTGCAACAGCGCCAGCCGGATCTTCATGTGAGCCATACCCTAAGACCACATCCACAAGCAGAACCGCGGTCTTCTCATCCACATGCGAGACGAAAAACTCTGTCCGTGTTTGTGGGTCAATCATCGGGTGCGGTCGTCCCTGTGTGAACTGGTCCTCGCCAAGGTCGAGGCAGATATTGCCATGAACCCCCTCGAGGTGCTCAATTGCCATCTCAGGGCTGAGCGGGATATTTGAATAGATCGGGAAGCTCTCACCCAGATATTTCATGGCTTCGTCGGCGAGCGTGCCGCCAGTATACAAACCCAAAAAGTCTGTTTGGTCCGGCTTGAGTGTGGCAACCGCTTTGTCGATTATCGCTTCAAGTTCTGTTTCAGGGAGGTTAATCCCGTCAATATCTTTAACTTTTTCTCCCTTTAGAAGTGCAACGGCTTTGGCTGCAGCATCTTCAAAGCTAAGGCAGGGATAGGCGCCTGCAGCACGGATCGCCTCCGCGTTCCCACCTATGAAGTCGATCACAACCGGTTTTGGTGAACTCTTTGCAATCGCATAAATCTTATCCGCGACCGATGGAGAAGGCGGTTTTGAGATCAAGACTATCACTTCCGTTTCGGGGTCAGCAATAAGAGCCTCAATCCCCTGAATCATCATCAATCCACCAATAGCTTCACTGAGGTCGCGTCCTCCCGTTCCGATCACTTGTGAAAGTCCCCCGCCCATTTTGTGGAGCTGGGTGGTTACTTCCTGCGTGCCAGTTCCAGAAGCGCCTACTACACCAATCTTTCCATGCCGGATAGCGTTGGCAAAGCAAAGCGGGACACCGTTGATGATAGCGGTGCCGCAATCAGGTCCCATCATCAACAAACCCTTCTCAACAGCCTTTTGTTTCAGCCGCAACTCATCTTCGATTGAAACGTTATCTGAAAAAAGCATCACATGCAGACCGGCATCGAGTGCGTCTTCTACTTCTGCTGCGGCATACTTGCCGGGAACTGAGATCTGGGCAAGGTTTGCTCCTGGAAGATGGTTGAGCGCTGAGCTTAATGTAGGGGGTTGATATTGCCCATCTGAATGGGATTTTTTATCGTTCAGAAGCTCAAAAAACTTCTTTTCCAATGCCTCAATGCTGGTTTGGGTTTCATCAAACTTGGCTGAGATGAAAAAGTCGTTTGGTCCGAGTCCATCAAGCTCTGGAGTTACCATCTTGAGGTTTTCGACCAACTCCAGGTTGAGCTCAGTTGCCATGCCGGCCAAAACTTCTTCAACGCCGGGCATTTTACTAAGCTCTCGGGAGATCAACATCAGTGTGACAGAGTCGTAATAAGCATTTTTGCGAATAACAGATTTGATCATGCAAATTCTCCTTCCATTATAGTTTCATCCATGCGAGAGAGTATTCTCAACCCGCAAAAAAGACCAAAGCTAAAATCTGCCCCTGAGCTGCTGCCAACTGCGTATGCTGCTTCCGCAATTGCTTCGAGGTCCAGATCTGTTTCAAAGACTGCCCAAGCTAAAAGTTGCTGGTAGGGGCGGGGCAATCTGCCCTCAACAGCGTGGGTGAGCATATTCAGGCTGACGCTGGTGGTGCGTCCTGCTGCCATGCTGACAATTTGGCTGTTGAACGAAGGCGCGTACGGAATATCGCAGGCGACCAAAACAGACATAATCGCTGCCAAAAAGTCGTCACAGGCAGGGGTGAGACCCGGACCAAAGCCAATTATTTTTTTGGATTGCAGCACAGCAGCTTTCCAATTGCTGGCGGCGAGAAGCTCGATGAAATCAAAGAGTGTGTCTGCAATAAATTCGTTATAAAGATTTGCCCCCACCATCCCTTGCTCTTCTTGAGATTCACCGATATGGGATAACAAATCGGTTAGACCATTGCTTCCTTTTGAACGCATAAAGGCTTCCAGTTGCTCAGCTGCATTCTGCAGCGAGTCTGCTGATCTAGGCTTGCGCGACAGGGGCAGGGTGGGATCCCATACTTCCGCTGAACAGGTATCAAGTTGATAAGATAATCCAGCAATTGTTATGCCATCTGCTTCGATGATAACCTTGCTGTCCTTTTCAACACTTCTCAGGTTTTCCAGAGAGGCAAACTGAATCCCAAGCGGGACGATCTGGCGGTGTTTATCCAGGAGAGTGATGAGTCTGCTGTCATCCAGCTCCAGATTGATGGCATGATCGAAGACTGAATGTAGGCGAGTCTGCAGCGGAGAACTCTTTGTCAGTAGACTATGCAGGTCAGAGGCGATCGTCACAACCTTCAGTACGTTACTCATGCTAAACCAGGATCTCCTTAATACGTAGTGCTAACTGGATGTTAAACGCGGTTTCAGGATCGCGCAAATCGATCTTCAACACATCGCGAATCCGATTCATACGATAAACAATAGTATTGTAATGGGTAAAAATCTTTTCAGAGACATCTTTAAGATTCCCGCCACAATCAAAATAGGCTTTGATAGTCAGCAAAAGTTGCCCATTCTTGTTTTCATCATAGATGTAAACAGGCGCAAGGATTGAGTCGGCGTATTCGAGAAATTGTTTGCGCAACTCTGGTTGACCAAAAAGCTTAAGCAGTCCGAGGTCTTCGTAGCTGCCGATATGCATCCCATTACTGTTTGAATTTTCTAACACTTTAACGACATGTTTCGCCTGGAGATAACTCTCGTTAAGCCTGAGATTGTCCGAAACCCGTGTGCCCACACCGATGTAAGCCAGATCTTCTACTTTTTCCCGCTTCGCAATTGTATACAGAAGCTCGGTGAACTGATTACAGGCATGTTCCTTGTTGTTATCGTTCCAATAATTCTCGAAATCGATGACAAAAACCATCTCGCTGCTCTTATTCGCTGAGATATAACGAAATTGATAGGAGCGCTGAAGTTGTTGGTCAATTCGCAGCATCACTGTGCTAATCAGCCTGACCAGACACGCGTCATCTCGAACTGTTCGCTTCTCCTTTGCTTTGTTGAGGCTTAGGACTATGCATTGATGTTCCAAATCAGGGCGGAAATTGAAAAAGTCCGCATCCGCGATGGCTTTTCCCTGGATTTCAGGATCTTCGCTAAGCAGTTGCTCGATAAAATTGGTGCGATGGACATTTTCTCGTTCAGCGATTGTGATCCGCGTGATAGTGTTGAGGGCGATCAAAGATGACTCAGACTGAATCGTAAAGATCTCACCGTCGGTTACGCGCTTGTCAACATCCCAGATGATTATCTTGCCATATTGCATATTGTCGTAAAGCGTTGTGATCGTGATGCGGCGCACATTCTCTCCGTCGATCACATCTTGCTCGACACGCACTTTGTTAAGAGAATAAGCGGGAGCCTTTTCCACTTCCCAAACTGCTTTTTCGACAATATTTTTGAGTTTCGCTTCCCATTCCTCACTGCCGGCATAGAATGTATGGCGATTGAAGATGTCATCTGTAATGACCAGAGGTGACCTGACGACTGAGAAGATCAACCGGGCGAATTCATCCATACCCCCGCGCTGGAACATGATCGCTTTAACCTGATCGCTGAAGGCATTTATCTGTTCAAGCAGCCGGGTTTGTTCACCAACGATATACGAAAGGATTTCCCGTATCAGATCGCCAAAAGAGGCTTCTTGTGGAAGACGAATAATGGGAAAATCAAGCTTGTTCGCTGTATTGAGCACCTCTTCAGGAACTTGATCAATGTAGCGTTTGGTCTTGATGCCCAATCCACAAACCCCACGGCTCTTGAGCATCGGGATAAGCGAGTTCAAAGTTTCGATATTGGTGCTTAATGGGTATGCAGTTGTCAGCAGGAACTCGCCGGGGCGAACCCAGTCGATAATATCCGGCACTTCCATGACGTTGACCGAGGTGATCTCGTTCTCGATCCCATTCTTGCCGGCCAATATTTCTGCATCGCCCATCAAGGAGATACTTAATATTTCTTTCAATTGAACTCGGAGTTTCTTTGGCATGGTAGCGGAAACCTCCTCTTTGAATTTTACATAAGAATCACCGAAAAAACCTTGTGCATTGGATACAACAAAATGTCCAGATGTCCTTAAATGCTATAAGAATACCACAACGTTAGTTTGGAGTCTATGGGTTATGATAAAAACATATCCAGAGTAATCTTTTTAAAGGAGTACCATGGACCTACTCGAACTTACCATCCAAAAATTTCATTTTGCAATACGCAACCATTCCCTTTCTGTTGCTGATGTGGTTTCTTTTTATCTGGAACGGATCGCACGTTTCGACCAGCAGATCAACAGTATTATTCTTGTCAATCCGCAGGCACTCGAACAAGCCAAAGCACTCGACGATGCCTTTGCTCGAGACGGAGAGTTGACTGGCCCTCTCCACGGGGTACCAGTTCTATTGAAAGACAATATTGAAACCATCGATATGCCTACCTCTGCGGGCAGCCTGTTGTTGAAGGAATTTTATTCCAAACGAGACGCATTTATCGTCAAAAAACTAAAAAATGCCGGAGCGATCATCATCGCTAAGACCAATCTACACGAATTTGCGGTTTGGGGGGAAACTGTTAGTTCTATTTTGGGTCAAACTTTGAACCCCTACGACCTAAGCCGAACTCCAGGAGGATCCAGCGGAGGCACAGGGGCAGCATTGGCTGCAAACTTTGGTTTGGTAGGCATTGGCACTGACTCGGTCAATTCTGTCAGATCGCCATCCAGCGCGAACAATCTGGTTGGTCTCCGGCCCAGCATTGGGAGTGTCAGCAGAAGCGGGATCGTTCCCTATACACTAACTCAGGACACCGCTGGGGCAATGGCACGCTGTGCAGAAGATGTGGCTTTGGTTCAATCTGTAATCGAGGGATATGATCCACTCGACCCGGTCACAGCTTGGGGAAAAAGATTTGGCAAAGAATATGGCTTTTTTGAAAGAACACCGGTGTTAAAAGGGAGACGATTGGGCGTGCTGCGCTCATTCTTCGGAACGGGAGAAGAAGCCGAGCCTGTCAACCTTGTCATGGCAGAGGCACTCAAAGAGTTCGCTGTAGCGGGGGTCGAGCTGATCGATCTGGACGAAACGATCACCTCACCTGAAGTGCAGGAGCGGGCAAGCGTCCACCTTTTCGAATTGAAGCGTGATTTGAACGCTTATCTGAAGGAGACTGGCGCTCCGGTGGATTCTTTGCAAGCCATCCTCGCCAGCAAACAGTATCACTCCAGTCTTGAGCAAAACCTGATCGAGGCACAATCTTTATCGACCGATAGCCCGATCTACAATCAGAAGCTTGCTGAACAGGGCAAACTCCGTGAGTGGTTGGTCAATTTGCTGGCAGCGAATGATCTGGAAGGCATCCTTTACCCGCATCAACAAATGCTTGTCTGCAAAGTGGGCGGGTCCCAACGCTTACGAAACGGTGTGCTGGCATCGGTAACTGGTTTCCCTTCGATATGTTTACCGGTTGGCTTCTCACGACCGGATAAGAGCGCTAGCATCGGCGTACCTGTTGGTATGGAGATCATCGCTGAACCCTTTTCTGAAAACAGACTTCTCGATCTCGCCAGGGAATTTGACATCTTCCCAAAGCATAAGCCACCGTTGTTTAAAGATTAGGGATGAAACACAGGGTTGTAGCCTAACATGATGAAATATTGTAACAAATTAACAACGAATTTGCATGTTAGCGTATGTTAGAATTGAGACATCTTACCCCATATCGTCCGATTATTGCGGTGAATTTTCATTTTGTTGAGGCGATTATGGAAAGAGATATATTTTTTACCAGCCCAAAAGGCTGAGAAAAAAGGAGGCTTTTGTGTTAAGCACTTTTGATTACGTTAAGCCCCAATCCCTGAATGAAGCAATCCAATACCTTGGAAATAATGAAGGCACGCATGTACTCGCTGGCGGTACTGATTTGATGATCTTGCTGCGAAAGGACATCATCAACGCCAAACATGTTATGGACATCAAAGGCATCAAGGAATTGGATCAACTCACTTTTAAAGAGGGAGAAGGGGCAACCATTGGTGCGACAGTCGTCGTGAATCGACTGATCGAAACAGATTTTGTACGAACCAGGTATCCGGCGCTCCATCAAGCTTGTGAACATCTCGCCTCGTACCAGTTGCGCAATCGCGCGACCTTGGTTGGCAATATTTGCAACGCTTCGCCGGGTGCGGATCTTCCTCCTGCTTTGCTCGTTTATGACGCGACCGTAAGAATTGTTGGTCCGAATGGGGAGCGGGTAGTAAAACTGGAAGAATTCTTTACAGGTGTGAAGAAAACAGTGCTCAAACAAGGCGAGTTGGTGGTTTCTGTCCACTTGCCGGATCCAGGCGAAGGTGACCGCAGCGTCTATCTCAAGCAATCCCGCTTAAAGGGACACGACCTGGCAACCGTGGGGGTAGCTACCCGTGTAGACAGCCACGGCAAAGCCAGCGCCGCGATCGCTGCTGTGGCAGTCACCCCGCTGCGCTTGCGCAACCTGGAAGATGAGATCAACAAACGTGGCTTAAGCGAAGAAACCTTCCTTTGGGCTGCCGAAGAAATCAAAAATCACATCCGTCCAATCTCAGATGTGCGTTCTTCTGCCGAGTATCGCCTGCATATTTCAGGCGTATTGCTTAAGCGCGGATTTATTCAAATCACTAAAAAGGAGGGTTAGCATGAGCGTAGACAAAGATTGTTCAATGTTTGCGGAACACCCTGATTCAAAGCAAACCCCCATCGATCTCTGTCTGACCGTGAATGGAAAAAAGGTCTGCTACTCGATCGATCCAACCATGAGCCTCCTGCACTTTCTGCGCGACAAGATGAAATTGTTTGGCGCAAAAGAATCCTGTGGAGAAGGGGAATGTGGCGCCTGTACTGTAATTATGAACGGTAAGGCAGTTACCTCGTGTATTGTGTTGGCTGCCGAAGCAGAAGGTGCTCATGTTGTTACTGTCGAAGGGCTTGCGGAAAATAAAAAGCTCTCGATCTTGCAGGAAGAATTCATCACTCACGATGCCCTGCAGTGCGGTTTTTGTACTCCTGGCATCCTGATGTCAGCCAGAGCACTGCTTGATGCAAATCCGAATCCAACTGACGAAGAGATCATCGAAGCACTTTCAGGCAATTTCTGCCGATGTACCGGCTACATTCCAATTTTTAACGCTGTCAAGGCTGCAGCCGAACGAGAAAGAAAGGAGCTGGGGAAATGACAAAGTGTTGTGATTACAAATCCAAATACAAACACGTCGGTCAGAGATATGACCGCAAGGATGCCCGCAAGAAAGTGACCGGTCAAGCAGTTTATGCCTTTGACATGGAGTTCCCGGGCATGCTTTATGGTGGGATTCTCCTCTCGCCCTATGCGCGCGCGAAGATAGTTTCCATTGACACCAGCGAAGCTGAAGCCCTGCCCGGCGTAAAAGCCGTTGTAACCGGTGAGCAATACGACATCAAAGTCGGTCTCTACATGCAGGACAAGTTGATGTTGGCGAAAGGCGAAACACGCTATCAGGGCGAAGCTGTAGCCGCTGTTGCCGCAATTGATCAGAAGATCGCCGACAAGGCATTGACGCTGATCAAGGTTGAATATCAACCGCTCGAAGCAGTGACCACCTTGGACCAAGCCCTCGAAGCCAAGGTCCTGGTTCACGAAGACATCAACACAGTCAAGCATCTCGAAGGGGTCTTCTTCCCACAGAAAGATTCAAACATCGCCAGTTGGAATAAAAACCGTAAGGGCGATGTTGACAAAGCGCTCGAAGAATCCTACATGGTGGTGGAAAACGAGTTTTCTCTGCCAACTGTTGGTCATGTCCCGATGGAGACACATGTTTGTATCGTTCAGGCTGACCCCTATTCAGACAAGATCCGTATCTGGTCTTCCGCTCAATCTCCGTTTGCGTTGCAGCAGATGATGGCATGGAGTTTCAACATCTCCCATTCCGATGTGGAAGTGAATGTTCCATTCGTTGGTGGAGGCTTTGGCGGTAAGGCGGGCATCCATCTTGAACCGCTTGGAGCTGTGCTATCACGCGCAGCCGGTGGTTTGCCGGTAAAGATCCGCCCTTCCCGGGAGCAGGAATTCAACCAATTACCTACCAGGGCCGCAATGCGCGGTCGGATCAAAACTGGCGTTGACAAGGACGGCATGCTACAGGCAGTGAAAGTTGTCTACGATTGGGACTCCGGTGCTTATGCCGATTATGGGGTCAATGTGGGGAAGGCAGCAGTCTACTCGGGAATTGGACCCTATGAAGTCCCAAACTCCTATATCGATTCAAAAACAATTTACACGAACAAAGTCTTCAGCACGGCGTATCGTGGTTTTGGTCATCTGGAAACCCACTGGACGATCGAACGGCAAATGGACCTCATCTCCCAGAAATTGGGAATGGATCCTTATGAATTTCGACGAAAGAACCTGTTGAAGCCCGGCTCCCGCACCATTAGTGGCGAATTGATTACCGAAAGCAGCGGTAGTCCAACTGATTGTTTGGATGCGGTCGTCAAAGAGATTGGATGGACAGGTCGTAAGACGGAAGAAGAACGGGCGAAGGAATGGAAGACAGGCAAGGTGCGCGGCAAAGGTTTCGCCATGCTGCAGAAGGCGCCGGCAATGCCCAGCAACACAGCGTCATCAGCGATCATTCAGATGACCGGAGACGCTCATTTCAGGATCATGATCGGCGCGATCGATATTGGTCAAGGCGCGAACACAGTCATCGCTCAAATGGCCGCCCAAGAACTTGATGTTCCCATGGAAAAAATTGAAGTCGTCGATACAGTCAGCACCCAGACCAATCCCTATGACTGGAATACCGTCGCTTCAAAATTCACATTCATGGGCGGAAATGCCATTGTAATGGCTTGTCGTGACCTCATCCGCCAAATGAAAGATGTTTCTGCGCAAATCTTGCGCACAACACCAGATAATTTGAAGCACGGTGGAGGCTACATCTATCATGTTCACAACCCCGAACGAAGGATATCCTACGAAAGCCTTTCTTTAGGCTATGCCTATGAGAACGGCATGGGGGTTGGCGGCGCGATGATTGCCCACGGATCAAGCATCGCTGACGGTCTGACAAACTTGCACCCTGAGACTGGGCAAGGCAACCCGGCCCTCGATTGGACCTTCGGTGCCCATGGTGTTGAACTTGAGGTCGATATCGAAACTGGTGATATTACTGTGCTCAAAATCGCTTCGGCATTTGACATTGGTCAGGTCATCAACGAAAAACTCATCTATGGTCAGATCACTGGTGGTGTGGTTCAAGGGCTTGGCTCCGCGGTTTTGGAAGGTTACAAATTCAACACCGAAAACAAGTTGATGAACCCCTCATTTACTGATAACAAGATTCCCACAATGAAGGATATTCCTTTGGAGATCGTCCCGATCTACATTGAGAATCCGCAGCATGACGGACCATTCGGGGCGCGCGGTGTTGGCGAACATCCCATGATCTCGGTACCCTCTGCTATTGGCAACGCGCTCTACGACGCGCTTGGCATTAATTTCCATGTGCTGCCGCTTTCCCCTGAAAAGGTCGCGCTCGGTATTATTGAGAATGCCAGGAAAAATACAGAATAAAGAAGATCAGATGCCTGAAAAGGCATCTGATGCTTTATAATTTTATTGGAGAATAATAGACTTCAAATCAAATTTGAGGCCCACAGCGATGGAGAAAGGAGAAAACAAATATACTGATTCTCACCACGGTTTTGTTTGTAAAATATTTTTATCAAATTTATTTAATAGGAGATAATTATGGGTTGGTTTACTAAAGTAGATAGCAAGACCGGTTACCTGCCAGATGAGCAACCTCCATTCTGGAAACTGCTCCTCTACGCGCTACAACAGGTCATCGTAATGTTCCCGGCGACGATCACCGTTGCACTCATTACGAATTTCCATATTTCAACAACTATTTTTGCCAGTGGCTTTGCCACACTTTGTTTCATTTTGGTTACCAAGGGCAAAATTCCGTTGTACTATGGTTCCAGTTTCTCATATATCGCGGCGATCTTTGGTCTCTTGGCGTCAGAGCACCTTGCTGATCTTCCCCTTGACAGTAAGATCTCGATTGCCACCTTTGGTATCGTGATGTCGGGTTTGGTCTCGATCGCGGCTGGTTTTATCGTCAAGAAGGTTGGACGTGACATCATCGAGAAGATTTTGCCTCCCACGATCACTGGTCCCATTGCCATGATCATTGGTCTCAGCCTGGCTGGAAATGCCATCTCTGACGCCTCCATGTGGAATGCAGAAGCCGGAACAGTTAACAATCTCGCCTGGATCGTTTCCATGGCGACCCTGCTCTCGACAATTTTGTTCTCAGTCTATTTGAAGGGCTTCCTGTCCCAGTTGCCGTTGATGCTGGGTATGCTGTTTGGTAGCCTGGTGGCTGGCATCATTGTTTGGACAGGTGGCGAAAGCCTCTTCCGAGCTTTACCGGAATTAGTCGCCAGTCAAGGGCTCTTTGCCTTACCGCACTTTACCATTCCTACCGTGTATTGGCCCGCGGCATTGGCGATCATGCCGGTTGCTCTTGCAACGATCCCGGAATCGACAGCTCATATCTACCAGTTGGATGTCTATGTTAATGATCTTGCCCGCCGCAAGGGCTCAACAAAGAAATATGACATTGCCAACCGCTTGGGCGACAACCTGATTGGTGATGGCTTGGGCGATATAGTGGCTGGTTTCGTAGGCGGTCCCGCAGGTACCAACTATGGTGAAAATATCAGTGCCATGGCGATTACACGCGTCTTCTCAGTGCCAGTGCTGATTGCGGCTGCGGTCATTGCCATGATCATCGCTTGCTTCACCCCGCTGGTGAAAGCCATTTATGCGATCCCGCTGGCTGTTATTGGCGGTCTGGAGATCTACCTCTTCGGTGCTATTGCTGCTCAGGGTATCGCAATCATGCTCGATAAGAAGGTGGATATGTTCAGCGCCAAGAATATCGCTGTTATAGCGACGATCATGGTGATCGGTCTTGGTGGACAGTCAGTCTTCGGTGGTGTCATTCCCTTCTTCGGTATGGAATTGCCCGCATTGGCGACTGCAGCCATCTTTGGTATTGTGCTCAACCTGATCCTCAGCTTCAAAAAACCACATCACGAAGAACACGTGGAAGTGGTTGAAGAGGTCAAGGAATAATCCAAAAGATTAGTTAAGTTTCTCAATCCAACCACCCAAAAGGGTGGTTGGTTGTTTAATGCCTTTAGACAATCGAATTCGCACGTTGTTAAAAACAAAAACATTTTTATACGCGTGGGAAAAAACTGTCATAGCTAAGGCAGAATTCCTTTCCGTTAGAATATGATTGTTCATAATACAAACAAGAAATTAATTTCCCGATTCTTTTATCCAATATCTGACTTTATTTGTTCAATTTATTTAGAATTCTCGAATATAATCCACTGAACTCTCCACCTTCACCGGAATTCCTCATGGGTTGATTATAGCCAGTTAACTGCCCGGTCTATCCGCCGTAGATCATACTCAAGTAAGATAAATTAGTGTTTCCAGAAGACCATCACTGCCTAAACCTGATTATGTACGCTGTTAATGTAGCTCAACCCACTTTCTCGTCAGCTTCGACGACGGAATTTTTTTGTCTGGGTCTCCTATAGACCACCCGAGATCAGGATTCGACCTGTTTCAACTGTGTCAGCGGAGCCAGAACTAAGCATATTGACCAGAATATGAGCGGGAATATTGACGAGAACAACCGGTGATTGTCAATTGGTTATTGTCTGAGAGGATGTCCTATAAATTCACCAGATTGTCTAATTCGTCAAGAATCGTACCAATCATTTTTTCCAAGCCTAACATCTCCTAGATACCTAGCGATAACAGTAATCCCTGTCCAATTTTTTTATCCACGTTGTTAACAAAACAGGGTGCTGAAGGCAAAAAACCAAATTAAATTCTATTTAAAAAGATATCTCCAGGCGCGATTCTTGCAACTATATAGGCAGGTGTTTTACAAAGGAGTATCTTATGGTCAACGTTATTAAAGCCTTTCTCTTGCAATTTTTTAACCCATTGGCATTTGTGGGGCTTGTGCTTTTCGTTTCGCTCTTTTTAATCAAAAAGAAGCCAAAAACAGCTATTTGGTTTGTCGCCATTTGTTTGGTGATCGTGGCTGTTTTCGGTAATCCCTACTTTTCGACCTTCCTGACGCGTTCCATGGAATGGCGTTATATGCCGACACCTGAGTATGAGCAGGCGGACGCGATTTTATTGATCGCGGATGGTACTTACGTTGCCAACACACCCCGACAACGCGTGGAGGTGGGTGAGGGTGCTGATCGGGCGCTTTATGCCGCGCAACTGTATCAGAAAGAGCTGGCACCGATCATCGTCGTAAGCGGCAATGTCGCCAGAAGCACGAGCACCAAAACCTTGCTGATGGAACTAGGCGTGCCGGAAGAAGCGATCTTACTCGACCATACCAGCCCCAACCTGCGCGCGTTGGCTCACTATATCAGTCAGATCACCGAAATCGAAGAGTTCAAAAACGTTATCCTGGTTCAATCCGCGCTCAAGATGGACCGAACCCTCTTCCTGCTGAATGATCTTGACCTGAATATCAGCGTCGCGCCAGTCGATTACAAAGTCACACTTCAGGATTGGCAAGATCTGACAAGCTGGCAATGGCAAGACATCATTGCCAATCTGATGCCTAGCGCCGAGGCTTTCGAGCAAAGCTGGCAAGCGGTTTGGGAATATCTTGGCCTGGCTTTCTACCGCGTGAAAGCCATCTTCTAACCTGGTTAACTCGCTGACCCTCTATCAGCGATTTACTTCCGCAAAAAGTCTGTTGGAGTATCCAGCAGACTTTTGCGTTCTGCCGCTGGAACAAAGGAGCAATGACTTTCGTCTTATCTGCGAAGAAGAATGGAGAAAACATGAAAAGAACGATCCTTACCCTACTTTCCATATTGCTGATTTGCAGCACTTGTATGAACAATCCCATTGAAAAACCAGTAATTGACCCTGCGTCCGACGATGATATTGATCTTCATACTGGCACAGTCGCCTATAACCCCAACCCTGTATACAGCTCGGAAGAACTGGATGGGCTGATGCTTGGGCATAATCAATTCGCGCTGGCGCTTTATAAGCTGCTGGCGGAAAAAGATGAAAACCTGCTCTACTCGCCATACAGCCTCTATCAGGCTCTGACGATGGTCTATGCCGGCGCTGCCGGTGAAACCGCCAGTCAGTTTGAAAAAGTGCTGGCGCTTTCCGCGAAAAATCCGGATGTCCACAGATTGATGAATGCCTTGAATCTGGCTCTCACTCAAAAGAATGAATACCTGGAGGAAGAAGAACAATCTGTATTGGAGATCGCCAACGCGCTTTGGGTGCAGAAAGACGCGGAAATTTTGCAATCCTATTTGGATACCATCTCGGAAAACTACGCTTCCGGTTTGCGCTCGCTCGATTTTGCGGACGCCCAAAAGGCGGCTGACCTGATCAACCAGTGGGCAGCGGATGCCTCCAACAAAAAGATCACAGAGATCGCTAAACCAGACATGTTCAGTGCCGATACGCAGCTCGCGTTGACCAACGCGGTCTACTTCAAGGGTACCTGGACGCAGCAATTTGAAGAATCGGCAACACGGGATGAGGATTTCACGCTTCTGGATGGCACTGTCATCAGTGTGCCTACAATGATCACCTCCGGCACTTTCCCGGTCCGGGTAAACGAGCATTTTCAGATGATCGAAATGCCTTACAAGGGTTCGAACATCGCGATGGACCTCATCATGCCCTTGGACGGCAATTGGGATGGCTTCATGGAGAAGCTGACGGTAGAAAGCTTGCGTACCAACCTTGCGGGCTTGGAACAGTGGGATGTGATCTTGAGTTTGCCAAAATTTAAGATCGAAACACCGGAAATTGACATGATCGATCCGATGACCAAGCTCGGGCTGGTGGATGTCTTTGGCGATGACGCAATCCTTTCTGGCATGAATGGCAAAGAAGACCTGTATGTCTCTACCCTGGTCCAAAAAGCCTATATTGACGTCAACGAATCCGGATCAGAAGCGGCGGCTGTGACCATAGCCGTCGTCGCGCCAAAAGGGGCACCATCCAACCAGGAACCGATCGAGATGAGCTTTGACCATCCTTTCTTGTTTGTGATCCGTGATACAAATACTGGCACGATCCTTTTCATCGGCCAGCTTATGCAGCCTTAATATAAATAGAAGGAGTAAGAAATGAAGAAGAGTAAAGTTTTGATAATTGCCATACTTGTGCTGAGCCTCGTTTTGAGCGCTTGCGCGACGACCACACCCAGCGTTCCCAGCACGAACGAGGAAGTGGAGGATACAACATCGGATGAATATCCTGTTGAAGTTGTCCATGAACCCGATCAATCAGAACCGGAGGATCCCGGGCAGGTTTATCCCGCTGAACCCTCGGAAGTGCTTGATGGTGAAGATGATCTCAAAGGCGTCGAAGCCTATATCATTGACCCGCAGGTCAGCAAGGATGATCTCGATGACCACGCTGAGGATATCAACGAATTCGCCGTCGAGCTCTATCGCAAACTTGCCGCCAGCGATGGGAACCTGATCTTTTCGCCATACAGTATTTTCCAGGCATTTCTGATGACCTACGCCGGTGCCAACGCGGAAACCAAAGCTGAGATCGCCGAGGCTTTGGAGATCGACCTTGAGGATGGCGACAAGGTGCATGAGTGGATGAACGCGCTCAACATTCACCTGACCACCCGACCGGAATACGCCAGCAAGGACGCGCAGCCTTTGGAATTCAGCGTCGCGAACGCGCTTTGGGCGCAAAAAGAGCAGCATTACGAGCAGGCATTTTTGGATAAGCTTGCCGCCAACTATAACGCCGGCTTGAAACTGGTCGATTTCTCTCAACCTGAAGAGGTGCGTCAATTGATCAACCTCTGGGTGGAAGCGCAGACAAATGAGAAGATCAAAGAGCTGATCCCCGCCGGGATGTTGAATGAGCTGACCCGCCTGGTGATCACGAACGCGGTCTACTTCAAGGGCGCCTGGAGCCATCAGTTTGACCCACAACTGAACAGTCAGGAAACTTTTTACAAGCTTGATGGCAGTCAGACAACGGTTGAAATGATGAACACACACATTAATGGTGCCGCACTGGTGAATGATCAGTATCAGGCTGTCAGATTGCCTTACGAACAAAGCAGCTTTTCTATGGTTGCGATCATGCCAAATGGTGACTTCAAGGAGTTTGAAAACAACCTGGAGGATAAGCTCAATGACATTTTCAAAGCCCTTGACACGAGCTCGGCCTCGATTCAATTGGGAATGCTGAAGTTTAAAACTGAGATCAACTTCAGCCTGGCAGATCAACTCAAGGCATTGGGCATGCGGCAGGCGTTTGATGCGAGTTTGGCTGATTTCTCCGGTATAACTGGCGCGAAAGACCTCTTTATCTCTGACGTGATCCATCAGGCTTACATTGATGTCAACGAGCAGGGCACCGAAGCCGCCGCCGCAACCGCGATCGCCATGGAAATGACTTCCATGCCAGGGGATACGATTGAGATCAAGTTTGACCGACCTTTTATTTACCTGATCTATGACCAGACAACTGAAACCATCGTTTTCATGGGAAGAGTGCTCGCTCCGTAGCTTCTATCGCTCTTCCCATGTGTCAACCCCCGATTCAAAATGTCGGGGTTTTTTGTTTTGTCGAATTGAGACATAATTGAGCGCGTGGACAGGAGTCCACGCGCGAACAATAGACCTGATTCCAGAGAATCCGGCATGAATTGCGATAAGTGATCGCCCGTAGCAAGGTCGGGTTGTGCAGTTCAACCCGACATTTTGAAAAGTAAGCATAAAAAATCCCAATCTCTTCAATCCCCAAGCAAAGGTATGGAAACTGTCCCAATACCATCGCTAGAGGATAGGTTTTCCTCTCGTGTTGTGCTTTCTGCAACTTGTTCCTGTTTTATATATCGAGTTGAGAATCGAAACGCGCCATATACATGTGGGTGGCTACAACCAGAGGGCATAAAACCCAAAGGGCACGATGCAGAAGATCGTTCCTACGGTTATTACCCCATATTTTTTGTGGAAAAAATAAAGGCGAGATAGAACCCTCGCCTTTTACCATCAGTAACTTATGTAGGCCGGTTTCCAGAAGAATCCGGCAAACATCTGTATTATCCACCCATCCCTGTCACAAGGGCGAGCAACAAGCCGCCGGCGATGACCGAGCCAAGTTGGCCGGCTGTGTTGGAGCCCATGGCGTGCATGAGAATGAAGTTGGAGGGGTCTTCTTCCAAAGCCATTTTCGCGCTCAGGCGACCTGCCATAGGGAATGCGCTAATGCCGCAGGCGCCGATGAGCGGATTCACCTTTCCGCGGGTGATGACTGCCATCAGCTTGCCAAACATCAAACCAGCGACAGTATCGATCACGAAAGCCAGCAAACCAAGCAGCAAAATCTTGATCGTCGCGAAATTGAGGAAGCTTTCAGCGGTCATGGTTGAACCGATTGACAGACCGAGGAAGAGCGTGGCGATATTGATCAGTTCATTTTGTGCCATCTTGCTCAAGCGATCAACCACCAGCGCTTCGCGCAGCAAATTGCCAAGCATCAGGGCTGCCATCAGCGGCGCGGCATCGGGAGCCACAAGCGCGACCAGCAGGGTAACCAGGATCGGGAAGAGGATCAGCGTCAGGCGTGAGACTGGTTTTGGTGAATATTCCATGCGGATCAGGCGCTCTTTTCGGGTCGTAAGCACGCGCATGATGGGCGGCTGAATGATCGGGATCAGGCTCATGTAGGAATATGCAGCCACAGCAATGGGCGCGATGATGTGCGGAGCTAATCTTTCCCCCACAAAGATCGCCGTGGGCCCGTCGATCGCGCCAATAACGCCGATCGAAGCGGCTTCGTTGAGCGGAAAACCGAGCAAAATAGCCAGTAAAAGGGTGAAGTAAATGCCAAATTGCCCGGCAGCTCCCAGCAAGACCAGGCTGGGCTGTGCCAGAAGGGGGCTGAAGTCGATCATGGCGCCAACGCCAATGAAGATCAGGAGCGGGAAGAGTTCGGTTTTGATACCGGCGTCGTAGATGACTTTCATGAAGCCAACTTCATTGGACATGCCCAGGTTGGCGATCAAACAACCGAATCCGATTGGCAGCAGCAAGACCGGTTCGTACTCTTTCCAGATTGCCAGGTAGATCAAGACCAGGGCAACAAGTATCATGAGTGCGTTTCCCCAGGTGAAGGCTTCGAAACCTTTACCGAGGTCAGCAAATAATTGGGTGAAATCCATTGAGATGTCCTCCCTATCCTTCAAAGGTCATGACTGGCTGATTGTGACTCACCTGATCGCCAGCTGAAATGTGGATGGCAGCAATTTTGCCATCGCGATCAGCCAGGATTGAGTTTTTCATTTTCATCGCCTCAAGGACGTAGAGTTCCTGCCCGGTTTTGACGGTTTGGCCTTCGCGCACCTCAACCGAGATGATGACACCTGGTAAGGGGGCAGTCAGAGTTTTCGCTCCGGCTGCGGGAGCAGGCGTAGGAGCTGCGCTGGCTGATGGGGCAACTTGTGTGGCTGCGGGAGCGCTGGCGACGGGAGAGTCAGCATCTTCGGGCCAAACTTCATAGACTTTGCCATCCACCTCAGCCAGGATCGGGCGGGTATTGAGGTCATCGATCGAGACCTGATATTGTTTACCTTCAATAGTGATTGTTACTTTCATCTGTTTCGTCCTCTGATTGTGCTTGTGTACAGTTGTTGGGTTCTTCCTACGTTCAGCCAGGCGTTTTCGCTGCGGGTTTGCTGGCTGGGTTTGAATGCATAAAAGCTTGCCTGGTCATCAAGCGCCCAGGCAACGGCAATAGCGGCAGCCAGAGCTTCATTTGTGTCCTGGGCTGGCGCAACTTGAGTTGCTGGCACCGCTTCGACTACTTCCTGTGCTTCTTCTTCGGCTTCGGGTTTGTTGGTCAGTTTGACCAACAGGGCCATGATTCCCCACAAGGCGAAAATCATGACAAAAACCAATCCCATTCCGATGGCGGTGATCAGCAATCCTTGAATGAATAAAGTCATCCTTGCCTCCTAAACAGGCATATTGCCGTGCTTGCGTGGCGGGTTGGTTTCGATCTTGTTTTCCAGCGCCTGCAAGGCTTCGATCAGTTTCTGGCGGGTTTCAGCGGGTTCAATGACCTCGTCGATATAGCCGGTTTTGGCTGCCACGTAGGGGTTCAGGAATTCATCCTGATATTGTTGGGTAAGGCGGGCACGCTCGGCAACAGGATCGTCAGCATTATTGATTTGTCGATGGTAGAGGATATTTGCTGCGCCTTCAGCGCCCATCACAGCTATCTCAGCGGAGGGCCAGGCATAGGTGATATCGGTGCCGAGGTATTTGCTGCTCATGACGACATAAGCGCCACCGTAAGCCTTACGAGTGACCACGCTCACTTTGGGTGCAGTGGCTTCGGCATAAGCGAAGAGCACCTTGGCGCCATGGCGAATGACTCCACCGTGCTCCTGGTTGACACCAGGCAAAAAGCCGGGTGAATCCACAAAAGTGACGATTGGCAGGTTGAAGGCATCGCACATGCGCACGAAACGACTAATTTTATCAGCCGAATTAATATCCATTACTCCAGCCATCATGGCAGGTTCCTGGGAGACAATGCCGACCGATCGTCCGCCCAACCGTGCCAGACCAACAATGGCATTGGGGGCAAACCCAGCCTGGATTTCAAAGAAAGAACCCTGATCGACGATCATTTCAATAGCGTTGTGCATACTGTATGGGGTGTTGGGATCTTCAGGGACGATGCTGTTGAGGGCTTCGCTGCGGCGATTGAGCGCGTCACTTGTTTCAGCGAAGGGTGCCTGCTCAACGTTGTTGGAAGGCAGATAAGAAAGCGCCTGGCGGGCAAGCGCGATGGCTTCTTTTTCGTCCGCGCCAACCATATGGCAGTTGCCACTGGTTGTGAGGTGAACATCAGCACCGCCGAGCGTTTCAAAATCAACATCTTCACCTGTAACGGTCTTGATGACTGCCGGACCGGTCAGGAACATGTATGAGGATTTGCGAACCATGATGATCAAGTCAGTAACAGCAGGTGAGTACGAAGCACCACCTGCGCAAGGTCCCATGATCAGGCTGATTTGGGGGACAACACCAGAATAAATAGCGTTGCGTCGGAATATTTCAGCATAACCACCCAGGCTGCAGACACCTTCCTGAATACGGGCACCGCCGGAGTCAATCATGGCGATAATGGGGGAACCGGTTTTGACTGCCAGATCCATAACCCGGCATATCTTTTGGGCGTGCATATCGCCAAGCGAGCCACCTTGGACGGTAAAGTCCTGTGCGTAGACGTAGACTGTTCGCCCGTCGATCTTGCCGTAGCCAGTGACAACACCGTCACCTAAGGCGGTGTCGGGGTCACTATCATGGGGAGACACTGCCATCGAGCCTATCTCGCGGAAGCTGCCCTTATCGAGCAGCAGGTCAATTCGTTCACGTGCAGTCAACGCGCCTTTGGCGTGTCGTTTTTCGATGCGCGCCTGTCCTCCACCTAATATGGCGTTGGCACGCATAGCCATCAATTTTTCAATACGGGGGTTTTCCTCGGTCATTCATTCTCCTTGTACATTGTTTAGCCCGACCTAGAGAGAATGGGCTTTTAGTCGGTCTTATTGTAACATGACTTGTGGAGAAAACGACTACTAACGGGAAGATAATATTGGGATATGCGAAGAGAATTTACAAATGTTTTTTGAGGAAATCATTGATCTCTTTACGTGCGTGTTTGACCTCAGGCACCCATGTTGCAAACATCAGTTGAAAGTCGTTAATCATACCTGGGTATTGAGTAAAATTCACAGGCACACCAGCGTTTTTCATTTTTTTAAAAAGTTGCACACTGTCGTCGAATAAGACCTCATACTCTCCGACTTGAATCAAAGTGGGAGGAAAGCCTGTAAAGTCCCCAAAAAGTGGAGAGATAAAGGGACTGGTTTTGTCTTCGCCTTTGGCGTAGTTGAATACAGTGCGTTTTTTTATTTCCTCCCGGTCAGTCAAATTTCCGAGAATTGGGTCGAGATGGTAACGAGAAACGTAGGAATCGCCGGAAAACGTCAGGTCTGTTTGGGGGGAGATCAAAACAAGCCCGGCAGGCAGGGGTTCTCCTACGGCTTTGAGCCGATGGCATAGAGCCAAAGCGAGGTTGCCACCGGTACAATCTCCCATTAAAACAGTTCGTTTTGGTTCGAATCCTCGGGAAAGCATGTAATGATATCCAGCGACAACATCATCAAGAGTAGCCGGATAGGGGTGATCCAGTGAACTGCGTGGATCAACGGCTGCGAACAAAGTATTTGGATAGAGCAGAGCATATTGTTGGCTCAATTTGCGGTAGAGGTTTGTCAGAGGAGTGATATGACTAGCCCCGTGGATTCCATAAAGAAGGGAGGATTTTGTTGTATCTTTTGATGAATATAGTTCAATATTAAAGTTATGGACCCTGATTATTTCACAATGAACTTCAGAAGGGCAAGGACGAGGTTTTCGGCTGCCAACTTTTTGTAAGAACTCGATTTTGTCCGGATATAGAGTGCTAACCAAGCCGGCAGTGCCGGTAGCCATGTTACCCCAAAAACTTGCATTTGGGTTGCCCCTGCCATAATAGAGCGTCAGAATTGTTGGCAGGAAGAAAATATGGCGAAAAAAGGTGGCTTTGCTGTAGGAAAAATGGAGCAAGGGAACAAGAAGCCAAACCAAAAGAAAGATGATAAGAATTGCATTGGCAGGGCGTTTAAGATCGAGAAGATATGCACAAACAGCAAAAATTACGATAATAAATATGAAGAATATATCAGAAATTGAAATAGAAAGAATCGTAAAATACCCCATATCGGTTCCTTGCAACTATCATAACATAATAAATGATTTTGTTGCAATTTAAGTTAAAAATTTTGCTGACCTGTTCACAATCAAAAAATCTAAAAATTATTGATGAACTTCATGCAGAACTGCTTCAATTAAGTTAATACATCAGGGGTTATGAAAAGATAAGCATTTATGAGTTTTCAGCAGGAACAGAGCATGATGCTCCTACCATATATCAATGATATGATCCCTGAAGAGCACTTGGTATGGGTGGACAAAAGGAAAGATCAACGGCTAGGCTCAGAGCTTCTTGATTCACAATACATTTTTTGGGGAACTAATATTCAAGATCCGTACGTGACGATAAAAGTTATGATATTGGCTACACTTAGATGGACTACACCTCACGGCAGATCGAAAAGCACTAAGAAAAGACTTGAAAATCTCGATTTCGGTGTATAATCTGTGAATAAATAAATCTTAACACAAAAAAGTACCAAAGTAGCTTATGAAGATAGCACAAACCATGTCAAAATTCTTATAAAGGGAAAACTATGCCTCCTGACTTATTATATGTCCAGAATCTTGAAACGAGGTTCAAAACCCCAGAAGGTACCGTTCTGTAGGATTACACTACATATTGGACAGTGACTAATGAAAAATAGCAGGAAGTGATAGTATCCGTTATTGTTAATACGCCAATAAAAGCAATAAGGAGAAACCACAACCTGCTATGGATAAGATA
>Ga0255341_1000958_pt1 | contig 44381 bp, 45 predicted proteins | sample wastewater_treat_8_FD_192418 | JGI IMG/M metagenome (GOLD analysis project Ga0255341, IMG submission 192418) | Wastewater microbial communities from Lulu Island WWTP, Vancouver, Canada - plant12 | ecosystem: Engineered > WWTP > Wastewater > Unclassified | place: Canada: Vancouver, British... | reverse complement strand
CACTATCAGTCTGGTTTGAAAAGATTTTTCTTGATATCTTTAAATCCTGTAGGGAGTAATACTTATTGATAAAAGCTGCCAGTTCATCATCCGTTCTGTGTGACATAGTAAGCCAAATATTAGGTGAAAAACATAGAAATATTACAACATCTTATATTATGGGCATTATAAACGTAAATATAAGCCAATTAATTACAATTTGCCAATTTTGTAAGCCAAATAGGGATATTGAATATCAATGCGATATGAAAAATATATAATCTTCTCACCCCGACAGAGTAAGTCAAAATGCCGCTGTAAATCAAGTGATTACAGTGGCATTTTTGTTTGTGGTAATAAATGCGGTAATAAAATATGTGTTTTTTGGTTCAACTGTTATCTCAATTTGTTCCCTTTCAATGATTTTGGAAATATTTGAAAAAATGGCATTCCTCATATGATAAACAATCGTCTTAATAGTAACAAGGGTCGATGTTAAACTAATGGTTCAATTTCACTCAGGTTATTTGGTAACCCTCTTTTATGGTATTTTGAATATAACCTAAGAGAAATCATATTCGTATTTTTCGCCCATCAGTATCTTATTATAAATGAAATGTTTATTAATACAGATTTCGTTAAATCTTCTGCCGATCTTTATCCAGGCATCAATTTACCTTAGTCCGGCTTCAGTCATCAGGCCTTTTTCAATAAGTGACAGGACAAGCTTCTTGTTTACATTCGACCAATTGGAGGAGTTGATTCTCGGAGTGAATTTTCTGACATAGCGTTCATCATCATTCCTCTTCAGGATGCTGTCGATCCATTCGAAGCAAAGCGCTTTCTCAAAAACCCGGGAGAATTCTTTCAGGCTTTCAGGTATTTCAGCCCTTCATACAGGAAAATCAGTGAAAAAATAATCAAAACGATTCCCAATGTCCTCATAAGGATGAGGTAGAACTTCTGATTCATGAATTGTTTTGTCCTGTCCACCAGAAAGGCAACTACAACCTTTGAGCCTATCAGAAAGACATAAAAGGACATCATAAAGAGAATGGAGGTCAGCAGATCTGTTTTATATGCCTTTAACATCAAGGGTGTTCCCACAGTTGCCCAGAACAAATAGGGACTGGGATTCAGGAAGTTGGCAATGATCCCTTTTTTCAGAGAACCTGAATCCGAAGTCTGCAGCCTGATGCTGAGTTCCCTGGTCCTAAGCGATTCGATACCCAGGTAAGCAAGGAATATGGCGCCGGCAAATGATATAACAGCCAGAAACATATCGAAGCGGGCAAGCCTGCCCAGAATCAGTACTGTAATGAGAATTATGGGGAGATCAGTGATCAATGGAGACAATGCCACCTTGATCCCTTCAGCTTTGTTGTGCCTTATTGTTTGATTAAGCACGAGAGTCAGAAGTGGTCCGGGTGAAATGCCGGATGTCAGGCCAAGTATAATACCAGCTGAGATATATTGCCAGATGCTGCCGGAAATCATTTTATTTTCTTTAAAATGATATGAAAGGTGCTTTTAAAGTCTTTGTGGTATGCGGTATGTGGTACGCGTGTTTTCCCTGATGACTTTGCATTGTCTGAACCCTGTACCAGCCTGCTTTTTGTGTCATTCCGAACCGTTTCCCGGTTTTAATTCCGATGCATATCTGGCATATTTTCTGCGGCTTATAATCAGATCCGACAACTCCCTGAACATATTCTGGTTCACCTGCTGAGCCATAGGCAACACCCACTTCTCGGTCTGATCAAGATAATCATTTATCTTTTTTACGGAGTGAGTGTCGGTATTAAGGTCGGTAAGGTTGGATATCCTGTCGGCGCATTTGAGGACCTTTGCCCTGTAGGAACCGTTTTCAAGGATATTTTTCAGGTAAAGTTCTTTTGGCATGTCAGCTGATCTGGTAACTTCTTTTACAAGAGCCAGGACATCATCGGCCTGTCCGTCGATAATCCTTATTTCAAACAAATTGGTGTCCGGTACATCTTCCAGCAAATCATGTATGACAGATGCCTTGAGCAGTATAGGGTCATCGAAAAGTTTGTAGTCGAGAAGTATTGCCATTGTCGCCATGGCATGGCGGAACTGGTTTCCTCCAACGCCTCTCTGCTTGCCGATAAGTGCGGTGGCTTTTATTATATACGGAGCAAGGACAAGGCTTTTGATCATTTCAGTTTCGGTCATATATCAGGTATGATATTTAGAGATGTAAATATAATAAAAAATAACTGATGGTATAATTTTCACAATGTTCAGGAAATCTCTAAGTTACAAGAGAGTCCGGATCAGTGGCTCCTGAGAATCTCTATCATTTCAGTAACAGCTTCAGCACCGGCAACATTTCCGACAGGCGATAATCCAGCCAGAGCACGTGCAGCATTAAGGTCAACATCTGTAATATAATCCTTTCCGATTACTGTCAGGTAAAGGATGGCCGATTTCAGAGTGTTTGCCTTTGTCCGGAAAGAATGCGGACCCGACCGTGCCGGAAAAATATGGACGAACCTGGTCGTATTGTCGTTGTATTTGAGTGTCCACCGTGAGCCGTCTGACAATGTTATTATCCTGAACTCCTTGAAGCCCTTTCCTGCCCATGCCATATAATCGGATTGTGATAAAAGACGATTGCTTTCCAGATAATCGATGACCTCAGCGAAGATCTCATCCATTGTAAGGCTGCCTTTGTATATGTCCATGACGCATGAGCCAATATGTTTTATTTCCCTTGTCAGATCTTTCAGCCGTGGATCGTTGACTGACATTGCCCTGCTTGCTGCAAAATCCCTGATAAAAGGAAGATAGTGTTTCAGCGGGTTGAAAAGGATGGGGATGGGAATATGGATTTGTGTTTCCAAGCTTATCCGGTTTTGAATGATTCAAAGCCGCTTTTGTCATTGGTCTGAAGGTATGCCTAGCTGAGAAATGACTGCGGCAAATGATCCATGATAAGATATACAAAAAGCCGGAGACGACAAAAGCCTCTTTCACCTCACCAGTGTCACATTTCCTATTATTGGCTTTGTCCCATCGTGAAGCTCGATAAGGTAATGGTAAGAGTCCACCGGCAAGGCTTTTCCCAGGCTGCGGCCGTCCCATGGCACGGGATAACCCCTGGCTGACTTCCATACCGCCTGTCCCCAACGATTGTAGATTGTTACTTCAATGTCGGGAAAGGAGTCTTTTCCGATAATGTTCCAGACATCATTTATCCCGTCTCCATTTGGGGAAAAAGCATTCGGGATATTCAGCAGGTTTTCCCTGCATCTGAATCCGGGATGAATCCATAACGTGATCTTCACTTCTTTTCCTTCACAACAGCGCTCATCCTCGTCATTTAAAATATATGGCATGAATGTGTAGACTACCTTGTGCATTTCCCTGCCGCTATTGAAAAGAATTTCATTGAAATTAACAGGACCTGAATATGTGTGGTTCATGGAATGTCCGCTTATTTCCGGTTCTGCATCAATATCAAGATCATACATCCATTTTCCCCAGGTCACGACACTCGGATTTTCAACATGAATGAGTGCAATCTCTCCATTACACAGTAATGTATCGTTTACGGTGATCTGAATTTCAGGTTGCGGATTTACCAGTGCCAGTCCGGATATCCTGAGCCCCTGACAACCATTGGGTGATGTTTCCTGCACTTCGAGCAGGTATGTCCCTGAGGAATCCCAGGTATGGGATAATTCAGCGGTATTTTTCCCGGGCACGATCTTGCCGTTAATCCACCATTCATAAGTTGAAGCTGTAAGCCGGCCGGGATTGACATAGTAATGTTTTGTCTGTCCGGCGCAGACATGATCGGGCATTGTCATCTGGCCGGCTGACCTGAGGCAGATAAAATGCAATATGCCAAAGGCGATCATATAGCTATGCCTTCTGAGCAATTGTTAAGATCTTTTTATGCCATCCCTGTGGTGCTGTCTGAAAAGCCTTGTTTAGCAACATTTACCCCTGAGTCATTTGGAGATAAGGGGGTAAAAACCGGCTTTTCAGACAGTCACAAGAATGAAGTTTAAGTAATTCTTCCTGTAAAGGACCTCCTGCACAAAGTCTAATTATGATAAATTCTACTTGTTACCGGAGCAGGCTGAACATTTATTTCAATGGTTGCCGTTGCCGTGCATCCGGTATTTGTCACAGTCTCGGTGACACTAACAGAGCCTATGCCCGGAGTTGTCCACAGGACAGTAATTTGGCTAGTACCTTGTCCGCTAAGCGTACCTCCAACGATTGTCCAGTTATATGTACTTCCGGCGTGGGCAGGTGTACTGTATATTTCGGTGCTGCCATCGATGCTCTGGCAAACCGGATTAGGACCAGTTATGACGGGAGAGGGCAAAGGATTGATGACAACATCAACCGTTGTTGAAGCAGTGCCTCCGCCGGCATTCGTAACTGTCAGTGTATAGGTTCCGGCAGCAGCGGCTGTCACTCCTGTTATTATTGGATTCTGTTCTGTGGAAGTGAATCCGTTTGGTCCGCTCCAGGAATAGTTGGCCATGCCGGAAGGTCCTCCGATAAGGATAAGATCGCCGCCAACGCATGGAGTATTGGCTACCGCTGTAGGAAGATCAACAGTGTTGATAGTTACATTGACCGTTGTTGAGGCCGAGCATCCGGCAGAATTTGTGACCGTCAGGGTATATGTTCCGGCAGCAGCATCAGTAACACCTGTGATAACCGGATTCTGTTCTGTGGAAGTGAATCCGTTTGGTCCGGTCCAGGCATACGAGGCCATTCCGTCCGGTCCTCCGATAAGGTTCAGATCACCTCCTGTAAATGGTGAGTTGGCAGTGGCTGTTGGAACCGGCAGCGGATTGACGATAATGTTGAGAGAGACCGGTGCTCCAGTACAATTGCTTGTGCTTGACAGTGTCTCTGTTACTGTCAGGCTGAATGTTCCCGTTGTCGTCCAGTTGATCCGGATGGCGTTTGAACCCTGCCCCTGGGTGATTGTACCCCCTCCCGAGAGTACCCAGTTATAGGTCGATCCGGGAGTGTTGGTAACCCAGTAGTCTTCCATGGAGTTTATGCAGGCATAATCGGGATCGGCGGTACTTGGTTGAGCCCGGAGTCCCGGAAAAGTTGCTGACATAATGATCAGCAGGATTAATTTAAGAAATGCGGCTTTTAGTTTCATATTGACATAATATTATTTAGTTATGATAAATAGCTGATGTTCCAGGCAGGGGATTGACAACAATCGCAGCAGGGAAAGCATATGCGGTTCCGCAGTTCATTGGACCTTCGTCTGTTACAGCTATTCTGTACCAGGTCGTTGTCTGCAAGGGAGGGGGAGCGTATGAAAGTCCCTGTTCTCCCGTCAGATCAATCCAGTTTACATTATCAGTGCTGAATTGCCATTGATACGAGAATGGTGGTCCGGATCCGCCTGTTGATGAAGTTGCAGTGAGCGGAGCCGGAGTTTCACCCTGACAGATTACCTGATCAGAAGAAATTACAGGCGGCACCAGCAGAGGCATTACCATCAGGTTTCGGTTTCGCGAATGCGTTGTGACCACGCATACGGGAAAGCTTTCGGGCTGGTTCAGGGTGGTGAAGGTGACTGACACCCTGTAAGCTCCGGTTTGTAAAGGTGTTGCTTCCGATATTGTAAGTCGTTGAGTTGTGCTTCCTGAATAAGTGATGTTGTCTTTTATCGGCTGCCAGCCGGTGCCGTCATTGAATGACCACTGATAAGCTGTTACGTTTCCCCTGGTTGAAACTTCATAAGATGTGTCGCTGCAGCTGCAGATCGTCAGATTGACCGATCCGGTCAGTCCGGTCACTGTATTTATCTCAAGAAGGGCCGTTTCGGATGCTATTGTTGAACAGTTGTCAGAGGCAATCAGACGGTATTCGGTGCCATGGATGTTTTGTCCGCTTACACCGATATCGTGAATAACCAGAACGGGGGAGGTCGCAGTGCTGATATCATTAAACTCAACTGCCGATGGAGGCCTTGATTGCCACTGGTAGCTTACCGGCCCGATAAAACCATCGACCTGAGCCGAAAACTCAACAGTGTTACCGTAACAGTCAGTCTGATCGAGGGGCTGAACACTGAATACCATCGGATGATCCGGCTGTCCGATAGTTATTGTTGTCGTATCCTGACATATTCCACCGGCATCGCTGACAACCACGGTATAGGTCCCGGCACCCAGTCCGCTTAGATTCTGGTCAGTACAGGTGAATGATCCCGGCCCGGTCCATGAGAACTGGTATGGTTCAAGGCCTCCGCTTACTGTGATGTCTATTGTGCCGGTTGGCTTTCCGAAACACGCGGCATCGGTATGTTCGGCAGATATTGAACAGACCTGGCCGGATAACATGGCACAAGCAAGGAACCAGAGGCATAGCGGCAGAAGCAGCCTCATGATAACAGATGCCCAATGAATAACAGGCCCTGGCCTGCCTGGATGAAAAGGAATCATAAAAAATCAGCAACGAGACATGACTAATTTATGAAAAAAGAGAAAAGGAAGCAAGGAAATCCGAAAAATTGATTTTTTTCAGCATATTCTCTTGTCCCTCTGTCTGTTCCTGCAAATCCTGCATATCATGCAGGTTATGACCGGAAATCAAGATAACGGGATTGTTACGGATTCAAATGTTTACCTTTGTGATTTCAGGGTTACCGTATGTTGATATATTTGCCCTGTCGAATAAAACCATAGTTTTTACACCATATTCGCAACATTTCAACACAATGCCGGATGATTATCATCCGTTCATGCCAGTCTCGCACAGGAATCGAGGAGATATTAAGTTTGCTGAAGGCATCTTGTACAACACGTTAAATTTTAATATGTCTCTTCTTTCTTTTGAACAATGATATTAAAAGATCAATTTTTGATGTTATGTTTTTCAATTTGATTCGTCAGTGAAGCAAATGAGTTTGGAAAGATTTAAAAAGGAAATACTTCCGTTGCGTCAACAGCTTTTTCTCTTGTCGCTGAAAATGCTTGGAGATAAGCAGGATGCGGAGGATGCTGTGCAGGAAGCACTGCTAAAGATGTGGCGTGTACGAGATACTTTGAAATCTTATGATACTCCGGGTGCTTTTGCTACAACGGTAACAAAAAACACTTGTTTGGATAAAATCAGGTTAAGAAAACAGACTAAAACAATTGACGAATATATAACATTAAGCGATGGTGATAATCCACAATTACAGCTGGAAAGGCAGGACACTAACAAGCTTATACGGATGATTATTCAGACTTTGCCGTCGCTTCAACAGCAGATAATTATGATGAAAGATATTGATGAATATGAAACAGGAGAGATAGCCGAAATAACGGGAACAACGATTGAAGCTGTCAGGACAAATTTATCGAGAGCAAGAAAGAAAGTGCGAGAAGAATACTTGAAGATAGTTCGGGGTTATGAATAGATATTTCTTAATTCTAATTTTCAGTAAATAGTTAAAAATGAAAATACTAAAACGCAATATTATTTCTTTGAAAGAGGCTGAAAAGCTGATTGAAAAATACTACGAGGGAGAAACTACGGTAGCGGAAGAGAATTTGCTTCGTAAATATCTTTCCGGAAAAAATGTGCCTGCTCAATTTGCAACTGAAAAAGCCATTTTAGACTATTTTGCAAGTGAAAAGGAAAAGAAAAGTGTGCGGCTTGTCCCCAATACCGTTAAATGGATAGCATCGGTTGCAGCAGCAGCAATAGTAGTAATATTTCTTAGCATTTTGTTCAACAACCCATCTTCTGCAACAAGCTATGCTTACGTGGACGGCAAAAAAATTACCGACAAAAATGAGATTCGCGCTTTGGCACAAATAGCCGTCGGCAATTTAGTATCCGGAACGGATGAAGTGGAAGAGGGATTAGAAAATATACAACTCGGTCAAACGATAGAAAGCCAACTGGATGTTTTTGCAGGAGTAGAATTTTAAATAAGAAAACAAGATAATTATGAAAAATATGAGCAAATATTTAATTCTTACGTTGCTTTTGGCAGTCGGATTTACAGCCAATCTGAACGCACAGAGCGACCTGGAAATCAATAAGGTTTTCGAACAGTACGGCAAACAGAAAGGCTCAGTACTGGTGGAAATGAGCAAAGAATTGCTGAAAGGATACGAATTTACCTACTATAAAAGCATTGTAACAACCAATAACAAGGAAGCAGCTGATTTTGCACGTAAGTGCCTGGATGTTGACCAAAAAGGTGCAAAAAAAGTGAAGCAGGTAATTTCAAATGGTATTCTAAGCTCCATCTACCTCCAGTTACCTCAAAAAGGAAAATATTTCCGATTGGTTTTATTCAATGAAACCACATCACCCGAGCCCAAAATGACATTAATCTATATAGAATCGGAGAAAGATTCGGAAGAGATATTGCAAATAAGTTTAAAAAGGAGACAGGAAAAAAGAACAATAGATTGAAAAACAAAGAAATACAATACCAAACATTAAATTTTACATAAATAAATTGAATTAAAAATGAAAACAAGAAAACTAATATTAATTACATCTTCCTTTGTGCTAATTTCAGCTAATTTATTTGCACAGGAAGTTTCGGATACGACTTTTCATTTTCGGAATAAGAACATTTTTGTAAAAGATAGTCTGAACGAAGTGAGAGTAAAAGTATCACAAAGCGATTCGATCGACTATGTGCCTGTATATGAAGGCATATTCACTCCAGAGAGAAGCCTGGAAACCTACACGGTTGGAATGGATTTTAATATTAATACACCGTTTGGTCCTTTGTTGGGTAAAGATGGAGAAAAACCGAGAATGCGAACCCACTGGCAGGGAGTTGGAGCCGGATTTTCATTTTTAATAAATAACGATTTAGATTACAGACCTTTTATGTCCGGTGAAATAATGCTAAATCCACTGGAATTTTCAACGACCTTTTTAAACCAATTTGCCCTTGTCACAGGCATAGGAGCAGTCTATCGCGATTATGCATTGCGGAAAAATCTGGAATTGCAACAAAATAACGGCGTGGTTAGTTTTCAAAAAATGGGGAGAGATATGTATGAAATTAATAGCCTGAGACAGTTCGAATTTGTTGCTTCTTTTCTGTTTGAATGGCAGCCGAAACTAAATTTAAAACACAAATTATTCCTGTCTGGTGGTGTCCTTTGTAGTGAAATCGGAGATAGAGCAGGGATGCTTGTTACAAAAGAAAAAGATGAAGAGTATGTTTTAAAAGCGCTTGATGTCAGACAAAGTAATATAGATATTTTTGGTCAAATCGGTTACGGAAATTTTGGGTTATATGTTAAATATACGCCAAACAGTATTTTTCAACCTCAAAAAGGACCGAATTTTAGTCAGTTATCAGTAGGGTTAATGGTATGTTTTAATAAATATTAATGCGTTGTGCGGTTGAAAATTAAATAATTGATTGCAGTTAAGCCATAAACATCTTCATATCTTCGTCAGCTGTGGTTATACCTGCGATTCCAAAGTTGTCGGTTAGAATCTTAGTCACGTTCGGCGACAGGAATGCCGGTGGAGTATGAGCGAGGTGAATGTTTTTAACACCAGGCGATAACAAGGCAAGTAGCACGATAACTGCTTTTTGTTCGTACCAGGAGATATTGTAGGCAATTGGCAGTTCGTTGATATCATTCAATTCAAATAGCTTTTTCGGTTTCAGTACAATAAGAGCAAGTGAGTAACTGTTGTTACACTGTCCTGCATCAAGCACCCTAGGTATCCCGCCAATATCTCCCGGCGGAGATTTATTGTAACGATATTTGGCACAACCGGCAGTCAAAATAACAGTATCTTTTGGAAGTTTTTCTGCAAACTCAGTATGATAGCTACGACTCCAATATTTACCTTTGTAATTTCAGGATTACCGTATGATGATACTCTATGATTTCTGGCAAAAATTCTCCTTACGGATAATGAACCTTATCGGGTATAATATTGTATTCAAAAGGATGTTATATATCCGATCATTGACATTAATAAATTAAAAGAGTTGTTATGATGAATTATATAAATGATAATGTTCGCAGACAGGATCGTCTGTTGGATGAAAAGAATGCAACTGATTTATTGCATTCGGGAGAATTCGGATTTCTGTCAATGGTGGAAACCGATGCTAAAGGAAGCGGAGCTTATGGTATTCCTATAAGTTATGTGTGGGATGGTGGGAAAGTAATTTATTTCCATTGTGCACCCGAAGGTCATAAATTAAATTGTTTAAGAGACAACTCCAGGGTTTCATTTTGCGTTGTAGGACAAACAAATTTAATCCCTCACGAATTCACAATTGCTTATGAAAGTATTATTGTACGAGGCACTGCTGTCTTAGACATTTCTGCAGAAGAACGGATGCGGGCTTTGAAGTTGATTTTAGACAAGTACTCGCCGAATGACAAAGTAACCGGTCTTAAGTATGCCGAAAAATCGTTTCATCTCACTACCATCATTCGTTTGGATATATCTGCCGTATCGGGTAAAACAAAACGAGTGATATCCTGATTAACGTAAATACTTACTTGTGAAGCAGATCATGTTTAATACTCAGTTGTAATTTTAGCTGTTTCCTGTGGTATTGTCAGATCACTCGGATTATTGATTCCCAAGGGCACTCATCAGGTTTCGTTTCAGTTCCCTGAAAGAATCGGAGTCAAGCCTGCGTTCCTCAAGGGGAAGATCAAGCTGCTTTTTAGTAATTATTTTCACCGGTGGACGACTTAAGACAATTATGTCATTGCCAAGTAGAAGCGCTTCATCTACATCATGGGTTACAAATATTACTGTTCTTTTATCTGTCAGCCACATCTGTGAGAAGATCCTGATAAGATTCAATTTCAGTTTAATGTCAAGTCCCTTCAGCGGCTCATCCATCAGTATTATATCGGAGGGATATGCAAAGGCTCTGGCTATGGATACACGCTGACGCATTCCCCCGCTAAGCTTCGAAGGATAATATAAAGCAAAATTCTCAAGTTCCATCAATTTTATTAGCTGTCCGGTAATTTTCTTCCTTTCCTCCGCAGGCATGTCCTTGCTCAGGACAAATCCGATGTTCTCCTCAACTGTTTTCCATGGAAGCAGCCTTGGATCCTGAAAGATATAGGAAGCCGTTTTTTCCCTGAAGCCTGTCAGCTGGCCACTGTCGGGCTTAATAATATCACCGATAATATTCAGCAATGTTGTTTTTCCGCAGCCTGAAGGGCCAAGGATACAGGTTATTGTACCTTCCTGAAATGAGATATTGAAATCACTGAACAGTGAAATAGTATCATATTTTTTATACAGCGCTTTGATCTCAAGGCTCATAATCAGGCTCTCCAATTTATAAGTCTGCTTTCAACAAGTCGGATCATTTTCTCAAATCCAAAGCTGATTAGCACCGCAATTATTGTCCAGGCAATTACAGCGTCGACATTTAAAAATGTCTGGGCGTTCTGCATTACAGTACCAATACCATATTCCGGCTGGCTGAGAACTTCACCAATTATTATTGCCCTCCATCCAATACCAAGGGCGCTGGAGGCACCGCTTATTATAAATGGCATAATCGCAGGGATATATAATTCCCGTATTATCCTCCGGCGGTTAACCTTGTAAAAGCATGACATAACGATAAGATCGCTGTCGATACTCCTGATCCCATCGCTTACATTTGTTGTAATGAAAGGGAACATTGTAAGCATTCCAATAAAAACCGGCACCATGCCCGGATGGAACCAGATAAGAGCAAGCAGAATTATCGATATTACCGGTATTGAACGGATTGTTACCAATATGGGTTGAAGAAATGCATTGATAAAAGGATTGAGCCCGGTTATTATACCAGTTGCAATGCCAAGGATACCTGAAACAATAAAGCCTGCCAGACCTCTGAGGATTGTAGTTCCTACAGTAGCCAGAAACCTGCTGTCGACAAAAAGGGCCAGAGTCGTTACAAGGGTTTTCTCAGGAGAAGGAAGAATGAAATCGGATTTAAAATGCAGGGAAAGGATCTTCCATACCACAAGCATACAGATCACCGAAGCAAGGCTTATATATCTCTTTTTAATAGATGAAATTCTCATCAGGTATTCTTCCTCCGACAATATCCGGATTCAATTTATAAAAAACATTCAGATAATCTTCTATTTCATTTTTTACATCCCTGGCTTTTTCAAACCTGAGGTTGGATTCCGTAATAGCTTTTTCAGCAACATCAGTATCGGGCAGGATGTCGTATTTGACAATCAGAGTTGCTGCACTGTCAGGATGCTGATTCACCCAGTTTGTTGAAAAGGCATATGTTGATAGAATATCTTTCACTATTTCAGGATTGTCATGAATGACACTTTCGCTGACAAGAAAGGCCGTTTCAGTCAGGGCAGCATTTTCAAATTTTTTCCATTCTTTTTCAAGATTGAAAATAATCCTGACATCTTTGGTTTTCTCTATAACAAGACTGGCCAGGGGTTCAGAAATAATTGCCAATCCTGCCTGTCCGGCTGCCACAGCATTGGCAAGATCGATATGGGTTGGGAAACTATAATCAAGAGACACATTTTTGTCAGGATCTATATTGTTTTTCAGGAGAAGGTGACGTAACAGCACATCAGGAGTCATACCCCTTGCCATTACATATATTCGTTTATTCCTCAGATCTTCCCAGTTATTGATTCCCGGATCCCTTCCGACAAGATAAAGAGTTCCCCATACCGGGACGGCTATAAGTCTGTATTTTAATCCCTTATTATACATTATGGCAGCCATTGTCATTGGCAGTATAGCAAAGTCGGCTGTGCCGTCAAGAATCATTTTCCTGACCTGCAGAGGTTCGTTCAGGATCTTCACTCCGACAGAGTGGCCGCTTCCCTTATTCAGGCTGTCTATAATTCTTATCATTCCCATGGCAGATGGACCTTTCAGAGTGGCAACAGTGTATTTCGGACTGTTTGCGTCATTGCGTGTCTTGTTACCGCAGCTTGAGAGGAGTAAGGTAATTATCAACAGATATGACAGCCTTTTAAGCATGAAATAATGTATTTATGCAAAACTATCGATTTCAAAGAATTCAAGCATAATTTTTCTCCGGGTTTCTATTATTATTTAAAAAATAATCACCACCTTTGAAAGACAATTAACAGTAGGCCTGTGAGGTCTGAGAAGTGTTCCGGATGGCATAAGATAACAATCCGGGAAGTCAAGGACAAACAGGTTAAAGATCAATCTAAGCCGGAGGTATTCTGATGGAAAAGAGAGTAGGATCAGCAATTATTCTGATTGAGACAAACGAGAATGTTCAGCAGCTGAACAAAATCATTTCAAATCATTCGCAAATAATTATCGGGCGTCTTGGCTTGCCGCGCAGCACTGGCCATGGCCTCATTTCTCTTGTTCTTGAAGGTACCACCGATCAGATTGGTTCACTTACGGGCCAGTTGGGCCGTTTAAGCGGGATTCAGATTAGGTCGGTACTTTTAAAGAACATGAAAGATGAATAAATTCTGGTTTTTAAATGCTTTTTTAGCACTTGTTTTTTCGTTAAATGTAAACGGACAGAAATACCTTCTTCAGGGTGTTGTCCGTGATTCAGTCACTAACAAGACATTGGAGAATGTCGTAACTGAAGTGAAGCCTGTTGGTGGAACCGATAATACAATCTTGTATGAGCTTTCTGATATAAGGGGCCGCTTTGAAATTTCCCTGCCGGCTGGCAGATATCTGCTTGCTTTGAAAATGCTGGGCTATTCAACTCAGGCGCATGAATTAAATATCAGCGGCGACATGAATATGGAATTTTTCCTTACACCCCAGACAATAAGCCTTGGGGAGGTTGAGGTCACGAGCTTCATTGTCAACCGCATGGTAAGAGAGCTGCCCACTCCGATAATTGTTGTTCCCTCATACAAATACAATAAATTATCAGCCATAACCCTGTCGAATGTACTGGCCTCTGAGCCGGGTATAGCAATGGGTAATGATGGCGTTTGGGCAACCAATATCAATATCCGGGGATTCAGCGAAAACCGTCTTGTGACACTGATAGATGGCAATCGTGTGGAGACAGCCACTGATCTTACTGCATCGCTCAGCATGACCGATGTTAACGATATTGAGAGGGTGGAAGTTGTCAAGGGTGCCCAGTCGTCTCTTTATGGCACCGGAGCTATGGGCGGCATTGTGAACATTATAACAAAGGATGGTCATTTTTCTGAGAAGCCCTATCTCTCAGGTAATGTTATTTCCGGTTTTTCTTCAGCTAATAAGCTTTTTATGAATCATGCTGATATAAACACCGGTTCAGGCAAGTGGTATCTGAGGCTTAGCGGAGCCTATGGCAAGGCTGATGATATGAGGACTCCCGAAGGTATCCTGCCCAACAGCCAGTTCTCAACAAGCAACATAACTGTTAAAACAGCAATCAAGCCTCATGAAAATCACCAGTTCAATATTCAGTATCAGCGTAACTGGTCTACTGATGTAGGTATCCCGGGAGGTAATGCTTTCCCCGGACCAGCTGAGGCGACATATACAGATATCGGCAGGCAGCTGCTTGCAGCATCTTATGAATTGAAGAATATAGGAGAAAGGCTTTCATCTCTGAAGCTGAGTTACTTTTTACAATACATTCAACGCAATGTTGCCATGCGTCCCAATACGGTGACAATTAATCCCACTCCTGCGGGTTCGCAACGTATAACGCCTGAGCTCGTTACACCCATAGGGAATCATTTTACTCAGGGAGGCAAGCTTCAGGGAACCTGGGATCTTTCCGATAAAAACACCCTTATTGCAGGACTTGATGTATGGTCGCGCAAGCTATATACGGAACGTACTAAAAACATTCTTGTGGAAGTTCTGAACCCCCAGGGTGATGTTGTAAAAACAAATAATCTTGTCAGGGGCGAAACTCCCATACCGGAGTCATCATTTACAAGCGCCGGGATTTTTATTCAGGATGAGACACAGATTCTGGATGATAAACTGACTCTTATAACCGGAGGGAGGATGGATGGAATAAGAGTCAGGAATGAGTATGGTTTAGATATTGACTACCTTATAACAAACGGAGTGAGGAATGATACACCTCCCAATCAACGCATAACATTTGAAGAAAGCGATAAAAGCAGTATTTCATGGAGTGCAAATGCGGGTCTTTTATACAACATTTTTAAAGAGACCGACCTGTCATTAAGTGTTGCACGTTCATTCAGGGCTCCTTCGCTTGAGGAACGGTTTAAATATATTGATCTTGGTAATTACGTGCTTCTTGGCAACACGGATCTTAAGCCGGAAAATGGGTATTCAGCAAATCTTGGTCTGAGGATATGGAAGAAAAACTTCAATTTTCAGGCCGATGTTTTTGCAAACAGGATACTCAATATGATTGTTGAAGCTCCGGGTGAGTTTATCTATACAATAAATACGGGAGCTTCGGAAGGTCTGACTGATACTCTTCCTGCACTTGTCAATACTAATGTAAGCAAAGCCTTCCTTTACGGATTTGATTTTGGGTTTCAGTATAATTTCTATTCCGATTTTGTTGTTTTTGGTACCGGATCCTATGTGCGCGGAAAAGACACCAGGGCAGATATGAATCTTCCGCAGATCCCGCCTCTCAGCGGACGTCTGGGTTTACGTTACACCCATAACAGGATAGGTGCAGCTGAAATAACTTTAATTGGCGCTGCTGCTCAGAATAAGATAGCTGCAGGAGAAACTGAAACAGGCGGTTATGCGCGTCTGGACCTGGGGCTTAGTTCAACATCGATAAGCCTGGGGTCTGTAAGGTTACAGATATTTGCAGGCATAGATAACATTACTGACCGCAGCTATACAAGCCATCTCTCAACAAACAGGGGAAGCATAAGTGTTGAGCCCGGACGTAATATCTATCTGAGGATGAATCTGGCTTTTTGATTATTTTTATAAAGTTGGGTTATCTGAGTTTAACTGATATTAGTTGATTTCTGACGTCCGGTCCCAAAGGACAAAACCAGATCTTTCTGAAATAAATTCACAAAATGCTGCAGCGTTTCAGAGGCCTGCTGCGTATCAGTATTGTATTTTAAACACAAAATAAAATTCAATAAAAGATATTTATATGAAAAGCAACGTAATTCTTTTTTTAGCAGGAGTGGCTATAATTGCTTGTTCCTGTTCATGTTCCAAGAATATAAATACGGAACCCGATATGACTCCAAAGAAGATTACTCTGACAGCATTGGCACCTCAGGCTATTGAGAGCAGCAATGAATTTGGGCTGGAACTTTTCACCAGGGTGGCTGTATCAGAAAGTAAAAATCTTATGCTTTCACCGTTAAGCGCAAGCACTGCGTTAACAATGCTTCTTAACGGCTGTGGCGGGGATACCTATACACAATTACAGGGAGTTCTTAAATACCCTTCCGGAATGACGATAAGCGGGATCAACGAAGCCTATAAGAGCCTTGTTGGACAGCTGCTTAATGCCGATCCAAAGGTTAAACTTGCCCTTGCAAATGCGATTTTTTACCGTAACGGTTTTGTAGTCAAGGATCCTTTCCTGAATGTTATGAACAATGATTACAAAGCTTATATAAAAGGACTCGATTTCAGTTCCCAATCAGCACTATCAACAATAAATAAGTGGGCCAGCGACAATACAAATGGAAAGATACCTGAAGTGCTGCAGGAAATTTCGCAAGATGATGTGATGTTCATTATGAACGCTCTTTATTTCAATGGAGACTGGAGCTACCAGTTTGATAAAGCATTGACACAGGAACGCCCTTTTTACCCCGATGGTGGAACTACGGTTAATGTCAGCACAATGAATGGAGAAGTGGGCTCGAAGGCTGTTGATGGTAATGGCTTCAAGGCCATTGAAATGCCCTATGGCAGGACCAACTTTACAATGATAGTGATCGTTCCGGATGAAAGCCTGAGTGATCTTTATACTTCTTTTACACATAACTCATGGGAGCAACTCACAACGGACTTTGATCAGATCCCTGAGTTCGGAGAAAGGAAAGTTTTCATGCCAAAGTTCAAATTCTCGTATGAAAAATATCTGAATGATCAGTTGAAAAGTATGGGTATGGTTGATGCATTTATGCCATTCCAGGCTGACTTGTCGGGGATCTCCGATGAATCTTTATTTGTCGGCTTTGTAAAGCAGAACACTTTCGTGGAAGTTGATGAAGAAGGAACTGAGGCCGCGGCTGTAACAACGATAGGTATCAGACTAACAAGTATGCCATCTGAACCGCCTCAGTTCGTTATTGACAAATCATTCATTTTTGCTATTCGCGAAAGAACAACGAATACACTGATGTTCATTGGGCAGGTGGTGAATCCGGAAGAGTAAGGCAAGTAGCTGGGAGCAGGGAGCAGAAGACAAAGAATAAAGCGACGAAGTTCCGAACAGCGGAAAGGGGTGAAGGAGAGATCGGCAAAAATTTCCGGGGAAGTCAAAAGCCTGAAGTCCGGGACAAAAGAAAAATAATTGATTACTGATTAATGATCATTTGAAACAACAAAGAAATACAAATAATATATGAATATGAAGACTATCATTAAAACATCCATTGCTCTTATTGTACTGGCTGCTTCGTTAAGCGCCTGTACTGACAAGACTGTTGAAAGGGTGACATACGAGGCAAACGTGCCTGTGTATATGTCATTCAGTGAGTTCCGGAACAGCTTCAGTAAAGGTGAGGCAATTGAGATCACCAATCCCGGAAAGATCTATTTTAAGGATAATTACCTTTTTGTCAATGAGGTTGGGAAAGGCATACATGTCATTGATAACTCTGATCCCGCTGATCCAAAAAAGCTTTGTTTTTATGAGATCATGGGAAATGTCGACATTGCCATAAAGGGAAATATTCTTTTTGCAGACAGCTTTATTGATCTTGTTGCAATAGATATCTCTGATGTTAATAATCCTGTTGAGATCAACAGGATCGAGAATGTCTTTCCTGAAGTCATGCCGGAAGGCGATAAATGGTATCCCTATGCAATGGTTGATAAGTCGGAAGGTGTTATAGTAGATTGGAAAGTGGAGACGGTTACAGAAGAGCGTGAACCCGGAACTTCCTGGGGCGGATGGCTATTCAAGAATGATATGTTATTAATGTCAGCATCGGATAGTAGAGCCAACTGGTCAGCAGGAGCAGGAGTTGCAGGTTCGATGGCAAGATTTATGCTCAATGATAAATATCTGCATGTGATAGCTCATCCCTGGATGCTTAAAACTGTTGATGTTGAAGATGCTGAAAAGATGATTATTGTAGACAGTCTTGATGTTTCAAGGAATATGGAAACACTGTTCATGCTTGGAGAAAAAATGTTTGTTGGCACAACAACAGGAATGCTGATTTACGACGTTGCTAATGCAACAAAGCCAACTCTGATATCACATTATGACCACATCACTGCATGTGATCCGGTTGTTGCTGACGGTAATTACGCTTATGTAACCTTGCGTACAGGGAACAGATGCACCAGTGGACAAAACCTGCTGGAAGTTATTGACATATCTTCAATTACAACTCCCTACCTTGTTAAGTCGTATCCTATGTTCAATCCGCACGGGCTGGGGATAGACGGCAATCTCCTTTTCATATGTGACGGTGCTGCCGGATTAAAAATATTTGACAGATCAGATCCTCTTGACATAATAAACAATAAGCTGGCTCATTATCCTGATTTCTTTGCCTTTGATGTCATTCCAATGGATGGTGTTCTGATGCTTGTCGGAGAAGATGGAATTTACCAGTACGATTATTCTGATCCTGGTAACATTGTTCAGATAAGCCATATTCAAATAGTTGATGACGAAGACTAGGATATGAACCCTTACCGGATATCAACATTAGTTATCCTGATTGTATTAACCGTCACTCTTTCTGGGCAGAAGCGAGACAGACAGACAGTAGTATTTGACGGGGGCTTTCGGCTAAGGGGCACTATACTGGTCGATTCTTCTGATTATCTTAAACTGCGGATAACTACTCCACAGGTTGTGACACTTAAAAAATCAGAGATATCATATACAACACGGGCCAGCGACATTGAAAAGCCTTTTATTGACAGGCATGGCTATTGGATAAGGATTTCAGCATCAGCACTTACCGGTCGTAATGATGAAGGAAATGTTGGCAATATGAGCTTTCATTTCTCAAACGGTTACCGTTTTCGGAACGGCATAAATGCCGGTATCGGAACCGGGTTGGAGGAGCTTGGTGTTACTGTTATGCCTATATATGCTGATCTGAGATATAATATTCTCAAAACGCGTCTGTCTCCATTTGTATGGTTGAAGAGCGGGTGGTCTTTTGCCTTTGGTAAACTTAATGACGGACAACATTACTACTATGGTTATTTTCCCCAGGCACTGGGAGGATTTATGTTCAATGCAGGAACAGGTATCGAACTCGCCTCATGGAGGAGGAATGCTGTTAGTTTGGGCATGGGTTACCGCTATCAGAAGATAGTATATGAACAAATTCGACAATGGGAAGGAAGAGGCACCAATGAAATTATTACCCGCTTTAACCGGATTGAGGTGCAACTCGGTTTTATATTCAGGTAATAAGAAATATGAATAAATCAGTAATAAGACCATTCAAATTAAGTTACTTTGAGGAAGCTTAATATGGATGGCAGGAATGAGAGGAAGCAAGGAAGATGACAGAACACTGTCGGACTCTGATCTTATCAGGCGTTGTTCGAAAGGGGAGTCCCGCGCACAGGAACTTCTCTACAAACGCTATTTCTCATTCGCCATGTCGATATGTATAAGATATACCAGAGACCAATATGAGGCCATGGAGATAGTTAATGACAGTTATATGAAGGTGCTGTCAGGCATTAAAGAATTCGATGTTTCGGGATCTTTCAGGTCGTGGTATGGAAAAATACTTGTCAATTCGGCTATTGATAATTACAGGAGGAACTCAAAGTATGTGTCGCATCTGCAGATAAGCGATCTGGAAGTAGCAGAAATGGAGGAACCTTTAATAAATGCCGAGTTATCGGCAAATGAGATTCTATCTCTTTTTAACAGTCTGCCTGATAACTACAGGCTTACATTCAACCTGTATGAGATCGAAGGTTATTCGCACGAGGAGATAGGCAGGATGCTTGACATAAGCACATCAACCTCAAGATCTAATTTATCGCGGGCAAAAAAAATGCTGAGGGATCTTTACAGAAAAAATTTCAACTCTGAAAGAAGTGGCAATGAAGGAGTTTGATAACATATTCAGGGAAAATGTTAAGAAGGCTTTCAACAGCTATAACGTCGATAATCTTGCTGATGAAGGATGGGATTCATTTGTCAGGGCAGGAAAAAGCAGGAAAAGGCGTTCATTAATCATACCACTCTGGGTCCGTGCAGCTTCAGTACTGTTGATTGTCGGTCTTGCGACTTTCCTTTCATACAGGATATTTACAAGGCAAAGTTCCCGGGAATTAATTTCAGATAACGAAACTCCGGTAATGAAGCTTGAACAACCTAAGGTTCAGAGCGAAAAAGCAAGAATATTGACACCGTTTGTTGAACCCTCAGCAGAATCTGAATTTGTTATTGAGAATAAAATAGCAGAAACCAGGTCAGTCTATTCAGAAAGTGTTGCTCTGGCGGAGCCTTTAGATATGGACAATGAAAACATACTGACTCAGTTGTCACATGAAAACAGGGTTCCTGTTCCTGAAAAAATCAGGAGTCATTATACACCCCGGGTTTCAGATGAACTGCGAAAACAACTGATCCCTGAAGAAATAGCAATGACTGATGAAATTTCCGGTGATCTGATTGCTGAAGAGAAAAAGGAAAAGCGTTTTAAAGAAAGAACTTTCATGGCAGGTTTGTCGGGATTATCTGCTCAAAACAGTGACAAAGTTACCCCGGCTTTCGGCTTGTCAGCAGGATTATATCTTGATCAGAAGCTTAGCAGGAGAATCTCTGTGAGGCCGGGTCTTGCTCTTGCAATGCAGTCTTTAGGGTTCAATAATGGCAGCATTCCTGTTGGAATAACTGAAGTCTTGTCAATGTATGATGGCACAAATGCCGCTTACTACTCGTCGGAAGGACAACTAAACATGCTGGCTATGGAGCTCCCTCTGAATATTGTTTTCAGGATTGCCGATAAAAAGAATTCAGCATTTTTTATTTCCGCAGGAACTTCAACAATGATCTATCTCAGCCAGCAATTCACAGCCGGCTTTGTCAGCGAATGCAAAAAAACAAGCTACGATTCAAAGGTTGGAGAGTATTTTTCCGAGACCCGCTATTCGACTGTTGAAGTAGAAAATGATTACGCGGCATTAAGCCGTGCAGATATTTTCGGACTGGCTAACTTCTCTGCAGGCTACTCATTTCAATACAGCAAGACAGGCACCTTGCTTATAGAACCATTCCTGCAGGTGCCTGTCAGTGACCTTACCAGTCTTAACCTCAGAGTAAGGTATGCCGGTGTTTCTATGAAAATGCAGTTTGGGAAAAAACCACGCGAATATTAGAGAGATTCTTATAAGAAACTTTATTTCTGAAGATTTTCTCTCAGATCGCAGATACCGTTTTTGTTTTCATCAACATAGAATCTTCCTCCTGGAGCCAGACCGCGTCCTTGTCCGGGACCCATGCCACGTCCCTGAGCCGGCCTCATTTCCCTGCCCTGACCGGCAGCCATTCCTCTTCTTCCGGGTGTTGCAGAAGCAGCACCTCTTCGTCCGCCCCTGTTGAAATTGCCAAATGCTTCATAATAATCACAGATGCCATTATTATTGGCATCAATGTATACTCCCCTTCCCGGCTGAGTAGCGGGTTTCTGTTGTGATGCATTGTTCTGCTGTGCAGAAGTCATTGCTGTTATAGCTATTAAAGCTAATCCTGTAATAAAAAGTTTTGTTTTCATAATCATAATAAAATTAATTAATTTCTAAACCTTCCTCCTGGTCCCCGCCTGTGAGGACCTCTGTTTCCAGCCGGTCCTGCAGGGATATCCTTAACAAATATTTCCCTGAACATTTGTTCAAGTTTTTCCTGTTGCTGTTTATCGCAGATACTTTTAAAATCAAGATAATAGCAATATGTCAGTTTTTTCAGATCGGCATGCAAAGATCCTAATGAATCGGCCAGCATATTCAGTCTGGATATATTGCTGCTATCGGAAGATAATTCATTCAGCATCTGTTGTCTTAATTCAGCTAGCCTGATATTTATTTCCCGCACCTCCTGCCTGAATTTCGGATTGAAACGGGAAAACTCCGACATCTGATTTCTGCTGAGCCCCAACTGATCACGGAAGTATCGTCCACTATACCTTACAGATGGATTAACAATCTCATTATTAATATTTTGCTGTGTCAGCCTCTCTATTCCTGCCTGGCGACGATTGTATAGTACTGTAGCAACAATGGCGATATTCATTACTGCGAGGATTACTATTGCCCAGATCATTAATCTCTTTTTGTTCACATTTTTCATGGCAGCCTCCTATTCTTGTGAAAGATTATCAATTGATTCAAGGGAAGCATCATTTATCATAGCCAGTTCAGCAGGGATAGCTCTTATATTATTTTCAGGCAGTGACAGATTTCCAAGCATGACACCAAACAGAATAGCCGCAGCCAGAGATGAAGTTATCAGAACAGGCCTTAGTATCTTTATGAACAAGTTTTCGGATACAGAGGTTTCTTTATTTTCAATCTTAGCCATGACTCTTGTAACAAGGAATGGATCAGGTTCCAGTTTCTTTTCGGAGTCTATTACCCTGCCGGCAAAGAACAGAATATTGTAAAAATGCTTACATGTCTCACATCCGTTAAGGTGAGAATCAACCTGAGTTTTCATATCTGAGGGCAGAGTACCCTCCAGATATGCATCCAATTTTTCCTGACATAACTGACAATTCATTTTAACTGCTTTTATTGATTAGAAACAAAACTTAATATTTTCCTACGGTGATATTTATTATTTTTTACTTCCTACGGATAATTTTTCCCGGAGATTCTTTTTTGCCCTTTGCAGAAGTGCTTCAACAGCACCCTCTGAAATGCCCATTATTTCCGCTATCTTTTTCTGAGGCAGGTCATCATACTTACTTAAAACTATTGCTGTCCGCTGATTTTCAGGTAAACTATCAAGTGCAACCCGGAGCCAGTCGGAGTGCTCCTTGCTTATCAGTATTTCTTCCGGATTTTCGGGAGTTTCATATATTAACTGATCCTGAATTTCTTTTTCAGTACCGTGAATACTCTTAAAATATTGAAGAATTGATTTTTTTTTGCTTTTCCTCATCCGGTTCAGCGATGCATTAACTGCAATCCTGTATAACCAGGTTGAAAATGCTGCCTTGCCTTTAAATGAGGATAGCGACTGATAAGCCTGAATGAAGACCTCCTGAGTAAGGTCATCAGCATCGTTTTTGTTATGAACAAATCCCAGGCATGTGCGGAAAACCAGAGGCTGATATTTTTCCATCAGCAAGCGGTATTTTTCTTTTTCTCCCTGAAGGATAAGCTGGATAATCTCTATATCCGTCATTGTAAATTATTAAAGAGGATTATCGAACATGACGGGAAAGATAGATAATATCAGGGGAATTGCTGCTATAACTGAAGTCAATGAATTCCCTCACTTAGAATGAAAGATCATCCCTTTAAAAGATCTTCACTAAGACTTCAGATTTTAAAAAACCAGAAAGACATGAGGCTCTTCTACAGCTTTTCCCATAGTAACCTCAGTTCACTTGTAGGATCATTTTCAACCCTGCATTCAAGGTCGAATATCATTGTAGCGCGTGATTCTGTATCGTAAGCCGGCCAGTATGGGATCTTATCGCAGTTGGGGTTGCCTGTTTTCCCGAATGCGAGGACAGAGGAGCCTACTATTTCCGCCATTTTTCTGGCTTCGAAGGTATTCCCTGCAATCAGGTTTCTTGGATTGCCCAGCACCAGTCCGAGATCAACGCCATGTACAGCGCCAAAGCGTCCTTCATAAGCAGGAGATGGCCATTCAACAACATAAAGATATGCTTTGCCTCTTTTCTGCCGGGATTTCCTCTCTACCATTGTAGTGGCACGTTTACGGGTGGCAGAATCCGTTCTGATACGTGCCTGTACCTGGAAGGGTGTTGCATTGGGATATACTTTCCTGTAGGTAGTCATTACAAGATTTGCATTTTCCTTATATGTTTCGTTGACCCATTTGATCAATCTTTCCTCATCGAGTTCCGGTCCGGAAAAATTCCTGATGCCTGAGTCTTCACGGGTATAGCCAACTATCATTGGCACATCAGCAGAGATCTCAGGAGCTTCGGGGTCGAACGGGTCTTTTGGAATTACAACTCCGTCAACTATAGGGCTGAACGAGGTGTTTGATCTGGCTTCTATTATAGCATCCCAAGGGATTTTCTGAAGATCTTCCGGTTTCGTTTTGCTGATACCCAGTTCCGATAGCAGTTTTTCTGTCTGTCCTGCGTTACGGCTCCGTGGACCGAGTGTCAGAGTGGAGCCGCTCTGGACAAGAGCTTTATGGAATAATCCTTTTGCTGAAGGCATTACCATTAGGGTTGATACCTTTGCACCGCCTCCCGACTGTCCGAAAATAAGTACATTTTCCGGGTCGCCTCCGAAATTTGAAATATTATCTCTTACCCATTCAAGCGCTGCAACAAGATCAAGCATTCCCACCACACCTGAATATGCAAATTTCGATGAATTAGTCACCTGTCCCAGGTCAAGATAACCCATTGGGCCCAGTCTGTGATTGACTGTCACAACCACCGCATCTCCCATTCGTGCCATCGGGTCGCCATCAAATGTGATACCACCAGATCCGTTTGTATAGCCGCCTCCATGGATATAGAAGAAAACAGGCCGTTTACCATTATCATTTATACCAGGGGTCCAGACGTTGAGAAAAAGACAATCCTCACTTATCCCTGACTTTACATGCGCGTCCCAGTTAACAGAATGAGCATAGGGGTCACTTGGATCTCCCGGCATCTGAGGTGCAGCCGGCCCATAGGCAAAGGCATCATAAACATCTTTCCATCTGGCAGGCTTCACCGGAGGCATAAAGCGGTTTGCACCACTTGTGCTGGCTCCATACCTTATTCCACGGAATGTTTTTATTCCTGCAGTATTCATACCTCTTATTTTCCCATATGTTGTTTCAACAACAGGGAAACCATCAGACTGAGCCGCATATCCGTTACCCGGTGCCAGTATACCGGTAACTGCTGCTGCTCCAAGGATTGAAGACTGTTTTAAGAAAAGGCGACGTGTGATGTCGCGGCCCGGAGATTGATCTTTATTTGTCATGTTTTCAGCTTTATTTAGTAACAAAATTAACATAAGACAAATAAAAATGAAATAAAAAAACCCTTTTCAAATTCAATATTTCACATGGGGAAATTATTTATTGATTTCCTTAAGGATGTCTTCTATATCGGGAATGCACCCACCGCAACCCGTTCCGGCAGTTGTTTCATCCTGGACTTCTTCAACAGTCTTGAGTCCATTTTCCTTTATAGCTTTAACAATTTCACTTTTCATGATGCCCATGCAGTGACAGATTTCAATATCTTCCATAATTTTCGATTTTAAGAATATAATAATAGTAATAACATTTTAGATATGAAGAATGTTCATTAGATATTTCTGAAAATTATATTTAATTTATTCCGGCATATCAAAATAAATGTATTAATTACACTAATTGTAAAATTGATTTTAGTACTTTTATCATATCTATATCTATTTTTGTATTATTTCAGAACAAATAGAAATCAGAATTTATTATTTTACATACCTGAATTATTCATAAAAAATATTAATACTCAAACAGGATTCACGTTTAATTAAATTTACATACTTTTATGAAAATACTTGTTATTTCTTTTGCATCATTGATGATCTTTTTCAATGTATTTGCTTCCGGTTCTGAGCCCCGAGGATCGGGCAGTCAGGAAATAGCTGAATCATCCTTTTCAATGCCTGATGAGGATATTCCGCCGACAACGTCACTCGTTTATCCGGGTCCTGACGGTAAACTTGTTTATGTTCCTGACAGTCTTGGCAACAGGATACCTGATTTTTCAAATGCCGGATACAAGGGAGGAGGGGTTCCTATACCTTACGTTCCGAATAAAGAAACGATCTGGCCGGTTCCGGGAGATAATTCTGCAAATATTCAGGCTGCGATTGATAGAGTATCAGCCTTGCCTCCCGATGCTTCCGGATTTCGTGGTGCGGTGTTGCTTAAAATGGGATTTTACAGACTCGAAAAACCCTTATACATTAAAGCTTCCGGTGTCGTTCTACGCGGTGAAGGAATGAGTGATATCGGAACCATTCTTTATGGCGTTTTGCCTGCCCCGGATCCAAATGCAACTGGCAGGCAACGAATGGCAAGACCCGATATGATAAACATTGGCGCGGACAATGGAACGGAACTGATAGAAGACAGCAAGCAATTAATTACTGACAATTATGTCCCTTTTGGGGCTGTAAGTTTTAATGTAAAATCGGCCAAGGGCTTTAAAATAGGCGATAAAGTGATTGTTAAACGCTATGGGAATGAAGCCTGGGTTAAAGAATTGAATATGACTGATGAAATAGCCAGCAGCAGAGCCTGGAAATTTGATATCAATTATGACCGCGAAATTGTTAATATCAATGGAAACACTATTACGGTTGATGCACCCATTTTTACGGCAATCGATACACGCTGGGGAGGTGGCGAACTAATAAAATACAACGATAATCGCATTGAGCAGTCGGGTATTGAAAATTTGCGTGGAATATCGGATTATAATCCAACGGTAAGAACCACATCCTACGGAAACATGGATCGCGACAAATTGGCGAAAGAGTATCAATACCAGGGAGACGAATATTATTCTGACGAAAACCATTATTATAATTTTATCAGTTTTACAAATGTTAAAAATGCTTGGGTGCGAAATGTAACCGCTTTGCATTTTGCTTATAGCGCTGTGATAACAGGTGGTGGAGCTAAATGGATTACTGTTCAGGATTGCATTTCTATGGAACCTGTTTCGGTTCGGGCAGGTGGCAGGCGTTTTACATTCAAATTGAATGGCCAGTTAAGTCTGGTTCAAAGATGTTTATCTTATAAAGGCCGTCACTCTTTTACAGGGGAAAGCGCCACTTCAAGTGGTAATGTGTTTTTTGACTGTAAAGCCATCAATCCCTATTCTACCAGTGAGCCTCATGGCTACTGGGTAAATGGTATACTTTACGACAATGTGCAGGCACCATTAACAGCCCGGTATTGGGACTTTATTATGGGATGGGCAGGAGCGAACACTGTCTTTTGGAACTGCGTGGGTGATTACCTGATTCAAAGTCCGCCAACGGCTGCAAACTATTCCTTTGGACATATCGGTATAAATGCAGTTTCATTTAACGCCGGATTGCAGGATTTAACGAAACCAAACGGCCATGTTGAATCGATGGATAAACATGTTACACCAAGAAGTTTATATCTTACTCAGTTAAAAGAAAGACTTGGCGAACAGGCAGTTAAAAATGCCATTGGCTCGAATGATTATTAATAATTTGCGGTTCCCCCGCTTGAGCGGGGCAGGCTATCAAACCACTTAAATAAAAATTATATTCTGATGAAATCTGTTAAACTGATTCTTTTTTCAATATTGTTTTTGGGAGCTGTTGTTTTAGCTAAAGCTCAGGATATTCCACCAACAACAACTTTGGTATATCCCGGAACTGACGGCAAGCTTGTATATATTGCCGACAGTCTTGGCAACAGGATACCTGATTTTTCAAATGCCGGATACAAGGGAGGAGGGCTTCCTATACCTTACGTTCCGAATAAAGAAACGATCTGGCCCGTTCCTGGAGACAATTCAGACAATATACAGGCTGCTATTGATAAAGTATCAGCCTTGCCGCCCGATGCTTTTGGGTTTAGGGGGGCAGTCCTTCTGAAGGCCGGTACTTACGAACTTGAAAAACCGATTAGCATAAAGGTTTCCGGAGTAGTACTCCGGGGAGAAGGGATGAGTGAAATAGGTACCATTCTCATAGGCAAAATACCAAAAGACAGGCAAGCTTATGGAAGAGGAGGCCTGATAAATGTAAGTGGACCAACGGCAATAGCTCCGCTTGAAGATACAAAGCAGTTAATAACTGATAATTATGTGCCTGTTGGTGCCTGCAGCTTTAATGTAGCATCAGCAAAAGCTTTCAAAGCCGGTGACAAGATCCTTGTGCGCAGGGTAGGGAACCAGGACTGGATAAAGGAGATTGGTGAAGACAGTATTGCTGCCGGGAGGAATAAATGGAGACCTTTCACAATAACCTATGACAGGGTTATTACCGAAGTAAAGGGTAATACAATAGTAATTGATGCTCCGATATTCACAGCAGTTGAAACCAGATGGGGCGGGGGCGATATAGTTAAATACGTTGACGAAAGAATTGAGCAGGTGGGGGTAGAAAACCTGCGTGGTATTTCAGAATATAACCCTTCGGTCCGACAGATGACGTATGGCAACATGGACCGTGACAAGTTAAACCCTAAATTCCAGTATAAGGGCGAAGAGTATTTCTCGGATGAAAATCATGTAAGTAACTTTATTGTAATATCCAATGCAAAAAATGTCTGGATCAGGAACATCAGTGCTCTCCACTTTGCCACCAGTGTTATCCAGAGTAACGCAGGCTCGAAGTGGATCACGGTGCAGGATTGCGAATCATGGGAGCCGGTTTCGCAACGTTGGGGTGGAAGAAGGTTCATTTACCAAATGAATGGCCAGCTCTGTTTGGTACAGCGGTGTTTTTCACAGAAAGGGAGACATTCGTTTGTTCTGCAGGGCCCGGAAGCCAGCGGTAATGTGTTTTTCGACTGCCAGGCTATTAACCCGTATTCAACTAGCGAACCGCATAACAGATGGGTGAACGGTGTGCTTTATGATAATGTGAAAGCACCGCTTACAGCAAGGTATTGGGATTACATTATTGGCTGGGCCGGCGCTAATATTGTTTTCTGGAATTGTGAAGGCGATTTTCTGGTCCAGAGTCCACCAACTGCAAAAAACTATTCGTTCGGACATATTGGGATAAATGCGGTAATTTTTAATGCCGGTTTGCAAGATCTCACAAAACCCAACGGACATGTTGAATCTCTTGACAGACATGTGACACCAGGAAGCCTTTATCTGACACAACTAAAGGAAAGACTTGGAGTTGAGGCTGTAAAGAATATTTCAAAGGGAGGACAGGAATGGTAATGGGCTCTATCTGAATGTTAAATAATTCAGGAGGGTGTCTCAAAAAAGGGGCACCCTCTTTCTTAGTTCATTGTCATTTTCTTTTGCTCTTTAAAAACATAATGAATAAAAGTCTCAGAAAGACTCAAATAAAAAGGCCGTCTCAATTATCTTATGAGACGGCCTTATGCGTTTTAAATTTGATTCCTCAATGAGGATTTGTGACGGGTTATCCTAAAGGTAATTCACATAACCTTCCATATTGGTACGTATCTTATAAACCTTGGTGTAACTTACAATATACAGCGTTTTCATGTCATCGTCTCCGAAGCATAAGCTTACGGGGAAGTTTGGCAGGTTGATCATTCCGACGAACTGGCCTTCGGAATTGAATATCTGAACGCCATAATAAGTTGCAACGTAAATATTCCCCATCTTGTCTATTGCCATACCATCAGCACTGGAGGATCTTGCTTTTCTGTCAAGTACATTGTCGACAAGGAATACTTTAGCAAACTGTCTGCCATTACTTATAGTTCCATCTTCATTGACATCGTATGCCCATACATAGTTTTTCTTGTCGCTGACTACCGGATACCATGATTCATCATCATAGCAGTTGTTTATGTAGAGGGTTTTACCATCGGGAGAGAGCAGGATGCCGTTAGGCATTGCAAACTCGTTGGGCTCAGTAATCCTTGTCATTTTACCTTCAGGAGAAATATAATAAACAGCACGTCCGGGCTGAAATTTCTCAGCTTCCATCGTAAACTGCGGATCTGTAAAGTATATGCCTCCTTTGGCATCGGTTATTATATCATTAGGTCCATCAATTTTCTTACCTTCATATCTGTCTGCTACAACTCTTACAATTCTGCCCTCTGTTGTCATTTCAAGAACCCTGTGGCCAATCATATCGCATACCAGGAGGTTGCCGTTTTTATAAGGATAAAGACCATTTGTCTGCATTTTGCCTTCGCTAATGTTTCTGTAGGAACCGTCGGGACTCATTTCAACGATTGAACTCTTTTCGGGGTGAGCAACCCAATTCTGGTCGAAACCCATATTTGAGAAATATATTTTGCCATTCATCCATTTCGGACCTTCAGCAAAAGTAATCGTTGGCTTTGTAACCGATCCGTCGACAAGGAGTTCAAGCTTTGCATCCCTGGGGATTATTGCATGGTAAGCTTCGAGTCTTGCTTTTTCCTTTTCACTGTAATCAGCTCTTGCAGGCCAGAAGATGTCAAGAGCGTCGCAGCCGAGGTCACTGACCTTGGCACCATGTACCATATTGCCGGGTATAAGGACCAGGTCATCCTTCGACATTTTTTGTTCACTATCGAGCAGTATTTCGTTGCATTCTCCACGAAGCACAAGCATTGTCTGAGCTTCAGGATGAATATGGTGTGCGAATAATGCTCCGGGATCCATCGATATAAAGCTGAGCTGGATATTTCTTCCTGTTACAAGTCTTGAGTTTGAACCGGGGCCCAGCTCTGAAAGCTGGAGATCATACAGGTCGTAAACCTTGTTTGGAGTGACATTTGGAACAGACGGGCTTTTAAGATCGGCAAAGCTGGCAGGTGTATTTTCAATGCCTGCTTTTGTGAGGTAATCACTGCGCAGGGGGCTATAAACTTCGATCAGTTTTGCACCTTCCGGTCCGGCAGTAACAGCATTCTTACTGTTTTTTTCAATGTATACAAAATCTATTCTTGGTGTAACACTATGAGCACCATCCTGTTCTTCTCTTTTTTTCGAGATCATATTTACAAACTCTCCATTTATGTACTGATCAACAGATCCTTCCATTACAAATACAAAACGATCTGAAGGAAGTGTTTCTTCGGGGATTTTTGCACCCGGTTCGAGTTGAAGAACAGCAACCATAGCACCGCTCCACCAGTATATTCTGGCTTCAACGCCCTGATGCAGAGTGGTGACAGGAATGTTATTAAGAGTTGTAACAACTCCCGGATCCAGATTGGAATCCATTTTGATCTTTGGAATACCGGTAAGCTGCCTTTCTGTCAGCGAATATTGACTGATAAGTTCCTTGTTTTTCTTCTGCCATTCAGGTACATCTGTACACTGAGACAGTGTTAATGCTAATAAAACCGTTAGCGCGGAAGTAATGAACCTTTGTGTAAATGTCAGTTTCATGATCTTTAAATATTTATTTATTGTTTGTTTGAGTTTCAAATAACTAATATAAAATTACCTGAAATGGGGTTTTAATTGGGCACAAATGTAAGAATTTTTAAAAAAACTGTCAAGCTGTTTTTTTCTTCTTAAGTCTGTTGTAATGAAAGAAAAACAGAACCGAGTCAAAAGAAAAAGTTGAAACCGCTGTAATAAGCGACTATCTGAGATCCACAGTATAGTCACCCGGGCCGGAAGACAATTTCCGGAAGCTAAAACAATGAAAAATTAAGCATTGCATAGCCCCGGGGCCTGATTCTTTATGTTGACCCCGCAACTTCTATTTTAGCACAATATCTGCTCTTTCCCTGATAAAAAAGATCAGAAAATTAATCAAGTGCCCCAGCTGTTATATTGCTTTCAAAAACCAGACCTACATTAAATACCATAGGACCGCTGACCGTACCCGACACTGTCAAAACAAGTTTTCTGTCACTCTTTAGCTTTTCTCCTGCCTGTTGCAGTATATTAGCATTAACCTGGGGAGTGAAAGAATTATTTGATGACGTGATGTTATTTTGTGTAAACAATGTTCCAACATCTATGGCATCAAGAGAAAGAGTATTGATCGTTTGTCCTGATGTCAGTCCGGTAACTGTTACAAGAACAGAGTTCAGGTCTATTTTTCTTAATTTTTTAAGGTAGGGTTCGATATCCTCATTATCGGCAAGCTTAAGTTCACCTGAAGCGGAGAAATTGAGGCTTGCTTTTTTATCATTTTGGACAGTAACAGGTATTGTTACTACCAGGTCAGTCGAGAAATCAACTTCGCCCAGATCCTTTATCCAGTCGCATCCGGTAAAAACTATTGTTGTCGCAAGCAACAATAACGTCATCATTTTTTTCATCATAATAAAATTTTAATTTTAATGGTATAATAGAATCCTACATGACTGAAAATTAAATAAATACATATTTGTACATTTGATACATGCAGGTTTCATAGAATTAAATGTATATTTTAATTATTTTCAAGATAATAACAATCAGATTTGTTAAAAGTTTAATGGCCATTCAGTATTTTATTTACGGAAAATCAAAGCTAATGGCATCTGATTGATTCATTTTAATTGGGTATTATAATGTAAATTTAATAATTATTTTCCAAACTATCAAGAATTTCTAACATTCTCTTTCTGGTTAAATGTCGTATTCCAGCCTGGCGACGGCTTTCAGTTTCTTATGCCCGGGCAGACATATTGCCGGAATAATTATTCACAGATTTGGCATGTATCTTAAAAAACAGTGATTACATTTGCGCCTTGAAAAAATAATTTATAACAGTTCTAATGAGTTCAAATAAAGCTACAGCCGATATCAACAGGGAAGAATTTATAGATCAGCTTAAGGGTCCGCATCAGGATTGGGATTTTATTATTACGGGAGGAGGAGCCACAGGTCTTGGTATAGCTGTTGATGCAGCCAGCAGGGGATTCCGGACGCTTCTTCTTGAGCAATCAGATTTTGCCAAGGCTACATCAAGCAGGAGCACAAAGCTGGTACATGGCGGAGTGCGGTATCTTCAGAAAGGAGATGTTGCACTTGTCCGCGAAGCTCTCAGGGAAAGAGGATATCTCAAAAAGAATGCTCCCCATCTTGTCAAAAGTCAGCGTTTTATAATAGGTAACTATAAGTGGTGGGAAAGAGCTTTCTATACTATCGGACTCACTTTTTATGATCTGCTTTCGGGATCAATGTCTTTCGGTCGTTCATTGCCAATGAGTAAAAAGGAGGTTATAAAAAATATTCCCGGGATAACCCAGGAAGGATTGAGAGGTGGCGTGATTTATTATGATGGTCAGTTCGATGATTCCCGCCTTGCTGTTAATCTTATGCAGACTGCGGCAGAATATGGTGCCACGGTTATTAATTATTGCCGGGTTACCGGCCTTACAAAAGAAAGCAGTGGAAAGATTAGCGGGGTTGTTGCAGAGGATATGTTGGGGAATTCGTCTTTCACTCTTAAAGGACGTTGCGTCATAAATGCTGCAGGTATTTTCGTAGATGATCTTATCCACATGGATGATCCTTCCAGACGACCTTTTGTACGGCCCAGTCAGGGGATTCATCTGGTTGTTGACAGATCATTCCTGGGAGGTGACGATGCAATAATGGTCCCAAAAACAAGTGATGGAAGAGTCTTGTTCGGAGTGCCATGGCATAACCGGGTAATACTTGGAACAACAGATATTCCTGTTAAAGAATTCATATTGGAACCGAAAGCTCTTGATGAAGAAATAGATTTCATCCTTGAAACGGCAGGGATTTACTTGAAAAAGAAACCCCAACGGAAAGATATTCTTTGTGTCTTTGCAGGTCTTCGGCCTCTTGCCGCACCGGCTAATGATGACGGATCTTCAAAGACAAAGGAGATCTCGAGAAGCCATAAGCTGATTGTATCATCTTCGGGACTAGTTTCTATCACCGGAGGCAAATGGACCACCTATCGGAAAATGGCAGAAGATACTGTAAACGCAGCCTTGAAGAGTACAGGGATGGAGTACAGGCAATGCAGGACAAAGAACCTGCCCATTCATGGTTTTAAGCAAAATCCTGATCTGAATGACAGAACCTATGTTTATGGGAGCGACAGGGAACAGATGCTGGATTTCATCAAAGAGAGTCCGGCCCGGGAAAAGAAGCTGCATCCTGATCATGACATCACTGTGGGAGAGGTGATATGGGCTGTAAGAAAAGAGATGGCAAGAACTGTTGATGATGTCCTGGCAAGGCGGATCAGATTATTGTTCCTTGATGCAGCAGCGTCAGTCAGTCTGGCGCCTGGGGTGGCACAGATAATGGCTGAAGAGCTCGGGAAAGACAATGAATGGCAGAGACAGCAGGTGGAGGACTATAATGAAATAGCCAAAGCCTATTTTATCTCTTAAATCATTTTCGTTCCGGGCAATTAAAAAAGCAGTCCTGGCAGTTCAGATTGCTTCCAATGCTACTTTGTTTTTCATTTTTATAGTTACCATAAGATCATGCACAACTTTTTCTGTAAGTGACATGTCTGTATCATTTTATTTGCTGACAAAATTAGAAAATCATACAATGCTTTTATAAAGAGGGAGATACGGGATTCTTATGTGGAAATGAATACCCTAAAAAGGGTTTTAATAAAATTTTAATAATTTTACAAGGGATTTTTTAATACGACTCTTTCTTTTTAAATTGGAGTCAAATCTTATTTTTGCCGATAATCATTATAGGCACATGTCAAATATAAAGGAGGAAATTTATGTCAGTACATGTTAATTTTATGCGGTTTTCTTTTTCAGTTTTTCTAGGAATAATCCTCAGTTGTAATCTGCAATTAAAGGCTGGAGATTTTGAACTTTATACAGCTTTTCGCAGGATATCGGTTCCTCCAGGGGAATCAATTGATTATCCCATTGATGTCATAAACAATACTGAATCAACCAAAGAAGCAGATCTTTCAATAACAGGCATGCCTTCAGGTTGGAATTACACCCTGAAATACGGAGCTTATGTGATACGTCAGATATCGGTGCTTCCGGGCGAGAAGAAGAGTCTCAGTCTCACAGTTCAGGTCCCTTTGAAAGTAAATAAAGGCACCTACAGGTTCCAGGTTGTTGCAGGGGATTTCTTTGTATTGCCGCTTGTTGTCACAATATCGGAGCAAGGGACTTTCAAGACAGAATTCACATCTACTCAGCCATATATGGAGGGAATAGCAACCTCAATGTTTAATTTCCAGGCTTCCTTGAATAACAGCACACCGGAGAGGCAGCATTATGGATTGTCAGCTGATGCTCCGGCCGGATGGGTGGTGACTTTTCGCCCTAACTTCAGACAGGCCACTTCAGTTGATATTGAGGCAAACAGCAAGGTCGATATTGCTATAGATATTGATCCGCCGGACAGGGCCCAGGCAGGTACCTACAGAATACCGATCAGGGCTTTTACAAAAGAGACATCTGCCAATCTTGATTTTGAGGTTGTGATTACCGGCACCTATGGAATGACACTTACAACGCCGACTGGTTTGTTAAGCACTTCTGTCACTGCAGGTGACAACAAACGACTGGCTTTGATTATAAATAATACTGGTTCTTCAGAACTTAGGAATGTGACAATAGGGTCAGAGTCACCAATTAACTGGAAAGTGGAATTCGAACCGGATAGGATCGATGTTATTGAGCCGGGAGGATCGGTCAGACTTTTTGCCACAATAGATGTAGATAAGAAAGCTATTGCCGGAGATTATGTTGTGACATTTGAATCTGTTGTAGCTGAAACCTCTTCCAAGGCAACCTTCAGGGTTATAGTAAAAACTCCAATGATTTGGGGATGGCTGGGTATATTTATTATTGTAGGTGCCCTGGGACTTGTATTCTATCTTTTCCGTAAGTATGGAAGGAGGTGATCCATGGGTTCTTCTGTCATTGAGTTTACAGATCTGACAAAGAAGTACGGATCATTTACAGCTGTCGACAGCCTAAACCTCTCAATAAGCGAGGGGGAAATATTTGGTTTGCTGGGACCTAACGGTGCCGGAAAATCGACTACTATTCTTATGATGCTGGGGCTTACCGAACCAAATTCAGGATCTGTGAGGGTTTGTGGTATTGATTCAACAACCAATCCTGTGGATGTGAAGAAAAAAGCAGGCTATCTGCCGGAAGATGTTGGTTTCTATGATGATTATACCGGATTTGAAAACCTTATGTACTCTGCCAGACTCAATGGAATCCCGGAGCGTGAAGCCAGGGAAAAAGTGAATTACATTCTTGACAGAGTCGGATTATCGGAGCAATCAACAAAAAAAGCCGGGAAATATTCCAGAGGGATGCGTCAGCGTCTGGGTTTGGCAGATGTTCTTATAAAAAGCCCTGAAGTAATAATTCTCGATGAGCCGACCCTCGGTATAGATCCTAAAGGGGTAAATGAATTCCTTGATTTGATAGTCAGATTAAGCCGTGAAGAGAAAAATACTGTCCTTCTTTCTTCTCATCACCTGCATCAGGTACAGAAAATATGCGACAGGGTCGGATTGTTTGTGAGAGGGAAGCTTATCGCTGTTGGAGATATTAAATCTTTATCCCGGCAATTATTTGAACACGAACCGTATATTATTGAAGCCGGTGTGAGTCCGATTTTGAAAGGCGTGTCTGCAAATCAGACTTTTGATGATTTCACCGAAAACATATCCGCCCAGATCAGATCAATTCAGGGAGTCGTATCATTGCAGAGAGAGAATGATCTTTTCAGAATAACAGCTTCTGAAGATATTACGGGCGACATAGCTGAGGTGATAGTCACATCAGGTTTACAGCTTAAATATCTCCTGAAGAAAGAATATGGACTGGATGATATTTATAACCGTTATTTTGAGGAAAATGAAACTGATACATAATATATCACGCCGGCTGAGGCAGTTAAAAGAAAGCAATTTTGCAAGAGGTGTCAAATCTTTCATCAATTCAGGAAAAGACACTGATTATACCAGGGCTCCTGGTCCTTTTACAGTGATGATTAAAAAGGAGATCTCAGACCATATCAGGAGCAAGAGATTCATTATATTATTTGTAATAATAATACTTGCCTGCCTAGGTTCGGTGCTTTCAGGGCTGCAGGGATTCAGCGATGCCATAAAAGCAGCAGGACGGGATGAAGAATCATTTTTCTTTCTCAGGCTTTTTACAGCCTCAGACGAAACTCTGCCCTCTTTCTTTGTATTCATCAGCTTCCTGGGTCCACTCCTGGGCATAGCAATGGGTTTTGATGCTATAAACATGGAAGAGAACAAGGGAACATTAAGCAGGATTATGTCTCACCCTATTCACCGCGACAATATAATAATTGCCAAGTTTCTTGCTGCTATTGCTGTGCTTAGTGTGATGTTCTTTTTACTGGGCTTCATAGTGATGGGCATTGGAATAATAGCTATTGGTATTCCTCCCACACCCCAGGAATTCCTGAGGATAATCAGTTTCATTATTTTGAGCATCCTGTATGTGTCATTCTGGCTCAGCCTGTCTATTTTCTTCTCGGTAAGATTTCGTCAGCCTGCCACCTCAGCCCTTTCGGGTATTGCGGTATGGCTTTTCCTGACAGTTTTTTATAGCATAATTGTAAGTGTTATCGCCAAAGCCGCCGCCCCATCAGAAATGGCATCTACACAGCAGGTTATGAAATACCAGCAATTTATTGTTAGTTTGTTCCGGGTTCTGCCAAGCGAACTTTATAGTGATGCAACGACAACACTTCTTGTTCCTACTGTTAGAAGTCTTGGGCCGCTTACAGCTGAAAAGATCTATGGTACAATTCCCGGCTCATCACTGTCACTTGGGCAGAGTATCCTGATAGTCTGGCCCCAGATAACAGGACTTATTGCAGCGACTATAATATGCTTTGTGATGTCATACCTCAGATTCATGAAACGCGAAATAAGGTCAAGATAGGACTATGTACCGCCATATCTTCCGTTTTGCAGTAACAACACTTACTATTCTGACAGCTAATCTTATAACTACGGTAATAAGTGATTATGTTATCGGGTACAAGAGTAATTTCAAGCCATTGGCTTTTACGCTGCTGAGTATGGGAATAATTGTGCTTATCTTTTATCCCCTTTTTATGAAGGTGGACAAATGGGTGAATAAATTGTCGGTAAGAATTATACGATCAGGAAGGTCGCTTGCCGGAAAATATTTGGGACTGTTCCTTGCTTTCATTACCGCTTTGTTTATCCTGACATTTTTCTATGCCAGGATGTGGTATGATATAAACATTTTCAGTATCATTTTTCACGGCAATCTCAGGAGTTATATCTGATCGGGACAAGCATTTTGAACCTGATTTTGCAGGAACTGAATTACGGCTTCTGCTGAGGTTCTATGTGTATTGTCACAGTCAGGTTTTTGTAAACAGCATTCAGATTGTCCTCAATCATATCACAGTAGGAATGAGCAGCACCTACTGATTCGTTTTCAGGTATTTCAACATGCATATCGATAAACCTGTAGTTTCCTGCAACTCTCGTTCGCAGATCATGATATCTGACTCCCATTTCATTCAGTCTTCTCTCAAGAATTTCAATTTCATCTTTTCCCCAAGCTGTATCAAGAAGAGGTAAGAATGCGCGTCGAAGCAGAGAAAAAGATTCTTTAATAATGAACAGAGCAATAAGTATGGCAACAAGCGGATCAAGCCATTCTATACCTGTTACAATGATTAGTCCCAATCCGATTGCTACACCTGCCGAGGTATAAACATCAGTCATGAGATGCAGGGCATCGGCCTCAAGGGCAACTGAATTTGTTTCCCGGGCAACCTTATAAAGCCTTCTGGATACAATGAAATTAACAACAGCAGATATGACCATAACTGTTAAACCCAGCCATATCGCTTCAAGAGCAGTTTTTTCTCCAAGGATTTTTTTAACTGCTTCCACAATTATCCAGATGGCTGCCACAAAGATGAGAATTGCTTCTATGACACCGGAAATATTTTCAACCTTGCCATGTCCGTAAGGATGCTTTGAATCAGGAGGGTTGTCGGAAATGCTTACTGAGAAGAAAGCTATCAGGGCTGCAATAAGATCCATTAATGAATGGATTGCTTCAGATATTATACTTACCGACCCGCTAATCAGTCCGGCTATGACTTTCAGTATAATCAGAAAGGTATTAGAGACTATTGAAAGTCTTGCAACTTTAGCTTTTACGTTCATTAAATGGCCAGACTTATTGCAAAAATAAGTAAAAAAGATTGATCTGACCTGTGATCAGATATTTATCAGTTCATAGGAAGTATTACCCAATCCAATTTTTTCAGCGTGTTCGAGTCCGGATTGCCAGGAAGTATCAGGATGAGTGAGCTTGAATTTATCTTCACCTTTCAGATCATTGTCCTGAGAATCGTTGCTGCGAATCTTGTTCCCGGGTAATGCTGGTGCTGCAATAACCATATCTGCGCAGGCTTTATCGAGAGCAACCGGATCGAAAGATGCCGCAATGCCAATATCGGGCACAAGAGGATAATCATTGAACCTGAAGCAATCGCAATCGGGTGATACATTTATTATGAAGCTTATGTGGAAAGAGGGCTTATCTTTAAGTATTGCGTAAGTATATTCAGCCACTCTTTTACAAACCAGTTCGGAAGCATTCTGCCACTTCACCTGGGCGGCATTATACTGGCAGACTGCAACGCACTGTCCACAGCCAACACATTTGGCATAGTCTATCCGGGCAATCTTGTCTTTGTCAACATGAACAGCATCGTGGGCGCAATTTTTTTCACAAAGGCGGCATCCTGTGCAGTTTTTCTGAACAATCCTTGGTGAAGCTCCGGAATGGAGGAATAATTTCCCGCCAACTGAGGCAGCGCCCATTCCCAGGTTTTTCAGAGTTCCGCCGAAGCCTGTCATTTCATGACCCTTGAAATGGGTCATTGAGATTATTATATCGGCATCGGCCACTGCAGAGCCTATTTTGGCTGATTTGGTGTACTCCATGCCGATTTCAATTTCACGGAATTCTGTTCCCTTGATACCATCGGCAATAATTACCGGACAATCTGTTACAAGAGGATTATATCCGTTCTCGAATGCAGCCTCAAGATGCATGGGAGCATTGGATCTTCTTCCGTGATAAAGTGTATTGCTGTCAGTCAGATATGGTATAGCCTGCTTGGATTTAAGAAATTTCACTATCCTGGCAGCATAATTTGGCCTCAGGTAAGCCAGATTTCCCGGCTCTCCGAAATGGATTTTTATAGCAACAAGTTTATTGTTAAAATCAATTTCTTCGATACCAGCTTTAATAACAAGGTTTTCAAGCTTTTTCAGAAGGTCCTGTGGGGGTTTGACCCTGAGATTTGTGAACCATACTTTTGAAGGAGCCATATTTAAACTGATAAAATTTTTGCAAGATCCAAATGAAGCAGATTTACTTTCTTGTTTTGTTTAACTGCACGGCGGAATGGGACAAGAACTATTTCGTCATTTGAAAGGCCAACCATCACGCTCTTCTGATCGTCAAGAAGAGCTTCCACAGCAGCATGTCCAAGTCTGCTGGCATTTACCCTGTCAATAGCTGTTGGAGATCCTCCTCTCTGAAGATGTCCGAGTACAGACACTCTTATATCATAACCGCTGAATTCGTTTTTCATCTTTTCTGCGATGGCAAAAGCCCCACCTTCCTCCCCTTCAGCAACAATAATAAGATTGCTTGATTTCTTTCTTAGATTGCCATTCTTAATCATTTTTATAAGATCGCGCCGATCTTCCTTGACCTCCGGTATCAGAATAGCTTCAGCTCCGGTGGCAATACCGCTGTAAAGGGCAATAAAACCGGCTTCCGCGCCCATAACCTCAACAAAGAACATCCTGTTATGAGCACTTGCTGTATCCCTTATCTTGTCAACAGCATTGACAACTGTATTGAGTGCCGTATCGTAACCTATTGTATAATCTGTACCGTAGATATCATTATCTATTGTGCCGGGAATGCCTACAAAAGGCAGATCATATTTTTCGTTAAAGATCCTGGCTCCTGTAAAGGAACCATCTCCTCCGATAACAACGACTCCGTCTATCTGAGCTTCTTTCAGGTTATTGTATGCTTTGGCTTGGCCTTCAGGGGTTCTGAATGCTTCACACCTGGCCGTTTTAAGTATAGTGCCGCCTCTCTGAATGATATCGCTGACACTTGATGCTTCAAGAGGGATGAAATTTGCATCGATCAAACCCTGGTATCCGTGTTGGATCCCTACAACCTCAATCCCGTTAAAAATAGCAGTTCTGGTCACTCCCCTTATCGCCGCATTCATACCGGGGGCATCACCGCCAGAAGTTAAAACTCCTATTTTTTTAATTTTTCCCATATTCATAATATAGTTTTAAATGAGCGCACAAAGGTAATATATTTATTAAAATGCCAAAGAGAAATACTCTTGTCAGATAGATGATACAACACCATACACTTTCTCTATCAGCCATTTAGGTGTTGAAGTAGCTCCACAGATACCTGCTGATCTCTTGTTTTTGAACCATGAAATATCAATTTCATCGGGTGATGACACAAAATAAGTATCAGGATTAATTTCTTTACTGATTGCATATAACATCTTACCATTCGAGCTGTCTTTTCCGCTTACAAATATTATTATGTCATGCTTGCGGGCAAATTCTCTTAGGGAAGGTTCTCTGTCTGAAACCTGCCTGCATATCGTATCATGAACATGCAGATTCTTTTCCGGATCGGCAAGCCCCTTTTTAATCATTTCTGATTTAATATTTTCAACAAGGGCGGAATAGTTTATTGTGTTCATTGTTGTCTGGGCAAAGAGCCAGACAGGTTTTGTAACATCAATTTTCGACAAGTCGCAGGGATCTGTTACCAGTATTCCCGAATTATCAATCTGCCCCATCAGTCCGTTGACCTCTGCATGACCGAGCTTACCGAAAATAACGATCTGTCCGTTTTCTTCCTTCTTGTTGATCCAGGTGTTTTTTATTCTCGACTGCAATTTACTTACCATCGGGCAGGTGGCTTCTATTATTGTGATGTTATTTTCCCGGGCAATGCGATAAGTTTCAGGCGGCTCACCATGGGCTCTTATAAGAACTTTCGCATTTTTCAGCTTCCGGAACTTTTTGTGGTCAATTGTTACAAGGCCAAGGCCCATGAGGCGTTCAACTTCTTTATCGTTGTGCACTATTGGTCCCAGTGAAAACACCTGTTCTCCCTTTCCTAGAGCCTCTTCCGCAACAGCTATGGCATTTTGAACCCCAAAACAGAAACCGGATTTTCTGTCAATTTCAGCTTTCATCTGTTATTCTGTCAATGAGGCTACGTACCCAGATCATTTGTTCTTCAACTGTCATTCTGCTATTATCAAGGACAACTGCGTCATCTGCCCGGCGAAGCGGACTGATATCCCTGTTTTCGTCGGTGATATCGCGGGACACAATATTCCTTCTTACTTCCTCAAAACTGATCTTCTGTCCTTTACCTGTCATTTCGTCATGGCGTCTCTTAGCCCTTATATCTGCAGAGGCAGTCATGAAGATCTTCAGTTCAGCATCTGGAAAGACAACAGTTCCGATATCCCTTCCATCCATAACAATGCCTTTTTGTGCACCTATCTCACGTTGTAAAGCTACCATCCTTGTTCGTACCTCAGGGATAGTGCTGACGGCACTTACGTGTGATGAAACTTCAATGCTCCTTATTTCTTTTTCAACATTTTCAGAATTCAGATGAATTTCAGATTCACCGCAGCCGGGGTTATAAATAAAATCAATTTTAATATTATCAAGATCATTGATTATTCCAGGCTTGTAAGGTATGCCGTTTTTGATAAAGCCCTTTCTCATGCTGTACAATGTGACAGCCCTGTACATTGCACCGCTGTCTATGTAAATATAATTTAATTCTTTGGCAATGGCTTTTGCAAAAGTGCTTTTGCCGCATGATGAATACCCGTCAATTGCTATTACGATTTTTTTCTTCATTGGAATAAAAATACGGATTAACGCTTTAATAACAAAACTCTATTTACTGAACCGGCTGTAGATCTTATCGGTTTTCAATGCGAGGGATATGTGGGTCGAGGATCCTGCAAGGTGGTATGTTGCCCTGCCCAGTTCAAGATTGATCATTGAAGTATTGATCCCGAAACCCCAGGAGAATCCTACTGCCGACACCTTTGAATCGACTTGCAGTTCCTTTCTTCTCTGGTAATTATAACCAAAGCCAAGATAGAAATTCTTATGAGGGATAATCTCAGCTGACAGGATAGCATGTCTGAAAAGATTCTCAAGAAATTCTGACGACTGGAAAAAATTATTGTTCGGATCCTTATCATAATTGTGTGTGAGATCATATTTCTCCAGATGTCTGAGAGTAAGCGAAAATCTGAGTGGCGCATGAGTAAGTCGCTGTGATACTCCGGCAATGATCTCAAAAGGTAGTTTCTGCCTGTCCTCTCCTGCATATTTGGTAATTTGCAAACCGGCGTTGCGTATTACCATCCCGGCTGAAAAGAGTCCGGATTGATTGTGATATGCGGCACCCAGGTCGATTGCAAAACCGAAAGATGTATATTTTTCCAGATGAGATAATACCGGTTTAAAATCTATTCCGGCAGAAAAGTGAGAATTGATTTCCTTCGAATATGTCAGTATCATGGCATATTCTGAAGCCTTGAAAGTTCCTGTAATTATTCCTGAGGCATCAGCTTCGGTGAATGAACCATAATTCAGATAAGTGAGCCCGGCGCTGAAGTGTCCGATATTGTCGTATGATCTTGAATACATTGCCAGTCCGAAATTGATTCCTGCAAAATAGTTAACGTAATCAAGTACAAGAGTCTTTTCCATTTCCTTGTTCAGGAGAGCGGGATTATGGTAAGCCAGATTAAGGTTCCCTGTATTCAGGGAGACATTTGAACCTCCGAGGGAAGCAATAAATCCTGAGTGAGTGAGATTGAGGAACTCATACACATTATCTCCGCCTGTCTGGGCGTTCAGATTACATGCCATCAGACAGCCTGTTAGTATATAGAAGCTTTTTTTCAGCATGGGCGTGAATCACACCAAATATAAGAGATTTTTATTAAATGCTGCTAAACGTAAAATAGTATGAATGAATGGGATATAAGCGTTGTTATGTAATCAGGCAGTTTTCCCTGCGAGAACCGAGGCATTATCCACGTTCTTTCTGTGACCGTTTATCTGTGACATAAAGATACCGGCAATAACAATTATCATTCCAACTATATTCTGAACAGTAAACTTTTCATGAAGGAGCAGGACAGAAAAGATAGCCGTTAGTATGGGAATGAAGTTTGTGAATATACTTGCTTTTGTTACCCCCATTTTGTTAACGGAGTGAGCAAACAGTATGAAGGCACCGCAGGAGGCAAAAACAGAAAGCTCTATTATTGGCACAAAACTCTTCAGCACGAAAGGAGTTTTCATGAAATGGCTTAAATCAATTG